>Ga0182027_10009755_pt1 | contig 13740 bp, 16 predicted proteins | sample 712E1DmetaG_FD_121300 | JGI IMG/M metagenome (GOLD analysis project Ga0182027, IMG submission 121300) | Permafrost microbial communities from Stordalen Mire, Sweden - 712E1D metaG (Illumina Assembly) | ecosystem: Environmental > Terrestrial > Soil > Wetlands > Permafrost | place: Sweden...
ATGCCGGTAATTGTCACGGTAACGCTATCGACCGGAGCGATGAGGTTAGCCAAACAACACGTTATTGCTAAAACGCTGACTGCCGTTGAAGATCTGGGCAACATTACCCTGCTGTGCAGCGACAAAACGGGCACATTGACCGAGAACCGCCAAACCGTAAAAAATGTCATAGCCGACGATAAAGAGCTGTTCCAGAGATTGGCGATTGCTAGCCTCGAAACGCTAGACGAAAAACGCAAGAAATTCCAGACTTCATTCGATAAAGCATTCTTGGAATACGTACCGGCCGACATCCAGCAAGAGGCTCAAAGCTACAAACGGCTGGAAGAACTGCCTTTTGACCCGGACTCCCGCCGGCGCCGGGTGGTATTTACCGACGGCAAGAAAACTTTTCTGGTTGAAGTCGGTTCGGTTGAAACGCTGCTTACGATTACTGGCGAAGCGAAAAAAGAACAATTTCTTAAAATCATCCGGGCTGATGGCAAGAACGGACTCAGGCATCTGGGCATTGCCTATAAAGAAATTAACTATAGCAGCAACAGTGAATTTGACATATTAAAACATGAGCAAGATCTGAAGTTTGTCGGTTTCGTAGCGCTTGAAGACCCCCTGCGCCCGACCACCAAACACACCATTGCGCTGGCAGAAAAACTTGGTGTGGCTATTAAGATTCTCTCCGGCGACAGCAAAGAAGTCACTGAGTATGTCGCCCGTGAAGTCGGCTTGATGGGCGACAAACAAATTGTCTATACCGGCGAAGAACTGGATGGGATGTCCGACGAGGAATTCAGCCGGGTTGCCCAGGAGAACAATGTTTTTGCCCGGTTAAACCCTGAGCACAAATACCGCATCATTAAACTTCTTAAACAAAACAATGTGGTCGGTTACCAAGGGGACGGAATTAATGATGCTCCGGCATTAAAACTAGCTGATGTGGCAATTGCCGTGAACAGCGCCACCGACGTCGCCCAGGACAGTGCCGACATCCTACTGCTGAGAAATGATTTAAGTGTAATTATTAACGGCATCAGCTATGGCCGATCGATTTTTAGCAATATCAATAAATATATCCGCTTTACGATGGTCAGCAATTTTGGCAACTTCTTTGCCATTTCGGCACTCTACCTTATTTCCGGCGCCAACTTACCCCTATTGCCAATCCAGCTAGTGCTAACCAGCCTGCTGACCGATCTGCCCTGCATCACCATCGCCACCGATAATGTCAGCCCAGAAGAGCTAGTCCGACCCAGTAAGTTTAATGTTCATTCCTTGATGTTTATCTCAATGTTCCTGGGATCGATAACGGCTCTGTTTGAGATCATGTACTATGCCATTGTCAGGCATCAGCACACCGGTGTCTCGCAAACCGGGTTATATCTGTTCCTGACACTGGTTGCGTTAGTCGTCATTTTCACCATCCGCAACAAAGACCACTTCTGGCGGGCAGCAAAATTATCTAGGGCTATGACCTCCTCATTTGCCATTATCACGGTCATTTCTATTATCACTATATATATCGGCTTAACAAAAAGGTTGTTCTCGTTTACCGCCCTGCCAATAGGGATTCTTGCCGTAACCATTGTCATGGTTGTATTTTATGTATTTGTTCTGGACACGATTAAAACGTGGTTTTATAAATCCGGTATTGGCGGCGGTCTGTAGGTGCAGGCTACCTGGCAAAGGTTATATTGTCGATGTTGCCTCTGATGGTGAGCGCTTTGGGGATTATCAAGGTTACATATTAGCACAACCGGTCATTAGCTGTGCTTTGACAAATCCTGTTTGTAATTATCGAGGTAATAGGGATTCTACTCACGCCCTATAGCAAAATCTTGATCGGCGATAGTAGCAATAACCTCGGGTCTTTCCGGCTCTGCGGCAGTATTTCTTTCGCTATGGGCCTGAAGAATCGAACTGGCTTGGTTTGACAGCCCAGAAGCTGCCCCGACAATGATCATTCCGACACTTAATACCCGTGCGGCTGGATTAATGACTGGTTCAAATCCGTGCTGCAGCCCATAATGGAAACCTGCCTGATTAACCATATCTGTCAACAAATAGCCGATCACACCGCTTGGCACTAATACTCTCATTGCAAAAAATGAATACTGGTTGGGCGAGTGGCTAAAACCCTCTTTTAGTCTTCCCCATCTATTTGGACCGTAAAAGAAATCCTCGCCAAGCGGTTTTTCTCCGTAGGTGTTTCTGCTCATATTCTGAAATCAATTAATTACATTACATCTTAGTATATTCTTAACTATCAGATTATTGAATTTTTGACGAATATATTAATAAGCTCTGTTCAGTGGCTGGCAATTAGCTCAGCTGCCACCTTACGCAATAATCAAGATTACCAACATTGAGAAATATGAGTGCTATAAGTTGATTCGACTTGCCGCCGACCAAGCTAATGGCCGTAACTCTGATCTCCGTAGCCTCGTGCTTCGTTGCTGCTCGAACTAGACTTGGTAAGCATACCGATAATAGTCGAGAATCCGAATAACGAGGTAACCGCTAAAGCCATTGTGGTTAAAAACTGCCTTCGTGTTACATTCTTTTGCAATAGCTCGTCAAGTTTTGCCATTTTATTTAAATATCTATTTATTTCACTATTTCACTATCAAGCTTATGCCATTAAGCGTTAATCTGTCAAACTTGCCCAGCAATAACTAGTAACTAGCCCAGCGCTCAGTTCGACAAGGCAGTATAAGTAACCTGTGTCGAATAGGAACCGCTGGTAACGGTTGTATCGGCGCAAACTCCATACCAGACTTTCGTGTTTACTGCCGGATCAGCAACTGTCGAAGTGCTGGCAATAGTATCCGCAGCGCCGCTACTCGGTTGAACGGCGGCAAAAGTTGTACTACTCAGAGATGTGTTATTTTGGCTGGTCGTTGGGCCGTTGCCAAAATTGCCGAGCGAATCAACACGATAGCCCCAGGTATCCGCAGTCAGCGCGATTGGGCTGTCAAATGTACCGCTGGTGGCACTGATTGACGCGCTGCCGTTGACCAGCGATGTATCAGTATTACCGTCGCTCAACGTCAGAATATAACCGTTGGCGTCATCAGTCAGAACCGAAACAGTGTCACTGTTGATTGTGCAGCTTGCGGCGGGAGTCGGAGTGACATTTAAGGAAATCGGCCCGGAACTGCCGATGGTGATGCTGCAAGTATCGCCATAGGTGCAGGAGCCATAGCTACTGCTGCTATAAGCACCGCTCGAGTAATAAGCAGCTACCAGGGGATTGATCGAAACAAACAAAAGACCGGCAATCGCCAGCAGCAAGCTTAGCAGTCGGATTTTTCTCATTTACTTAGATCGTTTAGTTCTCGGCTTTTTCAATCTACGTATAAGCCGATAAAACAAACGGGCAACAATTATCAGGACTATGACCGTAATAATAGCTAGCAGATAAACTCTGACGGTGCGCGACATTACCAGTACCCATTTTGTCGATAAATTATGCGTGTGATTCAAAAAATTCACACTACCGTTAACTTTAAAAATCCCCAGGCTAGGAGCTTTGTCCCAAGGTATCTTTATCTGGCGAATGGTCTGCGGTAACACTTCTTTAATTGTGTTCAGGCTGTATTTAGTCTGCCCGAATACATCATCTATCTTAAGAGAGATAGTTGCCGGAAAATTTAACGCTCCGCTGTCTTCCAGCCGAATCGTTGAAGTTAGCGGCGGCTCTTGAAACATGCTTGTCTGCCAAGTAAGTAATTTCCCGCCTTGAGTAACGGGTCCAGCTACCTGGATGTAGAAAATTTCCCCTACGCGCTCGTTTAGGGTGATGGCAGTCGGTGTTTTAGGATATTGGGTTTGAGCAAAAGCGACCGCGAAGTACGCTCCCGGTAAAGTGGTTTTTGGAACAGTAATTGAATAATTTACCTGCGTTGATTGACCCGGGATAATACTAGCCGAGCTAATTGAAAACTTTAACCAGCTGGCAGGATTTGCGGCATGAGGCACGAGCGTAAAATCCGGCGTGTAGTCTTCGCCACTGACATGATAAGGCGAACTATAGATCTGATAATTATATCCTGTGTTGCCTTGATCAATGACCGAGAATGAGCCATTGTAAACTGCCCCCGGGTTAATGACAGGAGTATTTGATGTCGGACTAAGAGTAATATCCTGCGGAGCAGCATAGGCTATGCCACCTACAAGAAAGAAGCTCAAAAACAGCAATACAATACCACCGAAAATTTTTGGGCGGTAACTGTGTTTCATTCTAGTTTATACTTAACCTCTTATTTACTAACTTGTAGTTACTGTATACGTTACGCTGTTGGTATAGGTCCCTGAAGGTTGGGTGGTATTGGCGGCAACTCCGTACCAAACCGTAGTCGTGGCGTTTGTGGCCGTACCGGCAGCGGTAACTAGTGTGTCGGGAGAAGCAGTCGCCGGTACAGCGGCAAACTTAATGGTGCCGCTGATGGCCGCGCTGCTTTGACCCGTAGTCGGTCCAGTTCCAAAACCGCCCAAACTGTCAACCCTATAGCCCCAAGTATTGACTGCCATGACTACCGGCGTAGTCTTATTCCCCGATGAAGCCGGGATATTGTTAGAACCAGACACCAGTGTCGAAGAGGCGGAGGTTTCTGCCAGCTGCAAAGTATAGCCAGCAGAGTCATTGGTGCTGATAGTAACCGTATCGCTGGCAATTGTTTGGGCGCCGGAAGCTGTCGGGACAATGTTATCATTTACCGTAACGTCAGTGGTAAAGAGGCTTACGACCGGGCTTATGACAGAACTAATGGAAGTGCTAGCCGTGCTGGCGGAGACAACAGCCGTAGCACCGAATGACAAAAATAAAGTTACTACAACTACTGCAACAATCCTAAAATATCTGGACATCTGGACCCAACCTCCTACAAATTGATGTTTACGTTTTTTATCTTAACACGATTTTCGCAAAACCCAATGCTAAAGACGTGGATAACTTTTAGGTTTGTGAAAATTATTTTTTAATTAGCGGTGGCTGTGTAAGTTACGCTGTTGGTATAGGTTCCTGAGGGTATGGATGTATTAGCAGCGACTCCATACCAAACTGTGGTGGTGGCATTTGTGGCAGTGCCCGAAGTGGTGACCAGCGTATTCGGAGAACCACTTGCTGGCACAGCAGCGAATGTGATGGTTCCGCTAATAGCCGTGCTGCTAGCCGGCGAAGTCGGACCAGCGCCAAAGCCGCCGACACCATCAACCCTATAGCCCCAAGTGTTGTCTGCCATGGCTATCGGTGCAGCCTGGGTACCGGATGAAGCCGGAATAGTATTAGAATTGTATGTTAATGACGAGGATGCGGAGGTCTCGCCCAGCTGCAAAGCATAGCCGGCAGAATCGTTGGTGCTGATAGTAACTGTATCGCTGGCAATTGTTTGGGCGCCGGAAGCCGCCGGTAAGACATTATCATTGACCGTGACGTCGGTCGTAAACAAACTTATAACACCTGATAAAGTTGAGCTTATAGTAGTCGAAGTAGTATAAGCCGATGCTATCGTCGTCATGCTAAGTGATAGGAACAAAGATAGACCGACCAGAACAGCTAGCCGCAAATCACTTAACTTTATTATTCGGAGAACTATTTTTTTTAGCTGCGTCATTGTCTATTTTTTAGTATACATCAGCTTTTAACCAATAGCTTATTGGTTGTAAAAATCTACAGCACCGCTAAGTTCCAGGCACAAATAATGGGTGCATGGCTAAGATGTTAAAGTCGGAGGTGTTGCCCGCTGATAAAGCTCATGTTATTGTTAAAATTGATCATGCTGCACTTCAGCATGGAATTATTATTAGGAGATGTAAATAATGCCGCCACCGCTGCGATTGCCAATAGTTGGTTCAGACATTAATGACTGGGGTAGTATTTTAAACTATTACCTCGAGCAAGCCCACGACCCGACGACCGGTCAGTTAGTTGTCTCGGCTACTAACCCCAATAACCCCGACGGTACTAACACCAACCTGGCCACTACTAACCAGCCCGGGCTGGTGCAACTAGCTGGCGATCTGGCCGGAACCGCTATTAGCCCGGCACTTGCTTCGGTAATTACCGCTGGCAGTGTCGGCTCGGATACATCTATTCCAGTAATTACTTATGACGCAAAGGGTCGGATCACATCTGTAAGCACAGCTGCGGTTAGCTCTAGTAATGTTTCGAGCTTTAGTATCGATGGCGGAAATTCGCTGACCACTTATAGCGGAACGCTTAAAGTCGACTTCGGGGGTTCAGTGTGAGCTACGGCCAATTTCAATTCCGGCGCGACACCGCTGCCAACTGGGCAGCCAATAATCCAGTACTGTTGTCCGGCGAGATGGGCATCGAAACAGATACGTCCAAATTTAAAATTGGCGATGGCGCCTCAGCCTGGACATCTCTAGGGTATGGCGGGCTGCAAGGACCAACCGGCGCGACTGCCGGCAGTAACCCTGCCGTCCAGGTTGTCGCCACCACCAACCAAAGTACTACCGGTCTGCCGACAATTGACAGCGTAGCTTTAACCAATAATGCCAGGGTGCTGTTAGTAGCCCAGTCGACTGCCAGCCAAAACGGCATATGGGTTACTGCATCTTCGGGCAGCGGGGCCTGGACTCGGCCGACAGACTTCAGCAGTGCGTCAAATCAAAACGGCAGCGCGGTAGACGTCGAGTCCGGAACTGTAAATATTGCTTCAAGATGGTTGTTGTCAGGTACGTCGACTATAACCGTTGATGTCAGTCCGCAAACCTGGGTTATGGTTGCCGGCGGTGAGATGAATGCTTATACGCTAGAGGGCAATAATACTAATGCCGTAGGAGCAGCACGGGATTTAACTATCCAGCAGGTTCAGGCTATGCTCAACTCTACCACAATTGGCTTAACAGTTGCGGCTTCAAAAGGCTATAATTTAAACTAAGCGAGGAACAGCAATAATGGCGGCAAACACTTCACCAATTTACTCTTTAACACCAAACATCAGTGGCGTGGAGATTACTACCCTTAACACAGCTTCAGATGGTAGTGGTACCATCGGCAATAATATATTTAAGGTCTACACAGCCGGAGTAAACGGATCATATGTTTCGGTAATCCGTTGGTCAGTTGTTGGAACTGCTACTACAGCCTCTACTGCTACTGTTGGCAGGTTATTTATTACTTCTCTTTCAACTAACGTTACCACTAATCCCGGTACGAATGTGTGGTTACTAGCTGAATATGGTTTAGCTTCGCAATCAGCCGCCAGCAATGGAACAGCTACTTTTTTTATTGAGGTACCAATATATAAAGCATTGCCTGCAGGATGGTGTATTCTTGCAACTCTACACGCTAATACGGCAACAAACACCGGTTGGCAAGCGGTAGTTTACGGCGGAGATTATTAAACAAGGTGATTGACGAATTTTACTTTCCCTCGAATACCTTCGGGGACGTTAAGATGTTCTACTGCTCTGGCGCAGCCGCCAATTGGCAGGAATGGGTCAAACCCAGGGGCTGCAGTATGATAATGATGTTCTGCGTTGGCGGTGGTGGCGGTGGTGGCGGCGGCTTTACCGCAATTTCCGGTGCTGCCGGTGGCGGTGGCGGTGGCGGCTGCAGCGGAGCTTCGAGATTAGTTATCCCAGCTTTTATGGTGCCTGACAGACTTTATATTAACGTCGGGATGGGTGGATCAGGTGGTGCAGCAGGAGCAAATGGAACTGCCGGCTTATTGAGTTATATATCCGCAGCGGCTGGAAGTACGATAGTGCAAAACCTTTACTTGGTATCGGGTGCTGCAGGGGCTGGCTTAGGCGGCGGCGGCTCGGCAAGCGCTGCCGGAGCGGCAGGAGCAGCCGGTACAATCGCGACTATAGGTGGTTGTATTTTATCTAATTTCGGAGTTACAACATTCATTGCTGGTGCTGGAGGTGTTGTCGGTGGAGCTATTGGGGGTGGGGCAGGATCGGCCGTGAACGCTTTGGCAACGCTTGGCACATCTGGCGGCGCTGGTGGCGGCAGCACCCAAGGTACTACCAATTACGCCGGTGGAGCAGTTATCGGTGCCGGCATTATTCCTACTGTGCCGGGTGGTACAGCGATCGGCGGTAACGGTAGTCCAGGAGTACTTCTAAACGGCCCGTTCTTAACAACCGGAGGATCGGGTGGCGGGACTAACTATAGCAGTGGCGCTGGCGGCGCTGGTGGCATGGGTCAACTAGGCTCAGGCGGCGGCGGAGGCGGATCGGGTTATTCATCAGGTGGCGCTGGTGGCGCAGGTGGTGCAGGTTTTGTTATTATTGTTTCGTTTTAAACAAAACGCTTTCAATCTTACTTAGACTGCGTAAACTATCCATTGATATCAAGCCGACGGGCTGATTTGCCTGCCGCGAATAAATAACACCGGTTTTTGAAGTATTAATTTTGACGATTATATCTCGATAACTTTTATCGATTGGCGTTGTTAAAGGTATTTCGTTTGATTTAAAGCTACTTTGATAAACTTTTGGCGGAACATTTAGCGGCGTATTGCTCAAAATTTCAATAATCTCATTGTTTTGATTAACTAATACATACCTGACCGGAGCAACGACAGCTGTCACCACAATACTGGCAGGTGCTTGATTTAATGCAAAGGCTAAATTAGGAATCAAAGGAATCGTAAATAATATTAAGACTGCACCGCTTATCAGTAATCCTGCAAAGCCCAACGACCGCCAAACGAAACTACACATAAGTTAGATAATAGTAAACTAATGTTTACTATTTGTCTATTACATTATATGCATAAGCTTTGTCCAGGCTTATGCGCTACAGGCTTTAGCCAGTATTAAATCGGGCTATTGACGCCGGCTGACGGAAAGCGCCGGCTGACGTCCATGAACCTTTTACTGTTTGAATTAAACCTTAGACCCGAAACCGTAACTGGTTTGTTTACAAAACCCGCTTGATCAGTTGCCAGCTCTAAGACCGGATGGTGAAATCTGGCCGCCTGAACCTCGCGGTCTTTTTCCAGCAGCTTGGCGACATAGTCCGGCCGTCGGTTTTGGCGGTTAACCCTCCAGATTAAGATAATGCTCAGGTTATAGACCAGAATAATCGGTCCGGCAATCACCAATTGGTCAAATATATTTGTTGTCGGCGCCATAATCATTGCTATTACAAAAGCGGCAACAATGACATACCTTTGGGCGTTGAATAATTTGCGCGGTTTCAATGGTCGAATATGATTGGTAAACATCAAGAAAAGTGGCAACTGACACAGCAGCGACGAACCCAATAAATAAACCATCAGGAAAGACATGTACTCCTGGATAGTAAACAGTGGTCGAATCTGGCGGTCAGTAAACTGATTTCTCAAGAAATGAAGGGCAATCGGTAACCCTATGAAATAACCAAAACAAAAACCGACAACTGCCAGTGCAGCTGAAACCAAACTGTATTTAATGATCCTGCGCCTGATGTGTTCGGCGATCAGTGGTTCTAAAAACCCGAGAATTTGATAAACAATAACTGGGATGCTGGCGGCTATCCCAACATAGGTACAAACGCTAAACAGAAAACCTATGCCGCCCCCAGGAGACGTATAGATAAACTGCTGGCCCTTGGAAGGGTGGAGTAAAAAGCTCACCAGATACTGCTGAACAAAGTATGCCAGTGTTGAGAAAATTATTATTGAAGCTACTACATAAATTAGTCGTCTGCGTAATTCATACAGATGCTCTATGAACGGCTGTGCAACGTCTGACTTATTTGTCGTCAGTCTCTTTTTCTGGTGATTCTTTTTTCTTTGCAGTTTTTTCATTTTCATTCTCGTGGTCGTCGCCAAAGCCTTTTCTAAGCTCGCGAACGGAGTCGGCTAAACTTTTTGACAGTTGAGGCAATTTTCGGCCGCCAAACAACAATAATATTATTGCCAGTATTATGATAAGATCCGGTGTGTCTAGATCCAGAAACGCAAAATGTCCGAGCATAAGTCCCCCATTGATTGATTCTATGCCATTATAGTATCACAAAACGTCTTGAGCAGTAGAACGCTAAATAATTAGCCTGCCCAGTGCATTCAGGTAAGCACTTAAGCTTTTATTGACAAAGCAAATTCGCAGGTATAAAACTATGTACACAACGTTCCTACCATAAACACTATGAAAAAAATCTTTATTCATCCAAAAAAATATCTTAGCGGCCTTACTCTTCATGTAGTCCAATGGCTGAGGTAGACCGCCTGTAAATCAGTCCAGATTTGATTTCGGCAAAGCCGGTCGTTTATGATAAGACCATGGTTAGAGGAATTGCTGCGATAGATATAAAGCAGGGAATAGCCAATGACCAAGGCATCCCCTGGCACTTGCCCGCTGACGTCAATTATTTTCGCGAGAAAACTGCCAGCCAGTTGATAATTATGGGTTACGGGACCTACCGGGAGTTTGATCACCCGCTTCCCGGCCGAAAAAATTATGTCGTGACCCACGATCAAGTTAGGTTGAGAACCGGTTTCACGCCGATTCTATCTACCGAGTTGAATGAGTTTATCAGCAGCCACCGCGGAGATAATGTCTGGATTATAGGAGGCGCCGGCTTATTCGCACAAACGCTTGATCTAATCGAAGAGTTGCTGGTCACCCAGATTGAACAAGATTTCCACTGTACTAAATTTTTTCCGCCATTCAAGCAGCTCTTTAAGCTAACCAGCAAGAGTGAAATGCTGCAAGACGATAGCATAAACTATCAATTTCAAATTTGGCAAAAAACCTAACACACCTCAGCAATACTAGCTGGTTGAGCTCGGTGCAAGACTATAGGATGCAGCGTCTGCGGCAGTAGCCAGCTTAGTCAATCCGAAGTTCCCCAGTTACTAGCCAGAATTGATAAATCGGTTATATTAACTTCGTTGTCTTCATTCAGATCGCCATCGGCGAAGGTCGTTTGGCTGCCGCTACAAGTGCCGACAGTACCGTATGTTTTGTCCCAGTTGGTGGCCATTGCGCTAAGATCACTTATAGTGACGTTTCCGTCACCATTAATGTCGCCGTTATTAACTTTGACCGAGATCGGCGAGGAGGTTGTTGACAACCCTGCCCCATTGAAAGCTTTTGTCGTAAGACTATAAGTGCCATTGGGATAGCCAGAAAGCGTGTTCCAGGCGAACGATAGAGACGTTAATGAACCAGTGGTATCAGTGGCGTAGAGGCCGCCATTAACCAGAAACTCGACTTTAGTTAAGCCGACTGCATCACTGGAAGAAGCCGAGATACTCATGCAATTGGTATGAATCAGAGCGCCGCCGCTGGGCGAGGTTATGCTGGAGGTAGGGGCAGAAGCTAGGGTATAGGTCCCGCCGGTTGTAACTCCGTTCCAGTTATTTGTGTCGGTTGACTGATCAATAATTGCCGATGTTGAAGCGAAAGTGATAACTGAGGATGAACTACCACCGATAACCGTAAAACTGACAGTGCCGACAGTTTGGGCTCCTGTCACAGAACCATCAGCTATACCGCAAGCTAATTCGACTGCGCCGCTGCCACCCGTATTTTGGGCAGTAATCCCAAACGTCGAGGAGCAGCTAGCACTGGTAAACTGCAGCTGAGTCGAATTATAAGTAAGATCGGCTTCAACAGCATTGATCGCATCTGAGCTGTCTTCGTTAACTGTCAGGGTAACTGTGCCGCCATAAATGTATGAACCAGAAGCCGGAGACAAAGACAATGAATCATTGCCGGCTGCTCGTGAGTTGTACAGCAAGATCGTGCCAATGGTCGCAAATATAACAAAAAAGCTAAGAAAACCGACCAAGTTAAAATTGCGACTCTTCCTCGGGAAATCATATTCTACGATTTTTTTTTCGCGGTCTGACAAATTCTTAGGTTTTCTCGCTGCTAACGATTATGCAAAGATTAGATTTTACAGAGTTATGTTAGCATAATTTTGATAAATTTCGTACCGTGGGCCTAAACTAACCAGTAAAATAAATTACCCTCTGCGGGGTCCCGCCATTTAGCCTGAGCCCTGACTCCGGTGATATAATTACGCTTATGAAACAAAAGCAGAGACTCATATATGGCATCACAGCCATAGGCGGAGCTATCGGTCTGGTGGCGTCGTTCTTAGAAACATTAGAATACCAGGAACTACTCAAGAATGCTCATACAGTATTAACTTGTGACCTGAATAGTGTTTTTAGCTGCAGCTCTGTTTTAAATGCTTGGCAAAGTAAAGTTTTCGGTTTCCCCAATTCATTGCTATGTATAGTGTTTTTCACGCTAATGCTGGGGACCGCATTGGCCGGCCTAACCGGCAGTGTTTTGGTGAAAAAATTACGTCTTACGATGCAGGGATTTGCATTATTCTTTTTGTGTTTTGGACTTTGGTTTCTATGGCAAAGCACTTATCACATAAGGGCGCTTTGCATTCTCTGTCTTTTCTGCTTCGGCGGCCTTCTGCTGATCAATTGGGGCTGGCTGGCTGTCAATGCCGCTGATCTGCCGATCGGCAATCGCGGCAGAAAACTGTTGGTGCGGGCCAATACCAGGGGCTTTGATGCTTTTGCCTGGATTTTGCTGGCAATTATCGTAGCCTTTGCGATGATAATGCGTTTCGGCTAGGTTGTCTCAAATATCATTGCCCAGCATCTCTGCCAATTGATCAGGTTTCTTTAATAAAATGCCACCCGGTTTGATTTCAACAAGAGCCATGGCTTTCAGGCTCTGGATATTGCGACTAACAGTTTCGCGGGCAAGTCCAGAATGCTTGGCTAAATTGCCTTCGCTCAAATTAATAAAGATTGACCCATCAGCCTGCGGCTTCCCAAAACGAGCCGCTGCATTTAATAACTCGAAAATCAGACGGCTTTTGACATCGCCCCACATTAAATGCGCCGTGCGACGCAGCACCCCGTCCATCCCGCGGTAGACTCTGGACAAAAGGTCGAACATTACATCAGGATTAGTTTTTATAAAAGTAACGGCATCTTTTGCCGGAGCAACTCTGACGACTACCTTTGTGCCTGCTTCAAAAAAATAGTGGTTTGGCGTGCCATTCATAGCTGATGACATCGGGAAGAATGCTTGCGGTTTAAAGATGTTCACTACTACTGCATTGCCGCCCGGGGTAAGGTCAGACTGTCTCACGAGACCTTTGATAATATAGAACACACTGGTGATGGGTTCTTCGGTTTGGACTAATTTATCACCCTTACCGAATGTCTGCAAAGGGTAAGTTTCAAAAAAAATTTTAACAGTTCTAGCAATGTCTTTGGTCACATCATTTCCTTTCTGACTACTCTAAGCTCTTTGCCTACCGAGAACAACTCTATCATTAATCGTTCCAGCATTTTATCATTGCATAATTACTAGGTACAAGGACGTTAATAGACATACTTCCGGGACTACGAAGTTCGTGGTGTTGTGTTGTAAAATTTATTATAAGATGTTATGGTATAGACGATGGTGAGAAATAACACTACTGATATTATCGGGGCCAGTACTTTTGTTGATTTTCCGAAATTTGGTCTGAAGAATATACCGGCTAAAGTTGATACCGGAGCTGATTCTTCATCTATTTGGGCAAGTTCTATTACCAATAAAAATGGAGTTCTTGAATTTTGTTTATTTGATAAAAGATCCCGCTATTATACCGGCAATGTTATCACCACCAGGGACTATAGTTTCATGCAAATCCGCAATTCAATAGATTCTGAATTCCGCTACAAAGTCAGGCTCCAAGTTGCCATTCATGGCCGGTTAATTAAAGCAACTTTCACCTTGGCTGATCGTTCTAAT
>Ga0182027_10009756_pt1 | contig 13740 bp, 15 predicted proteins | sample 712E1DmetaG_FD_121300 | JGI IMG/M metagenome (GOLD analysis project Ga0182027, IMG submission 121300) | Permafrost microbial communities from Stordalen Mire, Sweden - 712E1D metaG (Illumina Assembly) | ecosystem: Environmental > Terrestrial > Soil > Wetlands > Permafrost | place: Sweden...
CCGCGTGTCCACATCGAGATAACTTACGCGCCGCAGCGTCTCCGGGTATGCTTTCGCCGAATCGATGGCGGTCAGAATGACAGTGTGATCGGAGCGCACGCCGGTGCTCTTGTCCACCGGATGGGAATAGCGGCGCTCGAGCAGAACGTTGGATTTCGTGCGCACGACGAAGAAGGCGGAACCGAGGGTGAACCGGTAGAGACGTTCGAAATCGACGTAGCCGCGGTCCATGACGTAGAATGCTCCGGCCTCCGGGAAGATATCGTCGAGGATATTGACGTCGTGCACTTTGCCATTGGTAATGCTGATAAACGTGGGGATGTTGCCGTGCAGATCCAGCAGCGTGTGCATCTTGACGGCGGCCTTGCGCTTGCGGAACTTGGCCCACCGGAACAGCGCCAGGCACAGATCGATGGTGGTCGAGTTCAAAGCGTAAAGGCTGTCCTTCAGGTCGACGCCCATCGGATCGCGGGCGTAGAGCGGCCGGGCGATGCCGATCAAGACCTGTGCGAAATCGGAATAGATGCGCCAGTCGTGGCGCTCGTTGGCGTCGGCCAGCGTGGCGCGTGATACCTTGCCGCGCAGCCCCATGTGGTAGAATTTGGGACCCACCGACCGCAAGCAAGCTTCGATGTCACGCAGACTTTCCCGGTAAGTCAACTGCGCGAATGCCATCGCCAGATACTGGTCCCAGCAAGAGAAGCCCCTGAGGTGGGCGTCTCCATGATATCGGGCCGCGGATTTCTGGAACTGCTTGCCTGGGACGTGGTCGATCAACTGAGCAAAGACAGTGCGGCCGGTGTTCATCCACCATTGTTCCGCACCCGGCCCTCGCCCTCGTCCGGCCCCGGAGCGGCACTTCGGATTTCAAATCGTTCCCGCGCACAACGCTTGCATCCTTTGGACTGCTAACGGCTTATTGCGTTTCCGCGAAATTTAGCCGGACGCCAGTGATATCCCTATCTCTGTTTAGTTGCTACCTTTATTTATTGACGCCGCCTAACGAGACACGCATTTCAGGAACTCATGCCGTGGAAGATGATCGACGACCTGGAAGAGAACAGTTTGGCCGAGATTCATTCCTCATTGTCGGCAATCTGCGCCGGAGCCCGAGGGGACGGCCGGAAGCCAGTTCCGGCGGAAAACAGTTCAAATCGAAAGATCTTCAAACAAGGCTTAACTGCCTTGCCATCAATCGGCTACGCGGAATGGAAAAGTCATCTCCCGGACAGCACTGAAGCAACATAGGCACCCTTACGATGGACATGCGCATCCACGGCGTCGGAGAAGCCGCCGATCAACTCGATCAGCGTCGGCTCAGCGGCGACTGAAACACCAACTTCGCCAAGTTCTTCGATGAAGTCCGTTTTCCGGGCGCAGAGCGCTAACTGCGTCAGGAGCCAAAAGGAGTGAACGAGGGCGGGATCACGGACGGCGTCGTCCAAACCCTACTTGGAAGCGTCGAGCGTGGCAGCGGCAATCTCAGGTGTCTCGGTGCCGGCCCCAACCAGGCCGACCGCCTGCTGCCATTTCCGCGTTCTGGGGAGCCTGCCGAGCCGGGTGTGATCCATGCAACCTCACCCGGGAGACGTCGACTTTACCAATGCTTGTTTCTATCAGATGAAGGGTATCGACCGCAACAATGTCAGGCGATCTTGTCGCAGCATTCGATCTTCATCCTCCGCGCACCCAAGTGATACCGGCTTTCGGTAAAGGCTCTGCCGATGAACAACCCGACTGCTCGCCGGCACCAAGGAGCGGAAACGCCTCGGTGCGGCGCCGAGGTGGTGTGCCCACTCGCAGGTTGAGCAGCGGTAGAGCCGAGCTGCTCCTGTCCCTCCCCCAGTGCCTTGTCACTACGCTTGCAGGGCCGCCCGTCGATGGCCGCCTGCAGGATCGGCCTTTTGAGTGATCGATCCACGCATGGGGTTACAATGCTGAGCTACAATAGGGATGTGCCGTTTTGTGATCGGCATCCTGGTCCTCTCTACCGCCGCGGCCGCGCCCGCGCAAACCCCCGCCGTGACCAAGATGCTGAACCTATTCCAAGCACTGCAGACCTCGCAGTATCACAACTCGCAGCGCGTCGGTTTTTCCTTTACCGAATCGGAACCTGACGAGTATCCATACTTATTCGTTGCAGACCGCTCCCAGACCCGGAATTCGATCCGTCGCCGTGAAGGTGTTCGCCTCTAACTACATTTCAACCTTCACCGTGGTAGACTTCGATGCCATTGAGCGATGGAAGCCGGGTACTGTCCCGGTGCTCCTCCGGCCGGTGCTGAACGGCAAAAAGACCATCTGGCTTGACGTCCGCTTCCAGGCGAAGAACGGCACCGCCACGTTCTTCGTGGAGAAGGCCTATTTCCAGAGCATTCGCTTGCCGGCATTCTTCGTCGAGAAGACGATCCAGATTGTGGCCGCTCGCCAGCCCGAGAAATACGACACCAACAAGCCCCTGCCCCAGCCTTTCGGACTCAAGCAGGTGTCCGCGAAGGAGCACTTGGTGAGCGGCGAAGACTGATGTCCGCGCCGCTCTCCTGGCGGCGTTGGGTATACGAAAAAGAAAATGAGTGGAGCATCGTCCGGCAAGCCTCTGTCGCGATCTTTTCTCCCGGAAATATTTCACCAGCCCGATAAGCCCATGAACCCGAAAGAGAGCGTCGCGGGGTATGGTATACTACTATTTCTTTTCAGTCCCGCGCGCACTCATTCTCATGTGGAACGGCGAGTACAGTTTCCTCATCCCGAACCTGATCCAGAAGGACTTTAAGATCCGCTACCGCAACATGTCGCTGGGGGTTTTGTGGTCGCTGTTGAATCCACTGGTGCTGATGGGGGTACTGACTTTTGTTTTCACCAGGATTTTCGTCAATCAGTCAATTCCCCACTTCGCCGTATTCGTGCTGTGCGGGCTGGTGCCGTTTAACTTCTTTAGCATCGCCTGGCTGACGGGGACAACCTCGCTGGTGGACAACGCGGGGTTGATCAAGCGGGTGGCGGTGCCGCGCGAGGTCATCCCGCTGGCGGCGGTGCTGTCGAACTGCCTGCACCTGCTGATTCAGATCGGACTGCTGTTCCTGTTCGTGTTCGTGTCCGGCGGCAAGCCGAACCGGTACTGGGCCTGGCTGCCTTTTCTCTGGGCCATGGAGATCGTGTTCGTGTGCGGGATTTCGCTGATCACGGCGTCGTTGAACGTCTTCATCCGAGACATCCGTTACATGGTGGAGTCGGCCAACACTGTCCTGTTCTGGCTGGTTCCGATTTTCTACTCGTTTGCCATCATCCCGCCGCCGTACAAAGAGGTATACCAGTTCAATCCGGTGGCGGCGCTGGTGCTGGCGCTGCGGAACATCCTGCTCGACGGCGTGCCGCCGCCGTCTTCGCTGGTGATCAAGCTGACGGTTTCCTCTCTGGCGATGCTGGGGATCGGCCTTCTGGTGTTCCGGCGGCTGAAGCCGGGGTTTTACGATTACCTGTAGGGCAAAGATGACGGCGATTGAGTTTAAGAGCGTTTCGAAGTCCTTCCACTGGCACACCGGGCGGGTGCTGCTGCGGCACCGCTTGGCGAACTGGCTTCGCGGGCGGGGTGGGGAGCGGTTTTACGCCCTGAAGAACGTCTCGTTCGAGCTGGAGGAAGGGGAGAGTTTAGCGGTGGTAGGGCCGAACGGGGCGGGAAAGAGCACGCTGCTCGGGCTGGTGGCGGGGCTGGCCACGCCTGATACGGGCGCCATTACCGTAAACGGCCGAATCGCGGCGCTGCTGGATCTGGGCGCGGGGTTCCATCCGGACCTGACGGGCGCCGAGAACATCCGCGTCAATGCGTCGCTCATCGGACTGAGCCGGCGCCAGACGGCGGAGTTGTTTGACCAGATCGTGGAATTCGCCGGCATCGGCGACTTCATCGGCGAGCCGCTGCGCACCTATTCGACCGGGATGATGATGCGCCTGGCGTTTTCGGTGGCCATCAACGTAAATCCAGAGATCTTGCTCATCGACGAAGTGCTGGCGGTGGGAGACCAGGCGTTCCAGACCAAGTGTTTCGAGCGCATCCACCGGTTCCGGCACGCCGGCAAGACGCTGCTGTGCGTCTCACATGCAGCCGGCATGGTGCAGGAACTGTGCGACCGCGCCATCTGGCTGGATCGCGGCGAACTCATGATGAGCGGCCGGACCCGCGACGTGATTGAAGCTTATGAAGGGCATCGGACTACCGCCACGGCGTAACGGCAGCCGGCCCTTGTTCTCATGCTCAAGTTCCGACTCTCGCCGGTATGACTACGCGCTCCGACTTCCAGAATCTGCGACTCGAAGTACAATGTAGCAAGGCACGTGCACAACACGATAGCGGCGGCACTCCCTCCGGTGAGGCCGATGGACCACTAGAAAGTGGGCGGCGCCAGGTTGCGAATCATGAGTGAAACAGTTTACGACAGCGCTTTCTTTCAGCAACACATAACGGGCAGCCTGACTTCGGCTCGGACGGTCCTTCCAGTCTTGTTCCGGTACTGCAAGCCTGAGAGCATTGTGGATGTGGGGTGCGGGTTGGGGACGTGGTTGAAGGCAGCCATGGATCTGGGCGTTACCGACCTCTTAGGCCTCGACGGCGATTATGTCGACCGCAAAATGCTGTTGATCCCGGAGGCTAACTTCCGTCCAACCGATCTGCGGCGGCGTATCACAGCGGACCGGCGTTTCGACCTGGCGATCTCGATGGAAGTGGCGGAGCATTTGCCCTATCACCGTTCCGAGACGTTCGTTCGCGATCTGGTCGCATTAAGCGACGTGGTTCTATGAAACATGCCGCCCAGACGTTTCCGCGCGAGTTCCTGGCGTCTGGCCGCCCGCTCAGCTACCCGTACCCACTGACGTTTGTGGTCAATGCGTCCCGCTACCGGCCGCTATCCGCAAGGGCGCTGGATTTGGAGTGCGCGGGTCACCACAGCGTGCTGCAAGCTTATCAGAACGGGGACGGGCGAACTCGAGGAGCGGCGCAACCAGGTTCGCGAACTCTAAACCGAAATAGACGGGTGGAGAATGGAGAGATGCCGCTCGGAAGGGGTTGTGCCGACCTCGTCCGAAAAACAGGGTTGAGCAGCCTGGCGACGACATGACATAGATGAATCTGCAAAAGAGACGCCTAAAAAAGGATTACCCTCATGCCTGGCGCTGGATCAGCCTGGCGAGACGGATTTCGGGGTGGCTGACGGATGGTGAGGCGAACGCCCTGTTCGAGATTGCGCGCTTGAGGGCTCCGGAGCGAGATCCGGTGATCGTGGAATTGGGATCGTGGCAGGGCAAGAGCTCGATCCTGCTGGCCGCTGGCGTGCGCGGAAAACCCAATGCACTGGTGTATTGCGTAGACCCATTTGGGGTTGATGAGGATCCGGACATTCAGGCTAAACACTATAGCCCTCTAATCGACACAATGCGCCACAGCCTTGAAGAAGGATTTCAACGAAATGTCCGCCGGTGTGGCGTGGGGAACATTGTGCGGGCGCTAAAGGGTTATTCGTATGAAGTTGTTCGGTCATGGAAGGACCCGATCGATGTTCTCTTCATCGACGCCAGCCACGTCTACGAAAACGTCCATCGCGATTTTGTGGCGTGGTCGCCATTTGTCAAGGTCGGTGGAATTGTTATTCTCCACGATATCCAGGCGGCTTGGCCAGGGCCCTCGCGGGTAATGGCTGAGGATTTGCAACCGCCTCAGTACGCCGACCTGGAGCAAGTCGACTCTTTGGCTTGGGCCGTGAAGCAGCCGTGTGACCCCGGCGCGATTTCCTCAACTGCCCGAAGCAGGGTGGTGGTCACGCGGGTCGATTTCGAAGCGCGGCTTCGGGAAATCGCGCGTTTATCGGAAGTGGCTGATCGGTTGGGCGCCGCTGAAGCGGGGATTGCGCGTCTGACCGGCGAATTGGAGGCGGCGCGGAGCGAGGCGGCGGCGCGGGGCTTGGAGACCGCTCGTCTGACGGGCGAATTGGAGGCGGCGCGGAGCGAGGCGGCGGCGCGGGGCTTGGAGACCGCTCGTCTGACAGGCGAATTGGCGGCGGCGCGGAGCGAGGCGGCGGCGCGGGGCTTGGAGATCGCGCGTCTGAACGGCGAATTGGAGGCGGCGCGGAGCGAGGCGGCGCGGGAGGCACAGGGGTTAGAGATCAGCCGGCGGCAGAATGATCGGCTCCTGGCAGAACTGTCGGGAGTCCACAAGCGGGTGGACCGGCTTTTGGATGAGTTGATCCACAGGTGGGCCGAGACTCGGCAACTGGCCGGCGAACTTGAGGAGCGGCGTATCCAAGTTGGCGAACTCTCGACGAGAATAGTCGGCCAGGATCTTGAAATCGGCCGCTTGTCCAATGAACTCTCCGTGCGAAATATCGAGACACGCCGCCTCTTCATGCGGGTGACGGCGCGCAAGAGCGAACTCGTGCGCCTGAGAGAAGAGGTGCGTTCCCGGAAAGAGGAGTGCGTCCGGTTATCCCAGGCGCTGGCCGCGCAGGCGGCCACCCAGGAATTGGAGTTGGCAGCGTTTCGGAACTCGCTTACCTGGCGCCTGACCCAACCAATGCGTCGCTGGGTGGGATGGCTAAACGGCTTGGGAGTGCAGGGGAGGAGAACCATACGGATTTTGCGCTCTAGCGGCCTGTTCGACCGGGAGTATTACCTGGCGCAGAATCCGGACGTGGCGGCAGCGCACCTTGATCCGATCCGGCATTTTGTGAAGTGTGGCGCCGCCGAGGGACGGGATCCCAGTTGCCTTTTCGATACGTCGGCTTACATCCAGAGCCACCCTGAACTAGCCGCCTCCGGCATGAACCCGCTGCTCCACTACCTGCTCCATGAGGCAGCCGATCGAAATCCGAATACTGCCGCGGAGGGTACCAAGAGCAAGGGCAAGAGCAGGTTTCCCCGGCGAGCGAAGGCTGTCGGGTTCGCACAGTGGCTACTCTTCAAGAGGCAGGTCCGCGCCAGTGGTCTGTTTGACGAACGATACTATCTCGAACACAATCCCGACGTGGTTCAAAGAAAGATCGACCCTCTGCTGCATTTCTTCGTCTTTGGGGCTTTGGAGGGGCGGAGTCCGCACTACCTGTTCGATGTCCGCTATTATCGGGAGTGCAATTCGGATCTAGGCGGCTCGATGGTCAATCCGCTGGTCCATTACCTAAGATGGGGCGCGTACGAGGGCCGCGATCCGCATCCTCATTTCGACAGCAGCTTCTATCTGGAGCGGAATTCGGATGTGCGGGAAATGCATTTGAACCCGCTGGCGCATTACCTGGCGCAGGGAATCGTCGAATGCCGCGATCCCAACCCCTGGTTCGACGCCTCGGCCTACCTCGAGCGGAATCCCCACATTTGCGCCTTGGGCGTCGATCCCTTGGTGCATTACCTGGAAAATGCGCCGCCGGTTCGTTGAGCACCGGCGATGACTCAAAGCATGCGAAACGCTGAAGGATGCTATCATCCGTGGGGATGCGTGTTTTGGTGACCGGCGACGCTGGATTCATTGGTGGTTGGCTAGTGGAGCGGTTGATCCGGGAAAACGCCCAGCGCATCGTAGTGCTAGACAACTTACATCGCAACTGTGTCCCGAATCCCGTGTCCTTTCCTGCGCCAGTCATGTTCGTGAATGCGGACATAAGGGATCGTGAATCCCTGGTTGGCGCTATGGAGGGTTGCGATCTCGTCTATCATCTAGCCGCGCAGTCTAACGTGATGAGGGCCATCACCGATCCCGACTACGCTTTCACTACGAATGTCGTCGGCACATTCAACGTTTTGGCCGCAGCGAAGGCTGCGGGGGTAACGCGGGTGGTCTTCACTTCCTCGCGTGAAGTGTACGGAGAGGTCGATCGTATTCCGGTGCCCGAAACGGCGCCCATAAACGCCAAGAATGCGTACGGCGCCAGTAAAGCGGCCGGCGAGTTGTACTGCCGAGTGGCGGCCGAGTCGGGCCTGGAGACGGTAATCCTTCGTCTCGCGAACGTGTACGGCCCGCGGGACCGTGACCGCGTGATCCCCTTGTTCATCGAGGCCGCACTCGGAGGTCAGCCTCTGACAGCCTATGGTGGGGACCAGATTCTCGATTTCGTTGGCATCGGGTCGGTGGTCGATGCACTCCTGTCCGGGGGGCGCGGAAGCTGGGTGCGGGATCCGGTCAACATCGGCAGCGGCACGGGGACCACCATCTGGAAACTGGCGGAGCGGGTCTTACAGATTACCGGGTCCCAGTCGCCCATTCAGGCCGCACCGCCGCGAAGTCAGGAAGTGGTTCGATTCGTAGCCGACACAACACGGAGCCAGCGGCTCTGGTACATTTCGCGCCCAGAAGGCCCTCTGGATCACCTCCCGGAGGTGGTGGCGTGTTTCCGGGGGAATTCCAACCCGCAGGGTGGGTAACGGGCCACGAGATCTAACGAAATTGCCCGGAGTCCGATCATGCCGAGGCGGTCAAGACGCCGGTTCGCGGACAAGCGTGGTTCACATTGAACTGCAATCCGATCTGAAAGCTCGGACGAGTCAACACCGCGGGAAAATCGGCGACGAAGCGGGCGAACAAATCCGCGGCTTCGTCGTCTACTTTTCCCGGATTCTCCAAAATGGTGTTCCGCGAATGCATGCGATACGCCGTGAGAAATCTCTGAACATAGAGCGGACGGCCGAGCGCCATGGCTCGCAATGCAAAATCCCAGTCATGGACGTACCGATAGGCGGCAAACCCGCCTACGCGCTCGTGCAGGGCCTTTCGAAAGATCATGTTGCCGGTGGTGCCCAAGAAGTTTTGGTGGGACAAGAGATCCAGAAACTGGTTCTGCATGACCATGCTGTGCACATCGAAACACGGGGGGAAAGGCGCGCCTGGGTCGAAGGGTCCTCGCTTTGCCCCAATCAAAGCGCCATGCTGGTTCATGAACAGTAGGTTGCCAAAAATGAAATCGGCGTGCGCAAAACGAGCGTCCCCGACGACGGTTTCGAAACGATCGGAAACAAAGGCATCATCGGAATTAAGCACCGCAATCCACTCGGACCGTGCCTGCGCAACCAGTTCGTTCAGCCGATGGTGGGCGCCGCGATTGCCGCCCCTGGGCGGCGTCAGATCTTGCACTCGGCCGGGATAAGCAGCGGCCATACGGGCCGCGACTCTCCTCGATCCGTCCGTTGAGCCGTCATCGAGCAAGAGAACTTCCACCACCAGGGGGGAGCGCAACGCCGAGCAGATTGCCTGGGCAACAAAACTGGCGTGATTGTAGATCGGAATCACGGCTGAGAACATATTGGCTACCAGCTATTATACTAGATTTCTAAGTCCCCATTTGAATTCGTCGACTGCCGATGCCTCGCGGTGGCCCCCCGGCTTGGGCGAGGGGTCATCCCATGCCCGACGTCAGCGAGTCGAGGGATCCGACGGTATGGACACATCGCGCATGGCTTGAAGGCCGCTTATCGAAGACGCCGCAACTCAGATAGAAGAATCGATCGTCCAGAAGGTCGACGGCCTCTTCATAGCGGTGTACTCCTCGATCCGGGAAAACGATTCTTGCCGCTTCGTAGAGGTCCGGGTCCACCAGGATATCGTTGTAGAATCTCCACGCAGTGCAGAGCACGGCGGATGTCTTCAACAGCGGCAGATTGAGGCGCTGCGCGATTTGGGCGACGGCTCCCGGAATGCGTTGGTGATCGCCGAGATCGAGGAAGGTCTGGTGCACCATGCCGCTGGCCCGTCTCAACCGCTCCGCGAACAGCGTGCTCACCTGACGTTCGGAAACGGTGTACTCATACAGGACCTCATGCAGCACGCTAACCTTGAAGAAGCGGACCCAGGAACCCCACAGCGCGAAGTCTCCGAAGTACGTCAGCAGAGGCACCTGAGGATAGCCGCCCAGGACGTGAAAAACACTCTTTCGGGCGAGGATGCTGCCGTGCGGGAAGGGGCAACCAACCCGTTTGAAAAACGACAGGACCTCCTCCCACCCGCCACCCCGCAGATCGTCGGAATCGAGGTCCGGGTTGTGGGGATGGACGAGCCGCATGCTGGTGGCCACCAAGGTCAATTCCGGGTCCGACGACAGCAATTCCAGTTGCTTCTTCAGCTTTCCGGGGCGCCAGAGATCGTCCCCGTCCATACGGGCTATCAAATCGTATCGAGCTTGGGTCAAGCCGGCATTCAGCGCAAACTCCAGACCCTGGTTGTTGACCAGCCGCAACACGCGGACTGCCGGCGTAGCGAGGAGAGCGCGCAATTCGTGAATGGAATCTAGCGCCGGTTCGGAACCATCGTCGATGATCAGGAGTTCCCGCTCGATGCCACAGTCCTGCGAGAGAACCGAATCGGCCGCGCGGATCAGATCCGGGACCGTAGTTCTCTCCATTTTGCGGATAAACACTGGCAGAAGAGTCGTGATTCCAGTGAACATTGTCATTGCGCCAGCCTCCCCCGGCCGCGGGTTCCCAGAAAGACGCCGAGGACATACCTCGCAGGCGCGGTGCACTTCCAGGAAAGGGAGTGCTCCATGGCCCATATCCGCCCGCGGAGCGATGTGATGAGCGCCTCATCCGCGCCGCGGGTGGCCGGTGCGATCACGGCAGGGGGCGCGGGAGAGGGGGGCGGCGCCGCCGGTGGGGGGGCGCTAGATGGCGTCAAGCTCTCGGCCGTCCGCACAAGGTCCGGACCGGGCACCCGGAAAGTCGAGGTATTGATATACCGCCGAATCCGCAGGGAGATGGCTTTCCAGGCGCCGGGGTCCCGCTTCTGGGCGAGATTGCCGTCGGAGACAATGCGAAACTCCGACAAGGTCGTGGCGATCGGGTGAAACCGAAGGCCGGCTTCCAAAAGGCGAAGCAGAAAATGCCAATCCTCGGTATACTCCATATCTTCGGACATGCGAACACCCGATTCACGTAAGGACTGCAGCCGTATGGCATAGCTGTTGATCGGGATGAAGTTCTCGCAGAAGAGATGATAAACCGGTTTTGGAGAATAGGCCGGCTCGGCCGGCTGCCATGGCTCACGCCGATTTGAAGCGGCGTACACGACGTCGGCTTCCGAGGTAAGGAAAGCCGCGGCCATCGTACCTGTAAAGAAAGGGTAGACTATGTCGTCGTCGTCCAGGAAGAATATGTATGACGCGTTTGAGAGATGAGCCAGACAGTAGTCGAGGCCGACATTGATCGGATAACCGCGACGTCGTGTGGTGTCGCTTGCGCGCAAAACAATCGCTGAGGATGCGACGCTGCTTTCGTCGCAGATGCGCTTCACAAGCGAGTACCTGGTGTCATCGCCGTGGACGACTAGAACCGGCACGCACTGCGATTGTTGCAGCGCCAGCGATTGCAGCGCATCGAGTAACAACTGCGGGCGAGAACCGGTAGTGCGGACAATCGCCGCGAAGACCGCCGTTTCGTCAGGAGCATCCCGGAGCATCAGGTGCCTATTATATCTTATTGCGGCTGTGCCCTCCCGCTAGCCAAACTCGCCAAATTCGCCCAGTGAGCCGCGGGCCAGGTCTGGAAGACGCCAAGTCGCTTTCTCCGGATACCTCGACGCGCTCTTGGCTTTGCTCTGCACGTGCGTCCGCGCCATTCGGGCGGCTCGTGGGCGGCCGGCGCTATGGTCCTGGAAATGCTAAACTGAATCCGAGACAGACTATGCCGGATTCGTGTTCGGAATTTCCAGAGAACCCCATCGCGTGGAGCCGAAGCGCAATAGAAGCGGCTCGCGATCGGATCGTGGCCCGCCGTGGACCATGGACCGCGCACAGCATCCATCTCGGCCACGACGTCTATACGCGGGAGCCCGAGAAGAATTGGCGAGTTGAACTGTTCGGCCGCATCATGCACGATTTCGGATTCCCCCAACTGGCCGGTGTCCGGATATTGGATCTGGGATGTCTTGAGGGATTGTTTGCCATTGAGTACGCCCGGCAGGGCGCGGTCTCGGTCGGCATTGAGGGCAGAGAAGCGAACATCGAAAAGGCGATGTTCGCGCGCGACGTCCTCGGGCTGACCGATTGTACCTTCGTCCAGGATGACGTCCGCAATCTCGGGTTGCGTGCGCTGGGGCAGTTCGACGTTGTGCTGTGTGCTGGAATTTTGTATCATCTGGAGGCCGAGGACGCCATCCACCTTATTCAGCAGGTATCCGCATGTTGTAGCCGGCTGGCGATCTTTGACACGCACATCGCGCCGGATGAGCTCCGCACGACCGCCTTCGCCCTGAGCGACCCGATGAGCCAAGTGAGCATAGACGGCCAGGTCTACCACGGCCGCTACTACGAGGAGCACGCTTCAGGGCTAGGTCGCGACGAGAAGGCGGCCAAACTCTGGGCGTCGCTGGACAATGAACAGTCGTTCTGGCTGTCCAAAGCCAGTCTTTACGCCGCACTCCAGGCGAACGGATTCTCCGGGATTTACGACGCCTTGCGCGACGCCAGCCGGCCAGTCGAGGACGTGGACCGCGTGGTGTTCGCCGCGCTGAAGTAGCCCAGGATAGGGAGCCTTGCCAGGCTTGATGGCCGCAATCCGCTTATCTTGCATTCCACTCGCGGCCAGCAGAACAATCCGGGCACGCTCCACGTTTCGTGCCGGAGCGCTCCTGGTACGCGCACGAGACTCCAGCGTATCTCGCCGCTCGGTACTCAGCACCGCAGATCGCGCCCCACGCATCGTCTTTGCCCTTCCATTGTAAAGACGACGCGCCAATGATAATCGTTGCCATTTAGGCCGCACTACATTAGCACGTCAGGGACTTCAATGCTTAGCGCCGGAAGCCGGTATCTCGATGGCCGCTGGGTCTGACCAGGAGTTGCCCCTCCCCGAGACTCTGATAGTATAGTGGCCGGCAGGTAGTTCGGCCATACCGTCCATCCGGAATGGCGTCTTTCTCAAAACCGCGCTCTCGTTTAAGATGCACCCGGATTCGCAAAAGCGGCCGATGAACTCGACTTTCGATTCCGACACATCCCAGCACTGCCCGCTAATTGTCCACTCGACTGTTCCAGCGGTGGCGGTGCCACGGGCCAGAGTTGAGGTAATTGTCGGTTGTGCGCGACCCCCGCATTCCGGCGGTCGCCGCTCACCCGCCGCGAAGACATAGACGGAATAGGAATCCAGATCGGTTCGCGAAGCACCGCGAGCTTCAAGGGACACCAAGAATTGGTCTACCACGACACTCGCAGGGGCATTTCGCCGGATGATCGCAGCCTAAATCATCGGCGCATATGGCGTCGCCAGATGATGCCGCTCCGGATATGGCTCGAAGCCTTCGATGTTGAGTACCCGTCGGTCGCGCAAATAGAAAATCTCACCCTCCGGAGCCAGAACCAAGTCATTCTTCTGAGTGAACGCTCGAGCAAAGAGGGCCGCGGCCCGGGATCCGGACTCCCCGCGGAACGCGTTCGGACTGCCTGGGGAGAGCGCCGCTCTAAGAGTTGCCGGCCCTGTTAGCAGAACGGCCGTGCAGGCAATTCCGATTCCTGCGATCACGCGAGTTCGGTGATCCAGGATCTGCAGAGAGCGACCAAGGACGAACAGGGACGGCGGGATGACAATCAGCAGATATCGTGGAAATCCATCCCCCACATAGGCTACAGCAAATATGGCAGCAAGCGGAACGATGAACAACGCCAATAACACCATAAACTCGCGCACGTAGGCTGGGCGAGGGAATGCCCGGAGTTCCGTTGAAAGTCGCAACCCCCGTTTAGCCCACTTTACGACGCTTTGCGCCGTTTCACAACTCCG
>Ga0182027_10009757_pt1 | contig 13739 bp, 10 predicted proteins | sample 712E1DmetaG_FD_121300 | JGI IMG/M metagenome (GOLD analysis project Ga0182027, IMG submission 121300) | Permafrost microbial communities from Stordalen Mire, Sweden - 712E1D metaG (Illumina Assembly) | ecosystem: Environmental > Terrestrial > Soil > Wetlands > Permafrost | place: Sweden...
ATTGCGAGGAACCTGCGGAGCGGGTGACGATCGCGCAGCACCGCGAAGCGTGCCGAAGGCCCCCGTAGGGGGTAAGGAAGCAATCTCTAGCCGAGCGAGCGCCCAGCGAGCATCGGCTGCTTCGACGACGTGAGTCGTCGAAGTAACAATCCTGTCATTGCCCCTGTTCTCTGGGGATGCCATGTGCTTTTCTCGTAGATGCCAATTGTCCTTCTTGGTGCGCAGATGCCGAGCGCTTTTCTCGTAGATGCTGAGTGCTTTCCTCAGCGCGGCGCGAAGATGCCAAGTGATCTTCTTGGCGCGGCGCCGCGCGTAGATCGGCACGGAACGAATAAATTGCTAAACCTGTACTTTAACAACTGTCATATCGAAAAGGAGCCCCCTTGGCATCCGCACGGTCTCAGAGAGCGGTAGGTTTGATATTAAGGTGTAAAATCGTTTTTTCCGGGCACCTGCCTTCATGGATATAAGTCCCTGTGGATAAAACAAAATTTTTGGAGTATTGAATGCTGTTGTTTCTTATTGTTCTTGTATTATGCAACGCATTTTTCAACGGATATCGCGATTCATCCAGCATTCTTGCCGGGGTGATGGCCTCGCGCGCAATGCGCCCGCGCTGGGCTTTGTATTTGGTTGCTGCAGCCGACCTGATCGCACCCTTCATTTTCGGCTCGGCCGTGGCGCGCTCGATTACGACCGGTCTGGTGAATACCTCGGTGATTACTCTTAATACCATTGTCATTGCCATGATCGCCGCCGTCAGTTGGAACCTGTTCTCGTGGTGGCGCGGCATCCCCTCCTCTTCCACACATTCCCTGATCGGGGGTTTGGTCGGTGCCACATTGATTACGAGCGGCCCGCAAACGATTATTATCAACGGTTTGGTTTTTGTGATCCTGCCGCTTATTTTCGCCCCCATCGTCGGTTTGGTCTTGGGGTTCGTGGTCATGAACATCCTTCTAGCTTCGTTTAGTACTGCCCATCCCAGGGTGAACAAATTATTCCGGCGGCTTCAGGTTGTTACGATGCTTACGCTCGCCCTGTCGAATAGTTCCAATGACACTCAAAAATCGATGGGCGTGATCACTTTGGGCTTGGTGCTGGCGGGAAGGTTACCTTCGTTCGACATACCGTTCTGGGTCCTGATCGCATGCTCGCTGACTCTTGCTCTGGGTGCTTCCCGTGGCGATTGGCGCCAAATTCGCAACCTGGGAGGCAAGATCTATCGCATACGACCCTTGAATGCGCTGGCTTCACAGACGGCCTCATCTCTTTTGATAATCGCAGCCTCTGCTTTCGGTATGCCGGTTAGCACTCCGCATGTCGTCAGCACCACCCTGATGGGTTCGGGCGCGGCCGAACGGATAAATAAAGTCCGCTGGCATGTGGCCAGCGAGATGGTGACGACCTGGGCTCTGACCATCCCCGCCACCATGGTGATCGCAGCATTGATCTTTATGACAATAACAGGTGTGCATGATTTGGGTTTGATCTTTAATGGGCTTGTTCCCACAGTGGTAACTCCATGACCTCAGGATCACTACTATTTATGGAATTAACCCGCGGCATGATAGGATCCACAATTGTATCTAATCACAGCCCTGGCATGAGGGTCCCACGATTTATAGGATAACCCGACAAATGGCTTGCGATCTCCATTAGTTCTATTTTGCACAGATACGATATAATATAATTTGCTTAATGGCTGGCGCTGAGCATATTGGTATGTTGTATCAGGATTATTAATATGAAGGGTCGACTATTTTTATATATAATTCGATCAATAACCATAATTTAAATCTTATTAAGCATATCCACTGAAAATTTCAGATAAATCGCCTTAAAAAAGATACATTCACTCATAATTCCAGACCCTAAAATCAATGCAAATTCCTATATAGGAGGAACCTCTTGAAAATCATTGCCTGCATCAAACAAGTGGCCGACTCAGAAGCCAAAATTAGGGCCGAAAATGGTCAAATCTCATGGGGTGAAGCGCCTTTGGTCATCAACCCGTTCGATGAATATGCCGTAGAAGGTGCGCTCCTGCAGAAGGAAGCGCAGGGCGGTACCGTCACCGCCGTTTGTATCGGACCCGAGTCCGCAAAGGAAGCGCTTAAGCATGCCCTCGCCATGGGTGCCGATAACGCCATCCTTATTTCCGATCCGGCTCTTGCATTGCTCGATACACAGGGCGCGGCGCGCGTTCTGGCAGCCGCCGTTAAAAAGAGTGGCGGCGTGGACCTTGTCGTCTTCGGCCGACAGACCCTTGATGACGGTTCAGGCCTGACGGCTGCGCAGACGGCGCGCATCCTTGGTTGGCCTATGCTCGGGTTGGTGGGGCAGATCAAACTGGATGCCCAAAACTTGCAGGTCGAGCGGGTCATCGAAGAGGGCCGTCAGATCGTAAGCACAAAACTGCCCGCCGTGCTGAGTGTTGTTCAGAGTATCGGCGAGCCCCGCTACCCGTCGTTCATGGGCATCCGCAAGGCATCAAAGGCTGAAATTCCCGTCTGGACTCTGAATGATTTGGGGATCTCCGCACCCGCTTCTTTAGTAAGCCGTATTGAACTCATTACACCGCCCAGCCGTGATATAACCTGCGAGATTATCCCGGGTGACAGTCCGGCAGCCATAGCCGAATCGTTGACCAGCAAGATCCTGGCGGAGAAGATATTATGAAAACTCTTGTTTTCATTGATCACTTTAAAGGTCAGGTACAACCTGCTGCCTGGGAAGCGCTCGGCGTTGCAAAAGGATTGGGGAACACAGCAGCGGTGATCTTTGGTTCGGGTCTTGAAACATTAACGAAGACCGCCTTTGAATTTGGCGCGGATGAAGTGTTGGTTGCGGATGATCCCGGCATGCAGGATTATTGTGCCGAGGCATTTGCTGCCACGTTGAGCGCTCTCGCTTCTTCCCGCTCTTCTGATCTCATCCTGCTTCCGACCACCTCACGGACACGGGAGCTGGCTGCCATGTCGGCGATTGACTTGAACACAGGTGTCCTGGTTGACTTGACCGGCTTGGTATTGGAGGGCGATAAGCTGGTGGCTATACGTCCCATATATGAAGGCAAATTGATGGAAAAAACCGCTTGCTCAGGCAAGCCGGTTATAGCCACGCTGCGTGCACGCGCCTTCCCCCGCCCCGCCCAGGATAAAAGCCGGACGGGTAGTGCAACGAAAGTAGCAGTCAAGGCCGACTCACCTTCAAAGGTCGAAGGCTATGCTCTGACGGAAGCTGCTGTCAGCGTCACCGACGCGGGCGTCATTGTCTCGGGTGGACGCGGCGTCTCTAACAATCCATCCCTCACCCCACCTGCTGGGTTGGATGAGAAACAGACCGAAATCTGGCGCGCACAACAGGGTTTCAAGCTGGTAGGGGAGCTGGCCTCTGTTTTGGGTGGTGCAGTCGGCGCTTCGCGTGCGGCGGTCGATGGTGGCTATATTCCCTATTCCCATCAGGTTGGCCAAACGGGCAAGGTTGTCTCCCCCGATTTATACATTGCTTGCGGCATCTCCGGTGCCATTCAACACATCGTCGGTATCCGTTCCGCCAAGCTTGTAGTCGCCATCAATAAGGACCCGGATGCGCCCATCTTCAAAGTCGCTAGATACGGCGTTGTGGGAGACCTTTTCCAGATCCTCCCTGCACTGACCGAGTCATTTAAGAAAAAACTGGGCAAGTAATCACCTGACATAGAAGCAGGTCTCGACTTCCTTTCGATTATGGAGGTCGAGACTTGTGATTCCTGCCTTGATGCTTTTCCAATATTGAGGTCAGACTGCGGCGTATCCATGAGATGCGCCGCTTTTTCTTACAACCGGGCAGTGCCAGTAACGTATGTAATTTCAAAGAGAACTATATTCTGTTCCTGATCTTTTCTATTAAGGAGAATGTTATGCCTGGGATCAATAAACTTTTCAGCGTTCTGACGTTGTTCATCTTGCTGACCATCACGATTGTCTCACCGGCCTATGCCTTCGATGGCCGTAGTGGGGACAAAATTGTGATCCAGGCAGGTGATGTCGTAAATGATGATCTCTACATTGGTTCGAACGAGTTTGTCCTGGACGGCACCGTCAACGGCGATCTTGTCGCTGTTGCACAAACAGTCACGGTCAACGGTACTGTCAATGGTGATTTGATGACCGCCGCACAAACCGTGGTAGTAAATGGAACGGTTACCGGGGATATCCGCATGGCCGGTTCAGTGCTATTCGTAGGTGAAAAAGCCAGGATTGGCGGGGATATCCTCGGCGCAGGTTACAGCCTCGAGGTTCGTAAAGGAAGTACAGTGGGCCGGGATGTTGTATATGCAGGGGGTCAGATCCTCCTGGGCGCTGATGTGGCTCGTAATGTTACCGCCGCCACTTCCTCTATGGAAATAGACGGTAACGTCGGCGGAGATGTGAAAGCTGACGTTGGTGAAGCCGGTCAAACGCGCACTGGCCCCCCACCAACGATGTTCATGTCACAATCTACCGTCCCTGTACCGCCGGTTATGCAAGGCCTCACCATTGATCCCGCAGCCAGGATTGCCGGCAATCTGACATACACTCAAAAGACTGACCTTTCTTTCCCAGGCGGAGTTGTAGGAGGAAAGATCACGCGTACCCAGCCCGCAGTGGATCGGAACAAACCCTCTCCTCAGGAAACCGCTCGTCTTAAAGTCGTGACATGGGCATTTAATCTGGTCCGATCGCTGGTTACCTTGCTTCTGCTCGGTTTATTCCTGCTCTGGCTGTTCCCTGTCTTTACCAAAAACTTGAGTGAAAAACTGCACAGCAAACCCTGGCCCAGCCTTTGGTGGGGCGTGGTTACCTTTGCCGGATTCTTCTTCACGCTCCTTTTGATCATTTTCGTGACGATCCTGGGTGCCTTATTATTTGGCATCCTGACCTTGGGTGGTTTGAGCGCTGCGATTGTCTTTATTGGCATTCTTGCTTTTTTCGCAACCATCCTGGCCTTTGTATTGGCTGCTTCGTTTATAGCTAAAATTGTATTCGGGATTACTTTGGGAAAGTGGATTTTGGATCGCGCTAACTCGCCCCTGGCCGAGCATAAATACTGGCCAATGGTGATAGGCGTCGCTCTAACAGTTATCGTGATTGCTTTGCTCACCTTCCCCCTTATCCCCGGCTTCCTTGGCGGTCTGCTAAACTTCATGATCATCCTTTTTGGCCTGGGAGCTTTGTGGCTATGGGGACGAGAAGGTTTGTTTAAAAAACCGGTTACGGCTGTCTCGTAAAGTTTATAAAATGAAATGACCGGGGAAGGAATACCTTCCCCGGTCATTTCATTTAAATGCCCCGGAAGAAAATCAGTCGGTGCAATCGATCTTATAGGTTATTTGTTGGGAGATTCTTGCGGTGCGTCCTACAGCATCTCCATATTTATTGACCCCGACAAACTCATAATCAAACCAGCCTTTATGGGTTCGAAAATCGGGGGCCACCATCGCGCTCGTAAAAGCTAATGTGAAATTGCCGTTTTTATCGGATACCATCTTCCCGCCATTTTTCCAATCGGTTATAGAAGTACTTAATCTATCTTCAGTACGATAGAAAAGATCCACCTCGCTGATATATGGGTTGGATGTTGATATGCCGAAGTTGATCGTATCAGGTTGGCACCTTAAGTAGAAGAGATCACCCGAGCGCGTAAGATTCGTAAAATACTGTCCTCCGACATTCGCCGGCAGGGTCGCTGTGGCTGCTTCCGCCGGTTGAGTAGCTGCAGCTGTCGGGTTGGTGGATGCGGCTGCAGCACCACCCGTGGCAGTGACAACGATAACCTGGGGAGTAGAGGTCGGAGCGGGGGTAACGGTTGGTATTGCAGTTGCTCCCTGCGTTGGGATCACGGTGACCTCAACAGTCTGGACAAGGACTACTGGTGTGGCAGTCGGCGGCACGGCGGTCGGAGTGGCTGCAGGTGCAAGTGCGCCACAACCGGTCAAGGCGAAAGCCAGGGCTAAAATTAATAGTTTTTTCATAACATGCCTCCAATTGGTAACTTGCTTTTTTGTAAGAGCGATTATAGATTCCTCCTTCCACTCTCCCTGCGCACCTTGCATTTTTGATAGTTTTTATCAAGTATAATGACGGCCATGCTTTCCCCTGAAAAAATCGAGGCTAAACTTGAGCAAATCCTATTAAAAGTACAAAAACCGGGTCGTTATGTAGGCGGAGAACTCAATATCGTCGTTAAAGATTGGGAAAAGATACAGACAAAGGTAGCTCTCGTCTTCCCGGATATCTACGACATCGGGGTATCAAACGTCGGGCTTAAGATCCTTTATGACCAGATAAATCAACGCGAGGATGCCTTGGCCGAACGTGCCTATGCACCCTGGACGGATATGGAAGCCTTGATGCGCGATTGCGGCATCCCTCTTTATTCTCTTGAGTCCAAACGTCCTCTAAGCGGCTTCGATATCATCGGTTTCTCACTCCCCTACGAGACGCTGTATACGAACACCCTCAACATCCTGGATTTAGCCGGCATTCCTGTTCGTTCATCCGACCGTGATGGATCACATCCGATCATAATCGCCGGAGGACACGCCGCTACAAACCCCGAGCCAATGCACGCCTTCGTGGATGCATTTGTGATTGGCGAGGGAGAGGAAGTCATCCACGAAATTATCAATACCCTTGAAAGGGTTAAACGTCAAAAGCTTGATATCAATAATGATGCTCAAATTGTAAATTTTAACCGTGAAATACTTCTTCGCCAATTGGCTGCAATCCCGGGCGTGTATGTGCCGAAGTTTTATGAAACGCATTACTTGGATGACGGAACGGTGTCTCATGTCGAAACATTGATCGACGGCATAGCCAATCCGGTTGTAAAACGGATCGTGCCCCATTTGACTCCCGCCCCGACCACATTCATCGTGCCGAATATGGAGGTTGTCCACAACCGCGTGTCGGTGGAGATCATGCGTGGTTGTACGCGTGGCTGTAGATTCTGCCAGGCTGGCATGATCACACGACCGGTCCGTGAACGCAGCGTGGATGAGATAGTCGAGGTCTCCGAAGCTGCCATCAACGCCACGGGTTTTGAAGAATTGGCTTTGCTTTCCTTGTCGTCGTCCGATTTTTCCTGCGTTGTGGAACTGGTCAAGAAAGTCAGCGAGCGTTTCCATGGACGGAAGCTCACCATCTCGTTGCCCTCCCTGAGAATCGAGTCTGTGTCCATTGATCTGATGGATAAATTGCGTGAACATTATTCGGGTGGTTTCACCTTGGCGCCCGAGGCTGCAACCGAACGCATGCGCCGTATTATTAACAAGTTCATTCCCGACGATGAGATCATCAATACCGCGCGTGAAATCTATCGTCGCGGCTGGACAACCATCAAGTTGTATTTCATGATCGGCCATCCGTCTGAAACGATGGATGACGTGCAGGCCATTGCTGACCTTTGTAAACGGATTATTAATGAAGGGCGTAAGGTGGCTGGATGGAAGGTCAAGCTAAATGTTGGGGTGAGTACGTTTGTCCCAAAACCGCAAACTCCTTTCCAATGGGTATCGGTGGACGTACGCGAAAACATCATTGCCAAACAGACCTTGCTCAAGCGGGAGCTTCGTGACCAAAATATAAAGGTGAGTTGGACCGATCCGGACGATTCTTTGCTTGAAGCCTGGCTTACGCGTGGTGACCGTCGTATGGCCGAGGTCGTTTATACTGCGTGGAAGATGGGGGCAAAGTTCGATGCATGGAATGATCAGCACCGGGCCGGAATCTGGGCTGCGGCTTTTGCAAAGCAACGCCTCGATCCTGCTTTTTATACCTACCGTCAGCGCCGCACCGACGAAGTCTTTCCATGGGATCACATCACCGCTGCAGTCCGCAAGAATTTTCTCTTCCAGGATTTTCGTCAGTCGCTCGAAGGAATGATTCGCGTGGATTGCCGCTTGAACTGCTTTGCCTGTGGCATCTTGCCGACCTTCTCTAATCTGAGGCGTCAGAATCCTGGCGAAGTTTGGAAATGTCCGGATGTAAAAAGTCCGCCGACCAGAATGCTATCGTCGCATTCCTCTCCTCTCGGGCCAAACGTTTCGCGAAACGAGGTACCGGTGGTCGGCGATTAAACCTGTTCCAGCCTTGTTCGATCCCGGGCTATAAGATTAAGAATATGAGAGTCCGCATTACTTTCTCAAAAACAGGCGCTCTTCGTTACATCGGGCACCTGGATTTGCATGCTCTCTGGGAAAGGGCGGCACGGCGTGCTGAACTCCCACTGGCATATACCAAAGCATATCATCCTCAACCAAAAATTTACCTCGCCTCGGCCCTTCCGCTTGGATTCTCATCCTGCTGCGAGGTTGTAGACCTTCGTCTTACCCAGGATGTGGACGTGGTAAACCTACCCGTCCTTATTCAGGCTGCTATGCCGTCGGGTATTGGGATTCTAAATGCTGAAATCGTTGACGAGCAAGGACCTCCATTGCAGACCCAGGTTATAGCTGCGGATTACGAAGTCACTATAACAAGGACATCTCTGGCATCAGGCCCGGCAGACTTGTTCAAGGCAAGTTTGATGCTACGGTCTAAAGAACTATTGGCCCAGTCAACACTTCCGCGTGAACGTCGGGGGAAAGTATATGACCTGCGTCCTTTGATTGAACAACTTGCTATCATTTCAGAAAACAAGATCTTTATGCGCCTTACAGCCCGCGAAGCCGCTACGGGACGACCGGAAGAGGTATTAGACGCTTTGGGGATTGCCCCTGAAAATACGGAGATCGAAAGGGTTAACTTGATTTTTCAGGGATAATCAGTAAAATGCTTTTAGTGTTCTCTGGTGCGGTACTTCAAGATGATATTAACCAAGTTATATTCCTTGCGATTCAATTGATTTGAGTAATTTCAATTATTGATCCAACCCGCGAAATAAATCCATTAAGGAGAAGAGCGATGGCATTTATTGTCTCCATTTTCTTTGGCTTTGTGCCCGTGTTCTTTATGGCTCTGTTTGTCTACTGGCTCGACCGTTATGAAAAGGAGCCGTTGATCCTTTTAGGCGCCACTTTTTTTTGGGGCGCGGTCGTCGCCGCGGGTGGCGCATTCGTAATCAATACGGTCTTCGGCGTTGGCATATATGCACTGACAGGTTCTGGAGATGTCGCCGATCTTGCAACGGCTTCGCTCGTAGCACCCTTCGTGGAAGAAGGCTTGAAAGGTCTCGCCGTGTTGATAGTATTCCTATTCTTTCATAATGAGTTTGATTCAATACTGGATGGCATCATTTACGCTGCTATTGCTGCACTGGGATTTGCGGCTACGGAGAACGTACTTTACATATATCAACATGGTTATCTGGATGGCGGCTGGGATGGTTTGTGGCAGTTGGTTTTTATTCGTGATGTCGTTGTCGCCTGGCAGCATCCCTTCTTTACATCCTTCACTGGAATTGGCTTGGCGATTGCCCGCTTGAACAGGAATGTCCTGGTTAAGATCATTGCGATTCCAACAGGTTATGCTTTTGCAGTATTTGCGCACGCATTTCACAATAGCTTTGGTAGCATGATTGGAGGATTTGATGGATTCGCCCTGGGTAGTCTGATCGACTGGTTTGGCTGGTTTGTCATGGCTGTCTTTATCATCTTCATGATTGCCCGTGAGCGCAGTCTCCTGCAAAAACAATTAAAAGAAGAAGTTACATCGGGCTCCATCACATTGGCACAGTATCAGAAAGCTCTTTCCCCTTTCACCATGAGCACTTCCCTTTTCACTGGCGGCCTGGCCGCATCCCGATTCTATCAAGTGTGTGGCGAATTGGCTCACAAGAAGGAGCAGTTGATAAAATTGGGGGATGAGCATGGCAACGCGGCCATTATAGAATCCTTGCGTAGTGAATTAGTGACTTTGGCGCCTCGAGTTAGGGCATAATCCAATACACATTGAAAGGGAGCTTTTTTTTAAGAAATGGTCTGGCTATTCCTAAAGAGATCAAAAGAATTTTTATAAGTCATCATACTCCATTCGCGTGTGTATAATGCACCCACGACGAGTGTGGTAAAATTTTTTACGTCCGCCCCTGTAGCTCAGTGGATAGAGCGTCGGCCTCCGGAGCCGAAAGCGAGAGTTCGAGCCTCTCCAGGGGCGCCTTTGACTATCGGGTTTCCTGTCAAAATCCTTTTTCTTGAATGGGGAAACCTGACAATTAAAGGTGGAACTCGCTTAATATCCCCTGGGAACTGCTTGGTTCATCTATCAAGTTTGCCTTTGAAAATCCATACTAGCATTCTTTCCCTTCGGTTTTCGACCATCGTTCGAACTCCTTTAAATTCACTTTTTGACCATCTGCTACCAAGATAACCGATAGCTGTGCAAGGCTTTGCCAATCAATCCAAAAATAGTAGGCGCACAACCCGTCCTTGACACAATCTGTTGTAGAGATAACCTGTAAGGTTCCAGTTGACAGTTCAAATCCACTGATTTCTTTTACGGATTCTTCGCCGACCGAAAGTGAGCCGTCTGGAAACTCTACAAAAAATTCCGTTCCTGGATTTGTAAAATATCCTCCCTTTTTTTATCCTTCGTGCGCAGGCGGTTTTATCCATGCTGGCGGATGTAGGGGAAGAACACCCAAGAGATCACTGCAAAGACAAACATGATCACCGCGCAGACCATCGCTGTGGCCGGAGCCCCGAAGCTCTGGGCAACGGCTCCGGTCAGCAACGCCCCCATGGGATAGGCGCCATTCATAACCATGGCGTATATGCCCGTTACCCGGCCGCGCAGGTTGTCGGGGACCTCGGTCTGGATCAGTGAATTGTTGTTGTTGGTCATCAGCATCATGCTCCAGCCGATGATTACCAAGATTCCCAGGGAAAGCGGAATCCAGTCAACCCAAGCAAAAATAAAGAGCGCCACCGGCATGATCAAGGTGCCAACCATCCACAGCTTTCCACGCAGCTTTTGCCTCCCCAGAGAAGCCAGCATCAGTGCGCTCACGAGGGCACCGAATCCACGGGCTGACACCAGCAAGCCGTTGGTGGTCACATCGCCGTGCAGCACGTCCGTTGCCCAGGCTGGCAACAAGTTCAAAAAACCAAACCCGAAGAGGTTCACCATCCCCACGGCTCCGGTCAGGCTAAGCACCAGAGGGTTAGAAATGACGTAACGCAACCCCTCGGCAATTTCCGCCATGACGGATGAACTGTGCACAGGCTGGGGTTGCATTTTAATATGCATCAAGAGCAAAGCTACGATAACCGCAACAAAGGAAAGGCCGTTAATTGTGAAGCACCATGCCGCTCCAAAAGCGGCATAGGTCAGGCCGGAGACCGATGGTCCAACGACCGTGGCAATATTGTACATGGTCGAGTTGAGGGCGATGGCGTTGTTCATATCCTCGCGTTCGACCAGCTCAAGCACAAACGAGATGCGAGCGGGGGCGTCGAAGGCGTTGGCCACCCCCAGCAGGAAAGCCAAGACCAGGATATGCCAGGGTTTGACAATATTGGCAAAGTCCAGGGCTCCCAGGGTGAAAGCTAGGATCATCATCGAAGTCTGCGTGATTACCAACAACATCCGGCGGGAGATGCGGTCAGCGACTAGACCGCCGTATAAGGAAAACAGCCAGATCGGCACTCCACCCATGAAACCGACCAAGCCCAGGTAGGTTGTGGATTTAGTGATCTGGTAGATCAAATACCCCTGGGCAGTGCTCTGCATCCAAGTGCCCATCAGGGAAACCATCTGGCCAATGAACCAGAGCCGGTAATTGTAATGTTTAAGCGCTGCAAAGGTTTCGTTCAAATTAGGACTTTCGCTTGAAGTATGAGATGATACCATATGGGTATCATGACTAAGCAGCAATATAATGAAAGATTTCAAAATCATCCACACCGGTTTTGATTCACCTTCCGGTGTGATCCAATTGGCAATCATCAAGTCAGTATTTGGTATACTTACCTTATAGATAAAAATAACCCGATTGTAAAGTGGCTCTCCAGAGGCGCTTCATTAATAACACTTCCCGCCTTACAGCGGTTTTTTGTTAATAAATAGGCAGAATTACAATCCGCAAACGTATTCAATGTAGATGCCAGGATTACAATTGACAGGTGTATAGATTTTTTTTCCTTATATCAATTGTTGCTATTCTCGCTTCCGGTTGCGGTTTGAGTTTGCTCTCGCCTAATTCAGCTACACCGACTCTTTTTATCATAACAGCCACCTTGCCCCCCGGTTTATTCCCTCTGCCTGCCAAAACGCTTGCCCAACCCGCCCAACTTCCAACCGCAGAGTCGGTTGAAGGGATAACAACCACGCAAGTTAATGTACGCAGCGATCCGTCCACGGCCAGTACACTCTTGGGTATGTTAGGTCCCTCTACGAAAGTACAGATCATTGGCAAAGATCCAAGCGGCAATTGGGTTCAGATCATCTTCCCACAGATACCGAATGGCAAAGGCTGGCTGACGGTTCAATATGTTAATGTCAAGGTCCTGGATGCAATACCTGTCATTGGCATTGCAACGGGTTCTGGATCCGGTCAAAGCGGGGTGATAATTCAACAAGTCAATGTTCGAAGTGGTCCAGGTACAGACTTCGATACGCTGGGTATTATGAATCCAAAAGACGTCGTGGCATTGACAGGAAAAGATGCAAGTGGCATCTGGCTGCAGATCCAATTCATAAAAGGGCCGGATGGCAAAGGATGGGTGACTGCCGCATATGTGCAGGCTTCCGGTTTGGAGACTTTACCGATTGTTGGACAAGCCGGCAAGATCGTGGGCACAGGCACACCTACAAACATCCCCTTAACAATTACGCCCACCCTTATCGCAGCTCCGCAGGATAACGATTCTGCTCAATCGCCCTCTGTCGTCGTGACCTTCTCGCCTTCAGGCACACGTACATTGATTTATTCTAGCGAAGTTTCAACGCCTATCGGCGATCCCGAAGATTGGATTCAATTTACACCCTACTCCATTGCCGCTATCGCCAGCCTTACTTGTATCGGAAACGGCAAGTTGAGTGTTGAACTCTGGCAAAATGGCTCTCAATTACAAAACTGGGGCAGCTTGGATTGCGGCGAATCCGATCAACTCAGTCTTTCTCCAGGCCAACCTTACTTGATGCACTTGATTGCAATTCCGAAGGGCGGCGAGTTAGAGATTGTCCATTACACCATAAGTATTTACACAATACCTTAGTCGATTGTTATAGAAGAAGAAAATTCAAATCCGAATAATCCCCGGTTATGGCTGTTTGTATTACATGCTTGGTTAATGAGCAACAAGTTATTTCTGGCATCCTCTGGGTAGGACTCTTGTACTACCCAGATTCTTTATAAATCCCAGTAAAGGTGACCTTAGGGCTATTCTCCTATAAAGATCAAATATATATAATGACATTGATTTATTAACATAAATCGAGGAGGTAGTCATGCAAGTTAGAAAACCAGCTCTTTTTTCCTTGATATTTAGTTTACTCTTATTTGTCGCCTCGGCATGCAATGGTAATGTTCCAACCAATTCACCAACCCCAATTACCATCGTCCCGGTCCAGGTGACGATGGCATCTCCCACCATTGCTCCTGATCCGAAGCAACAAGGTGTTGCCCCAGTCAGTCTGCCTCAGAAACACGCTGACGAGGCCAACGATATCAATTCATCAGCCGGTGCAGCTAAGAAGGTGGCTCCTCCAGGTAGCGATACCTTCGTAAAGGACCTCTTCGAAAGACCCTTCAATGCCACCACCATGGATACC
>Ga0182027_10009758_pt1 | contig 13739 bp, 13 predicted proteins | sample 712E1DmetaG_FD_121300 | JGI IMG/M metagenome (GOLD analysis project Ga0182027, IMG submission 121300) | Permafrost microbial communities from Stordalen Mire, Sweden - 712E1D metaG (Illumina Assembly) | ecosystem: Environmental > Terrestrial > Soil > Wetlands > Permafrost | place: Sweden...
AATCGGGATACAATTTTTTTAATTTTTATTATTTTTGCTCATTTTTGTCATTTGTCTCTATGGTTTATCTTTTTAAACAAAAATTCAATTTTGCCGAGTTGGCCGGTTTGGCGGTCCTTCCAAAAAGGATTTTAATTTACGAACCGGAAGACTATCTTGCCGCGCTTTATGCCCACTATTTGCGCCTGCATAATTTTGACATCAAGGACTGCCCCAATTTGGGCGAAATAAATGAAATAATAATGAGTTTTAAGCCGCACCTTTTAATTTTTTGCGCCGACGGTGTCCGGGAATCCTCTCAATTTCCGGGCATGATTTTATCCTTGAGTCGCAGGTTTCCGGATTTGCATTTTTTAGCTACCGGCTACAATTTGAGCCATCAGGGCATAAAAGAACTTATGTCCGCGGGGGTGGAGAGCCATTTAAACCGCAGGCTTAGCAGACCGCAGGATATAACGGTGTTGGTAAAGACTATATTGCAATAATTAATCAAACTAATAACTTATAATTTATAACCCATAACAGAAAAACCGGAGTTATAAGTTATTAATTATTAGTTATAAGTTTATCCTATGTACAAAGCCAGCGAACTTGAACTAAACAAACTTCTGTCCATAGTCTTGGAGCGGGACTCCTCTGATTTGCATTTAATGGTCGGGGAGCCTCCGATTATCCGCGTGGACACCCAACTAATCAGGCTTGATAATTATCAGGTTTTAAGCAACGACAACATTAGTGACCTGCTTGGTGTGCTGCTTTCCCCCCAGCAGAAGGAGATGTTTGAAAAAGATTTACAGATAGATTTTTCCTATTCTTTTAAAGACAATATCCGCTTCCGCGTTAACGCTTACAAACAAAAAGGAGTTTTGGGCATAGCCTTAAGGGTCATTCCCAACCACATAAAAACTATTGAGGAACTGAATTTGCCCTCAACTTTCAGAAAATTCATAGAAAGAAAACAGGGTTTGGTGTTAATGGTCGGTCCCACGGGCCACGGCAAATCCACCGCGTTAGCGGCGCTGATAAATGAAATAAATACTACCAGAGCCGAGCATATTTTAACCATTGAAGACCCGATAGAATTTGTATTCACGCCGAATAAATCCATTATATCCCAAAGGGAATTGTATTTAGACACCGTAACCTTCGCCGGAGCCCTGCGCTCGGCCCTGCGCGAGGACATTAATGTGGTGCTTGTCGGTGAAATGCGCGATTTGGATTCCATAGGCGCCGCGCTGACGGTTGCCGAGACCGGGCATTTGGTGTTTGGGACTTTGCACACCAACGACGCCGCGCAAAGCATAGACCGTATGGTGGACGTGTTCCCGGCCAGCCAACAGCCGCAAATCCGAAGCCAGCTCGCTTCCGTGCTCGTGGTAGTGGTGAGTTTGCGCCTGCTTCCCAAAGTCGGCGGCGGTCGGATTCCGGCTTATGAAATTATGATGGTTAACCACGCCGTCAGGAACGTTATTCGGGACAACAAAATTTACGAAATTTCAAACATTATCCACACCAGCCTGGAAGAAGGGATGGTGCCGCTTGATAAAACCCTGGCGCTCTTGGTTAAACAGGGGCAGGTGGAATTTGAAGTGGCGCAGAATTTTGTTTCGGACAATGAGTACTTTTTATCTTTGGTATCTTAAAAATAGAAGCTGCGATAGACGCTGGATGCAAACGCTGTAGTAAACGCGGAGCCGGCGTCTAGTACGGCGTATGCACACAGCGTTTAAATCAGCTTCTACTAATAAAATGAAATTCAACTACAAAGCAAAAAATAAAGACGGCAATATCCAAAGCGGGATGGTGGTCGCGGTGGATCAAAATAAGGCGGAAATTTTGCTCGGGGAAAACGGTTTGGTAATTATTTCTCTGGAAAAAGAGCAGGGTAATATTTTTGCCAGGTTCAACCCGTTCGGCAAATCCGTAAAAAATAAAGAATTGGTGCTGTTTTCGCGCCAATTAGCCACGCTTATTTCCGCGCGCGTCCCGATTATCCAGGCTTTAAGAATTTTGCAGGAGCAAATTACCGGCAAGTATTTGCTAAGCATTATTGCCGATTTAATTTCCGCGGTGGAAAACGGCGACAGCCTGAGCAATGCCATGGCCAAATACCAAAACGTTTTTGGAAACGTTTACGTCAGTTTGGTTATGTCCGGAGAGGTTTCCGGCTCCCTGGATAAATCTTTAGTCTATTTGGCCGACCAACTGGAAAAAGATTACGAGCTTGGAGGTAAAGTTAGAAGCGCCATGACTTATCCGATATTCGTTCTTTCGGCTATGATCATTATTACTTTACTTATGTTTAAGTTCGTTTTGCCAAACTTAACCTCGGTCCTGCTGTCGCAGGGAGGGTCATTGCCTATTGAGACAGTATGGATTATAGCGGTAACTAATTTTATCAACGTGTTCTGGTGGCTGGTCTTAATAATCATCGCCGCGTTGATTTTGGGTTTTAGGTATTATATTTCCACCCCCGGCGGCAGGAGAAACTGGGATATTGTAAAAATCAAGTTTCCCATAATCGGGGGGATTTTCCAAAAAATTTATTTGGCGCGGTTTGCCCGAAACTTATCCACGTTGGTAATCGGCGGCATCCCGATTATTAAAGCCCTGCAGATTGTGGCCGAGATTATCAATAACACAATTTACCGTGAAATTCTCTTGGAAACGGTAGCTAAAATCCAGGGCGGCAAAACCATTAGCGAGGGGTTGGCCGGCCATCCCGAGTTTCCGAGCATTGTAACGCAAATGGTCCGGGTGGGGGAGCAGACCGCTCAACTGGATGACATTATGGGCAAACTGGCGAATTTTTACGAAAAAGAAGTTGACGGCCAAATCACTACTTTAACTACGTTGTTGGAGCCTATAATTATGATAATCTTGGGCATCGGCGTAGGCATACTGGTCGCGGGCATTTTGTTGCCTATTTACAACATGGCCGACACCGCGGGATAGGGAGTAATGACAAAAATTAAAAAAATAATAAAAATGACAAAAATAAGGGGCACTTATTTTTGTCATTTATTTAATTTTTGCTCATTTTTGTCATTAGTCTCTGTGTATAACTTTCCTTGCCATTCGTATAAAAAATGGTATAATATAATTAACTTAAATATTATCCTTTAGTTTTCAAAAAAACGCCGCGACTTAAGTTGGAGGGGACAAAAGAGCTTAAGCTGGTTTTTTCCTAGCTTTTAGTTTAGGCGGGAAATTGAGGGGTTATTTTTAGAATAAGATTGGGGGTGAAAACATTGAGAAACAAAAATAAAGGTTTTACTTTAATTGAATTGCTGGTGGTTATTGCCATTATCGGTCTTTTAGCTTCTGTGGTCTTATTGGCCTTAAATGGGGCTCGAGCCAAGGCCAGGGACGCCAAGAGGATTGCCGACATCAGGCAAATGGCTTCTGCCATGGAGCTGTACTTTAACGATATAAACAGCTATCCGACTATGGCCCCCGGAGCCTTAACAACAACTTCGGTTCTTGGCCAGCCGCCTATTAATCCTAACTATATTGGATTAATTCCAACCCCGCCGCTTCCGGCAGACGGAACTTGCAGTTCTATTACCAACGGCGATAAATATTATTGGGTTACTACTGCCAGCGCTACTTTGACCAATACGTATAGTATGACATTCTGTTTGGGAGCCGCGACCGGCGGATATTCCGCGGGTCAGCACACCCTTACTCCTTCCGGTATTCAATAAAGACTTTTCTGTCCCGCCCCGAGCGTAGTCGAGGGGCGGGACAGAAAAAGTGGGGAATTGCGGGGCAGGGGAAGTCCTTTGGGATAGGGAAAAAACATAAAAGTGAATTTTCATTTTTCAAACAAAATTAAAATTTTATTAAGCAGCCTCATAGCGGCTGTTGTTTTATTATGGGCAATTTTTGGAGGACTCAGCCAGGGTCAAAAAATATCCCAGTCCCAGATAATTACCCAAACCGCCAAAAATGTTGCCGCGGCTTTAAATTATTTTTATCAGGACCAAAACCGCTATCCGTCGGCTACGGAATTTGCCGACCAAAATCTTATGCTGACTTATATGACTAATTTCCCGCTGCCAAATTACCCGTCATCGTCCTGTAGCCAAAGTTTTGTTTATAAAAGAGCGGACGCGGGAAGCTTTCAATTAAGCTTTTGTTTGCCGACGGCGGAGGGAAGTTATCAAGCCGGTTGGAATACAATCAGCGGAAATTCGGGGAAATGATGTGGATAGAAATAGAGAAATAGATTGAAATTAGGAAATTGACGGAAATTAAAACACAAGGTATCCCTAATTTCCTAATTTCAGCTTATTTCCTTAATTTCTTTCTATGTTCAGCCTAGAACGCCTCCGTTTGCCTTACCGCGAAGACTCAACATTCAGTTGTCTGAGTTTTTTGGTTTTTATTGTGCCGCTGGTTTTTTTTATTTTAACCAATGAAGGCTATGAGACGGCCAAGTTTAGTTTATTTTTGATACTTACCGGCTGCGCATTGGTTGCTTTTTTAAACCGCCAAATTAAAGGCCGCCTGATTTTGGCATATAACCGGCCTTTATTTATTTTGCTGGGTCTATTCCTTGCCTGGGCGGTTCTTTCTACTGTTTTTTCCGTAGATGTTTTATACAGTATTTTTGGCTTTTATTACCGTTTTACTGATGGGCTAGTTTTTTATTTTGCGTTGTCAATTTTTTTAATTTTGCTTGTGAGCGTTTTGGATAAGGCAAAATTAAAATTTTTGCTGAAAATTTTGGTTTTTGACGCGCTTGTTATATCCGTAATTGCCTGCCTGCAGGCTTTTAATATTACCTATTACGCCGGTACCTCAACTGGCTTCGTCCAGGGGCCGAGCCTTTTGGGAAACCCGGATTTTAGCGCGATGTTTTTGGCGGCCTTATTGCCTTTTGCATTGTTTTTTTGGGCCGGTACGGACAAATTTACCCCGTTAGAGAAAAATGCCAAAGAAGCCGACGACACAGGAAAGCTTTTTTTGATTCAATGGAGGTCTAATGCCACTGACGGTTCTCTAACGGGGTTTTTATCTAAAATTTATTACGGCCTGTGCGTTTTTATAATTTTTACCGCCAATTTAATTTTAGCCAGCCGCGGCGCGCTTTTGGCAATGTTTGCTTTTGCTGCTTTGGCTTTGGTATTATTGTTGGTTTATCGTTTTCCCAAAAAGTTTTTTTTCAGCTTGCTGATTTTGTGCGTATTGGCTTTGGGCTTTGGAAATTTTTTCCTAAGCGTTAGCCGGCCCGAGGCTATAGCCACAGTCGTCCAAAACGTTGATTCCAATACAACCTCCAGGCTGGCTGCGTGGCGAATTTCTTTGCGCGGGGTAATTCAGCATCCAATTTTAGGAAGCGGTCCGGGGACTTTTGCGCTGTTTTTTGAGCGCAATATGTCCTCGGCTCCCAACATCGGAGTTTTTGACGACCCTCATAACTTATTTTTGCGTCTGGCTGTAACCGGCGGCCTGCCGTTTCTTTTCTTGTTTTTAGGTTTGCTTGCTGCGGCGGTGTATTATGGCCATAAAAAATTAAACCCCGCACCACTTTTATCCAAAAAGTGGTGCGGGGTAAAAACAGAAAAAGATTTACTGACTTTGGCTTGCCTGGTAAGCTTAATTGCCTGGTGCGTTGGCGTGAGCTTTAACCCCGCGCCCGTCCCGATGTTCATGCTTTTGGCTGTTGTGCTTGCGGCCCTGCTGATCGGTAGCACCCGCGATAAAAATTTAGCTTTTAATGTTTGGGCTAAAACGGTTATTTATATTTTAGCGGTAATTTTAATCATTTTTGGAACTGACTTGATAGCTTCGGAATATCTTTTTGGTTTTGCCAAAACGGATTATTTAAACCAAAATTATCAGGGATGCCTGAAACTAAGCGCGCTAGCCGAAAAAATCAATCCGACCAATCGGCTGTATGAGATTTACCGGATTGGCGCCGAAATTGGCTTAAAAATTAATTCCGGTGTTATTGTTAACGATATAGGAAAATTTACCTTAATCCATACCGGCCAGGCCGGCACTTATGTTGAAGCCGGCAATATGTATAATTTGCTGTACGCGGGCACGGGCAACAAGGAGTATTTAAAATCCGCTATAGGCGAGATGAATCGTTCTTTGGACATTGATAATTTTTTCGCCGACAGATACGGCCAGGAATCTTTGTATTATTACGAGCTTGGGGACTTAAGCGGCTCTAAAACTGCCGTGATAAAAAATTTGAGCCTGGATGACAGTAATTTTGCGCCCTGGGTTTTATTGGGAAAAATTTATCAGCTGGAGGGAAATAAAGCCGCGACTGTACAGGCGCTGTCCCGTGCGTTTAAGCTTAGGCCTGATATTCCGCAGTTGGAGTATATGATATATCTGGCTAAAAATTTATCCGACATTAAAAAAGTGCCAATCCAAATCGCGCCGATGCCGGCCCATTTGGAGTAGACAGCCAACTAATTTTGCTTGACAAAAGTGTAAGTATGCTTTATTGTATAGACATAAGAGATGGGGAGTCTAGGTTTCTGGACACCCCCATCTTTTTTGTTTGTCTATTTTTTTAACTCAAGCGGATTAACGCTAAAGTAGAATGGTTTTTGGTATGTGACTTGTTGCGCTAGAGGATATGGGTTGTTGGGCAAAGTCCCCTCAAATTTTTCTACTATATAATTTACAAATCTGGTTTTTGCTATTTCCCTGCCGGAATTATTGATCAAGCCTTTGGATAATTTCCATTGAAATACAACCGAGCCAAGCAGTATGTCGCAGATTTGTAAGAGAGTAAAAGTTTCAGAATGGGCGCGGAGCGTGTTAAATACATTAGGTAGTTCGTTAATTTCGTGCTCAAAAAATTTATCCGAAGCGTTAGGTTTGTTCATATAGTCAGCAATGACGCATAATTGCTCGCCTGGCTTGCTGTGCTCTTTGCATAGTTGTTTGGTGTAGTTTATATAGGCATGCCAATAGTTTTTATAGAGTGTCTTGTCATACTGTGGGTGGGTCTTATCAATAATCAAAGCGGCAAAATAAAGCGGGTACTGAAATGCCGTATCCAACAAAGATTTATAACGCTCCAAGTTGCTGTAGTGGATATTGGTAAATTTATATTCCGCGTGCCGGGTGGAAGCCAGCAGTAAATTTAATTCAAGGCTATTTAAGGAACGGGGACTATCGCGCAAGCTTCGTAATAGTTGCCCGCGTTGCTCTCTTTGTGTTGAGAAATAATCATAATGCCGCTGGGTCAGTTTTATGCCAATATTGGCAGTGTCTTGCAATTTAAGAAACCCGACCGCAAAAAATGGTTGTGCGCTATTTGGAGCGTCCAAAACTCCGCTTTCGTCGATAAATGCAAAATAATTCTTTCTCATATGGTTTAATTTTAGCATTATGCTATAATTTAAACAATTAAAACATCCTTTCGGTAACATAAATTATGCAATCATTTTTAATAATTTTCACCTTTTGTTTTGGCGCCATAATCGGCAGTTTTTTAAACGTGGTAATATTACGGCTGCCGAATAATAAAACACTGACCGGGAGATCCCATTGTCCGGCATGCGGCAAAACCTTGACCGTTTTGGAATTGTTTCCGGTTTTTAGTTTTTTAATTCAGCGGGGAAGGTGCAGGGGGTGCCATATAAAAATTTCTTCAAGGTATTGGATTGTGGAAATTTTTACCGGGCTGTTGTTTGCCGCCGCTTTTTATTATTTAAACCCGGCCGGCGCCGCGCAGATAGTTATGCTGATAAAATATTGGCTGGTTTTGGCCGTGCTGGTCGCGGTGTTTGTGATAGATTTGGAACATTTTTTGATTTTGGACGGGATTATTTTTCCGGCCTGCGCGGCAGTTTTGGTTTTAAATATTATTTTAGATTTAACCTTTCACGTAAAGATATTATCGTTTCAAAGCCATTTTATTTCCGGCATTTTTGCCGCAGCGGTTTTGTGGCTGTTATTTTTTTCGGTTTGGGGGCTGTCGTCCGGCAGGTGGCTTGGTTTTGGCGACGTGAAGCTTGCTGTTTTACTCGGCTTGGCTTTAGGCTGGCCTTTAATTTTGGTAGGTTTTATGATAGCGGTCTTAATAGGCGGGGTCGCATCGGTATATCTGTTGCTTTTTAGCAATAAAACCTTAAAAACCCAAATTCCTTTTGGAACTTTTTTGGCTTTGGGAACGGTTTTTGCCCTTTTTTACGGGGATAAGCTGCTTAACTGGTATTTGGCACTTTTGGGGTTTTAAGGGTATAATAATGGGGTAATGACAAAAATGACAAAAATTAAAAAAATGACAGAAATGCGACTGCAGTATATTTTTGTCAATTTTGCTCATTTTTTTAATTTTTGTCATTAAATACGGTCACCGAAATAAACATTACCAATGATGCCAAATACAAAATACAAATTATCCAGCAAAGGGCTTTATCCAGCACCACTTTTCACTAATATAAATAGGAAGGAGGGCAAGATTGTTACTCCAAATAAGGCTACTCCACAAATTCAATCAGTAAAAAGTGGTGCTGGATTTACCCTCATTGAGCTTATGACCGTTATTGTAATTATGGTTATTTTGGCTTCGGCTATGATTATAAATTTGGCGGGACAACGGGCCGGCCGTGATGTCAGAATCGCGCAAAATCAGCTGGTGAGCTACATCAGGCAGGCGCAGAGTTATACTTTATCCGCCAGAACTTTGCCCGGCGGTCAGCTGGCCCAGTATTATGTGCTCAGGTTTGATTTATCCAAACCAACCCAGTATACCCTTGAGGCCATATATAATGTCAGTACAAGCCCGCAGCTGACAGATATCCAGACTATAAATTTGCCGTCGAACATCCAAATTGCCACTATTACTCCCGCGACTTACCCCATAGCCATTAACCGCTTGCCGGCCAACGATACCTTTTATACTTCCTCCGGAAGCACGCTTTCGCAGCCGATAGCCGCAAACGGCTGCGCGCTAATAGCTTTTGCCGCGCCTTTCGGCAAAGTGATTTTTAACGGGGAGTGCAACCCCTCAAACCCGGGCAGTATGCCTTATACAATCCCGTCTTCGGATGACTCGAACGATTACGAGAAAATTATCAACTTCCAGACCAATGTCCCCTGCGCCAGCTTAAATAATCCGCCGACCTGCAGTGCCAGCACCGATTCCATTATGACCATTACTTTAACCGATACCGGACACACCGTTTCTAAAACAGTAACCGTTAACGCCGTTACCGGATCGGTAACTTTTAACTAACCGCGGATATTAACGCGCCTGCCCGCCATGCCTTATATGGTTATACGACCAGTATTGAATATTTTGATTGATTTTCAATACTCTTCCAAATTTTAAAGACAGGCTAAGGCAGGCGGGGATGACGACGCGGATTGTCGCAGATTTATGGAACAAGGACTGCAAAAAAAAATAAATTCGGCGGGACAAACGCTAATAGAAACTTTGGCGGCCGCTTTTATTTTGACAATGGGCATTTCCGCTTCCGTGGGTTTGGCAGTTTACGCTTTTAACACTTCCGGCGGCATTGTCAAACAAATTATCGCCACCGGCTTGGCGCGGGAAGGCCTGGAAGCGGTAAGGAATATGCGCGACACCAATTGGTTGCGGGATACCCTTAGCATCCCTCCGTCGCCGGGAGGTTGTTATAATTTTGCCACAAGCCAGGCTAATGCCGCCAATTGTTATACGAGCTGGCTTAATAAAAATTTTTGTCTTGATCCTACCAACAGCACCACCAACAGCTGCAGCGGCACCGGCTCAAGCGCGACTTATTATTTGGGATTTGATTCCTCAACCCAATACGGCTGGGTTTTAAAAAAAGATTCTTCAAATTTTGGCTTAAATTTTAACGACCCGGCAAAAACCGCCGTTTGGTTAACCAACGGTTTTTACAGCCCCAGCAACGCGGGTTGCTTGAATTCTCTAACATCGGATTATTGCCGAAAAGTTATAATTACAAAAGTCACGACAGCTCCTTACAATCAGGACGCCAACATGCCCCTTTTGGAAGTTCAGTCTCAAGTCTGGTGGGTGGACAAAAAATGCCCCAGAGCCGCCGATTACTCAAGCGCTTCGGTTACCTGCCGGCTGGAGCTTGATACATATTTGACTAATTGGAAGAACTTTTAAATCGCTGATCCGAACGGAAAAGGGATTTACCCAGCACCACTTTTTTCTAATCTAAATTGTAGGAAGACTAAAATTGTATGCCAATTAAAGGTGTCAAACAAACTCAATCAGTTAAAAGTGGTGCTGGGTTTACGTTAATGGAAATTATGGTTGCCACGGTAATTTTCGCGATTTTGGCGTCGTCTTTAATGTCTTTGTTCAATTATGTTTTAAAAATTAACCGCCGCGGCGAAGCTTTGAGGCAGGCCACCCAGGACTCCCGGGATTTTGTGGAATTTTTAGTCAAGGAAATTCGCAACGGCCAGGTTGATTATTACGTAAATAACGGTCAGACATATAACAGTTTTTATATTAACAACGATGCCAACGTGCCCTGCCGTCCGCCGGGATCTCTAGGCGCCACGGTCGGTTCCCAGCCGACATACCAGACAAAAAGCAACTGGCTTGGAATTATTAATACCGACAACGTCCAAGAATGTTTTTATTATGCCAATGGGACCGCTTATGTAGACACCGTAGGGAGCATCCCCAGCACTTTTAATTCCGCAAGCGGAGCCAACGCCTTGGTTTTTGAAAAACAGGGTGTTACGCTACAAAAGTTAAATCCGTCCAACTCGCGGATAGACAACCTGATGTTTTTAATCCGGCCGCAAAATGACCCCTACTCCTCCAGTACCGGTTTTAGTTTGCCTAAAACGCAACCTTCCGTAGTTATCGTGATTAAATTTGTGGCCCAACTGCCGACCGGCGAACAGGTACCGATATATTATCAAACAGCGGTATCGGAAAACAAATATGATATACCCAATCAGTAAACCCAGCACCACTTTTTACTAACACAAAATAGCAGATACAGTAATGCTGTTGCAACAACTAAAGCTATCCTATCAATTTGCTCAGTTAAAAGTGGTGCTGGGTAAACCCCTTCTTCACTTTTCAATGTTGACATCAAAATTATGTTTTTATTAAACAGCCAAAGTATGAGATTATTTTTATCCAAATTACAAAAAGTGGTGCTGGGTAAAATTTCAAATAATCGGCAAGCCGGGGTGACTTTGCTTTTGGCGATTTTGATTTTGTCTTCGGTTTTGGCTATAAGTTTTAGCTTGGCAACGGTTATGTTTATAGAAGTCAGGGACTCGGGCGATTTGCTCAAAACCGAACCGTCGCTCTATGCCGCCACCGGAATAGGCGAGCAGGCTTTTTTCAACATAGAAAGGCATATTTGTACCGGCAGCGGTTGTTCTTATACCTCCGGTTTTTCCAATAACGTATCTCTAAACGGGGTTGCCATTCTTTCCACCTCCACGCCCATATTTATTGATAAGGTAAAAACAGGGGCAACTTTCCCCAACCCGTTAAATAATTATTATTTTTGTAATGTCAACCCCGGTTTTGATCCAATAACTAATAAAGAAAACGGATGTAATTATGGGAAAGTAACCGTAAGCTATATTACAACCAACAGCAATAATTACACTCTTAAAGCTTATTTGTGCGAATTTAATCCCAACCCCACCGTGCCTTATTCAACCGCTCCGTGTACTCTGGCGGATAAGTCCCAGGGCTATTGGAACGCGCCAAATGGTTCTGATCTTAGCAGTTTAAACAGCGACGGCAGCGTCTCTATGACGGCAAATACTAACAGTTCCGTAAGTTGGACCCTAAATCCAAGTTTGCAGCAGCAATTAATTTTAACCAATGACACCGGCCAGGGCGATATTTACGTAAAAATTGCTACTTTCGACACATACGGCACAATCGGCAAAGGCTTGCCTTATGTCGGGGAGACGGCGGTTCAAGTTAATACCACAAATGCTTCGGTCGGCAGGAAAATTCAGGTGATTGTTCCAAATTCGGCTTCTTCCGGCGTGGCAGCCTCTTTACCGGTAACTACCCAATTTTCGGTTTCGGGTCCGTCCTCGGCAACCGTCGGCGTCCCATTTAGTTCTCCTGTTGAAGTAAGGGCGCTTGACGCCAACAGCAATACGGTAACCGGCTACACGGGTACGGTGCATTTTTCCGGCGGCGGCGGCGGCGCTTCATTGCCGGCAAATTATACCTTTATCGGAGGGGACGCCGGTGTACACGATTTTGCCGGAGTTACGCTAAATACAGCCGGTACCCAGACAATAACAGTAACAGATACCGGCAATTCTTCAATTACCGGTACTTCCAACGGCATATTGGTAGTTTCTTCTTGCAACACTAGTGCGGTCGGCACTGACCAGATGGTTGGCTGCGCTTTTAACGATAGCGACGGTAGCTATTTGACCAACGTCAACGGCAACGCTCCAGTCGAACCTAAAATTTCCGGTTCTGAGGACAATGCTACCGTTTTGCCGGATAACAATATCATGAGCGGCTGGAGCGGAATGGCCTCCGGTTTCCAGTACTATAACGGTTATCCGATTAGCTATTCCATGCGCTGGAAAGGAACATTTACTTTTAGCGGCGGCAATTATAGCTTTAGCGCCGGTTCGGATGACGGCGAACGGGTTTACGTTGACGGATCCAAAGTCTGGGAGGCAGCCTGGCCCGGAGGCCGGGGTTATTCCGTTGACACCTTTACGGTGCCCATTTCCGCCGGATCCCATATAATTACCTATGAATACTTTCAGGGTGGTGGTGGCGCGGAGTATAGTTTGTCGTGGGGTCTACCGGTGATATCCAATGTAGCTTTAAGTTCCAATGGGGCTACGGCCGTCCCTTCTTCAGAAATACTTCCGAGTTATCCGGCAAGTTCTGCCATTAATGGAGACAGAACCGGAGCAGGATGGGGATCGGGAACCGGAGGCTGGAACGATAACACTTGTGGAACCTATCCCGACACGCTGGAAGTTGACTTTGCGGGATCAAAGACTATAAGCGAGATAGACATGTATACTTTGGCAGATTCATTCCCCACTACTCCGAACATGAGTACGCCGGCCGATGTTTACGGTATTGCAGATTTTCAGGTGCAATATTATAATGGCTCAAGCTGGGTAACGGTTCCCGGAGGGAGCGTAACCAACAATGCCCTGGCTTGGAGGCAGTTTACTTTTGCGGCAATCAGCAACGTGCCAAAAATAAGGGTATATATTACCAGAGACAACGACAACTGCTGGAGTAGGATAGTGGAATTAGAAGCTTATGGTTATTAAAAGGTGTCTAGAAAATAGCAAAACAAAAACAGCTCCGCAAATCGGCGGGGCTGTTTTAAGATTGGGGTTTTATTTTGGGATGTTTATTATTTGGCCGAGTTTAAGGACAAACGGGCTTTTTAGGTTGTTTAGGGTTGCCAGAGTTGTCCAGTCAATGTTGAATTTTTGGCTGATGTTAAACAGGGTGTCGCCTTTTTGCACTGTGTAGGCCGTAAATTGAACCGCTGGTTGGCTTTGAGGCTGTTTTGTGTCGGCGGCTCCTAAAACCTGGGGATTTGCGGCGCTGCTTTTGTCTTTAAGCACGAGCCTAAAAGCGTTAACGGTTAGCCCTAAGGCTAAAACCAAGCAAATAATTGCGGAAAATTTAAGTATTTGATTTTGAGAATAGCCTCTGCCGACGCCGAGCTTTAACCGTGGGGAAAGTTCAAATTTTTTGTTTCTTAAAGCCATTGATGGTGAAAATTTTGAAAAAGTTTTAGTTTCTTTCC
>Ga0182027_10009760_pt1 | contig 13738 bp, 9 predicted proteins | sample 712E1DmetaG_FD_121300 | JGI IMG/M metagenome (GOLD analysis project Ga0182027, IMG submission 121300) | Permafrost microbial communities from Stordalen Mire, Sweden - 712E1D metaG (Illumina Assembly) | ecosystem: Environmental > Terrestrial > Soil > Wetlands > Permafrost | place: Sweden...
ATTAGAAATAAGACAATCCTGATTTAGCTCCCGGTGCTTTTCCGGAAAAACGTAAAATTCACTTCCCCGTAGTTCCGGTGCTGATCGAAACCTGGTATTTTGCTGAAATCATATTTTTTGGGATGTTCTAGAATGAACAACCCCCCGTGTTGAAGGATATTCCCTCCAAGGACAAGTTCCGGCAAATCGGCCAGCTCCCTGAGATCATAGGGCGGATCGGCAAAAACCAGGTCCCATTTATCAAAAGACTGCTTTACAAAGGTCATAGCATTGGCCTTCACGGGATACAAGCTGACCATTTTCAGATCGAGGGCGGTGCTGTGTATGAAACCCACGCAACGGGGTTCCTTGTCCAGAGCGGTGACACTCTTACACCCCCTTGAAACGAACTCATAGGAAATGCTTCCCGTCCCGGCGAATAGGTCTAACACCCTCAGCTGTTCATAGTCGACCTTATTGTTCAGGACGTTGAACAGGGCCTCCTTGGCAAAATCGGTTGTCGGGCGTAAATGAAGATTGGCCGGAGGATGCAGCTTCCTGCCCCGGTATGTTCCGCTTATGATCCGCATGCGTTGAAATTTAACAATGGATAGTATGACTGGGGAGCAACAATATCAAATACCGGGCTGTATTTATAGCTCGCATTCCTCCTTCCGAATTCCATATTCTTTACGTAACGGTAGATTAGTTCGAAGAGGTTTGATCCGCGGTCGATATTCCCGAGCAGCACAACCGAGGCCTCTTCCGGGTTCATGCCCAGTTGTTCAAGCACAAAAATCAGGAAGTAAACCACATCCTCGGCAACCATCCAGGTAAAGGAATTGAAATACAGTATCTGTTTCCCGTCATAGATAAGGATGTCGAAGATCTTTTCCTTCATGTGAAGGAAGATACGGTTTGTGCCGGTACGGCTCCTGAAATTCAGCCATACGGTTTGGATCAGCACGCTTGAAAGGTTCGAGATCCTGGCCGATGGGAAATGCTGTTTCGCCGACTCCTCAAGGTTTTTCTGGATGGCAAAGACATGGTAATTGTCGAACTGCTGTATATGATCAGCCAGGGTACGTTCATCAGGGCTAAGCTGGAAATTCAGTTTCAGGAAATTTTCAGATTCCTGGGCATCGAATAACGGACCGGGTACTAGCGTGCCCTTTTTACCCTCATAAGCTATCCTGACCGTCTTGAACGGGTTCTTCAGCCAGGGATTGGCAGTAAGGACACTGCGGAGAAAGTCCTCGAAGGATAATTTGAACCCTGGCCGGGCCCTGGGGATGAAATCATTCCTCCTGTAATCATGGAGAAGGATGTACCGGTTCAGTTTGTAATCGAGCACGCAGCAGGCTATATGGAAGTCATTGAACTGGACCGAAAGCCCATAGTTCCTGGTTTCCTGCGCTGAAAAGGAAGGATCTGTACGGTTCAGGACTACGGTGTAAAACTCAGCCATGGCATCAGACGATCAGTGCAATAACTATATTCAGTGCAATAATAATTATAAATCCCGAAACCAGTATCACCCAGGACTTCCGGCCCGAGAAGAAGCAGCCGTAAAGCATTTTCAGCAGGTTATTACTGATGATGGCCTGGAGTGTGGCAACCGCCACCGCATATGTGCCGATACCAAACTTTCCCTGGAACAGGTTGATCAGGAAAGGGTCAATGTCGGTAAGACCGACGATAAAGGATAACACATTCAAACCTGCCGTCCCGAAACGTGTTACGGCCCCGAAGGTGAGGAAGGTAAAAACAATGTATAATGCCGTAAAGATCATTGCAACCTTGAATTCAAGCGGGTTCTTGTCCTCGCTGAGCCCTCCTGATGTTGCGTTCCTCCCGGTTTTCCTGAAATAGAGGAGAAAGAGCCCTACTAAGCATGAAACAATGGTCATTATGATAAAGAACAGCCATACCCTCAGGAACAGTTCCTGATTGAAGATCAGGATGATCAGCAGGATTCTCAGGTACATCATAGCTGTTGCAAAAATGATTCCCGCCATGTATTGTTTCAGGTTGGCCGGATCATCATGGCTTTTCCTGGCGAGAATTATCGTCGTGGCCGTGCTGCTGTATAATCCTCCCAGCATCCCAGAAATGATAATGCTCCCTTTTTTAAAAACGAACTTCTTCAGCAGGTAAGAAACATATGAGATGGAGGATATTACGACCACCGCAAGCCATATCTTATAAGGGGTAAGGCTGATGCCCGGGATAAATTCCTTATCGGGTACGATGGGAAGGATAATCCCTGCAATGATAATGAACTTGGCCAGGGTCAGGAACTCAGTCCGGTTGAAATGCTGTGAAATATTGATGAACAACTCCTTGAGTTCGGCAAATATCAAAACAGTTACAACAATCAACAGGACCATCCATTTTGGCTCGTTTATGATGACAGGCCCCAGGCTGTATGTGATAAGGCCGATAAGTATGGTCGTGACGCCGAACTCTTTAAGTTCTTTTACATGGAAATAGTACGAAACCCCGAAAATGACGATCAACCCGAGTCCACCGCCAAGGAACAGCCGGTACCCAGCCGGATCAAGCAGCGTGAGGAGATAACCGAGTATCCCTATAAAAGTAAAAGTCCGGTCAGTCCCGAAAGTGAAGCCCTGGTCATTCTTCTGGGTGTGCAACTGTCGCTGCGAGAGGCCGATCAGCAATGAGACGACCGTGATGATCAGAAAATCGATCAGGCTTTGGGGAATATTCTTGAAGTTTTCCATGGTACAGTTGTTTTATAACCACTGAAAATCATTTATTGTCTGGTATGAAGGGATTTCTGGAATATAGCTGAACTGCCTGCCTGCCGGGTCGAGAACGCAGCAATAATGCTCCATGCCATTGGTCACGACAAGGTAAGGGACCTTCAGTGAAAAATTATACATGGCAAGCTGCTGGAAGACATCATCGGTTATCTTTATGGAAGGGGCTTTGCATTCCACGGCAAGGAGCGCTCTCCCCTGCCTGCCGTACACGACGATATCACTGCGTTTCGACAGGCTGTTGTATTTCAGCGAACCTTCTACCTGTATCAGTGAAGGAGGGAAATCCAGGTGATGGATGAAAAAATTCAGGAGATGCTGACGGACCCATTCTTCAGGAGTCAGCCTCACAAATTTTTTCCTTATCGTATCATAAATTTCTGCCTTCCCGTCCTGCTTTTCTCGCAGGCGGCAGGGATATTCAGGCAGGTTCAAGCTTGGCATCATCTTAGCACAAACGTACTGAAAAATTTTATAAAAGCCTATCTTTGCATTGAAAGAAGCAAGGAATAAGGTTATCAATATGGCAGGCAGGGCAAGCAGTTTCGAGAATATTCTGGCTGATCTGAAGAACAGGATCTATTATCCGGTTTACCTTTTATTCGGGGAAGAACCTTATTTCATTGATGCGATCTCTGAATTCATCGAGGAAAATGTGCTTAACGGGCAGGAGAAGGAATTCAACCAGACCATACTCTATGGCATTGACGCAGATGTTCCAACAGTGATCAGCTATGCCAGGCGGTATCCTATGATGGCAAACTACCAGGTCCTTGTCGTCAGGGAAGCCCAGGAACTGGATGATCCGGATGATTTCCTGCCCTATGTCCAGAACCCGGTGAGTTCAACCATTCTGGTTCTTTGCTACAAGTATAGTAAAATCGACAAGCGTAAATCCCTTTACAAAGCTATTGAGAAGAACGGTATCGTTTTTGAATCTTCCCAGCTATACGACAACAAGCTTCCCGATTGGATCAGTAATTATGTGAACGGGAAACATTATTCAATTTCCCCTAAAGCTTCGGTGATGATAATGGAATTCGTAGGCAGCGAACTTTCCAAGATCGTCAATGAACTGGGAAAGCTGTTCATCAATTTACCTGAAGGATCGGAGATTACTGAAAATGAAATTGAACGGAATATAGGTATCAGCAAGGATTTCAATGTGTTTGAACTCCAGAAGGCCCTTGGGAAGAAAGACGTTTTCAAGGCTAACCAGATCATACAGTATTTTGCAGCCAATCCCAGGGAGAACCCTCTCGTCAAAATCCTCCCCAGCCTGCATTCATACTTTTCCAAAGTCCTCATCTATCAATATCTTCCTGATAAATCGCGCAACAATGCTGCCGCAGCCTTATCCGTCAACCCGTTCTTCATTCCCAATTACCAGGTCGCCGCAAAAAATTTTCAGGTTAACAGGCTTGTGTCGGTTATTTCCCTGCTCAGGGAATATGATTTAAAGGCAAAGGGCTTGGACAATGCTTCAGCAACAGACGGGGAATTAATGAAAGAGCTGGTGTTCAGGATACTGCATTGAAAGTACTTTATTCCTCATCCACTTTGTAATTGAATTCCTGCGAATGGTATGTATCCTCAATGACTTTCGCGTATTTCTCCATGATGAAGTTTCTCCTGAGCTTCAGAGTAGGAGATAATTCTCCGGATGCAACGCTCCAGGTATCGGAAAGAAGCCTGAATTTCTTGACTTTCTCCGTCCGCCCGAGGGATTCATTTACACGCTCCACTTCTTCCCTGATCCGCCTGATGATCTGAACATTCTTCACGACTTTCTCGGAACCCACATATGGAATCTTTTTGACATTGCACCAGCCCTTCAGATGTTCAAACCGCGGGACGATTAGCGCGGCGGTGTATTTCCTGTTTTCTCCTATGATAATGATATGTTCTATGAAAGGTGATTCCCTGAATTTCTGTTCGATCACCTGGGGTGCAATATATTTGCCGGTTGATGTTTTAAAGATCTCTTTCTTCCGGTCTGTTATTTTAAGGTATTCCCCGTCTTCAAGCAAACCTATATCACCGGTGTGGAACCATCCTTCTTCGTCTATGACCTCCTTTGTCCTTTCCGGCCGGTTATAATAACCGAGCATTACATTGGGCCCCCGGCAAAGGATCTCATGGTCCCCGGCTATTTTCACTTCAACTCCTTCAAGAACGGGCCCTACTGTTCCAAACCTGATCCCTCCTTCCTTAAAATTTGAAACGGCTATCACCGGGGAAGTTTCCGTTAATCCGTAGCCTTCCATCAATGGAACGCCTGCAGCCCAGAAGACCCTTGCAAGACGGGGATGGAGAGCAGCGCCACCGGAGATAACCAGCCTTACCCTGCCTCCCAGGGCCTTCTTCCATTTATTGAAAACCAGCATCCTGGCTAAAAAAAGCTTGACATCGTAATAAAAGCCCCGTTGGTGATCCAGTTCGAACTTATGTCCCTGCCTCAGCGCCCAGAAGAAAATTGTTTTCCTGAACCCTTTCAGATTCCTTCCTTTGGTGACAATCCTGTGGTACATTTTTTCAAGTACCCTGGGGACTGCCGCAAATGTATCAGGCTTTACCTCACGGATGTAATCGCCCAATTTTTCAATATTTTCCAGGTAATAAATTGACATTCCGAACGACTGAAAGAGGTAATTCAGCATCCGTTCATAAACATGGCACAAGGGGAGGAAACTTAGTGCCTTGTCCTTACTTTTAAAGTCGGGGATCCGGGCACAGGCTGTAAAATTGGAAATGATATTTTTGTGCGAGAGCATTACGCCCTTCGGACGCCCCGTCGTTCCTGATGTGTAAATAATTGTGGCCAGGTCTTCAGGCTTTATTGCTGCTTTGATGATTTCCAGTTCACGTCGGTCATCATGGCCTTCACCCATTTCGATGATTTCCCTCCAGTTTTTCACTCCCTTGACTTTCTCGATACTGAATATCCCTTTTAATCCGGGGACTTCAGGGAGAACAGTTTTAACCCTGTGATAGATCGAATGATTTAAAACAATAAGGTATTCCGCATTGGAGTCGTTCAGGATGAAGACATAGTTTTCCTTGCTTACCGTGGGATATATTGGTACATGAACCCCGCCTGCCTGGAGTATCCCCATATCTAAAAAGTTCCATTCGGGGCAGTTCAGCATGACCGATGCAATCTTTGTCCCCCTGCCGACCCCCATTGACATAAGACCGAGGCTTATGGAGTTCGAAAAATGAATATAGTCGGAAGTGGAAAAAGCATGCCAGTGTCCTGCTTTTTTCTTAAGCAGGGCATCCGTTTTGGATGGATACTTCTCCCTGTACACATCCAGCAGATCGAAAAGTCGGTTCACCGTTTGTGGAGGCATGTGTTTTGCAACGGATCATTTAAATAAACGGTCTATCTCACCTTTGTATTTTGCCTGGAGGAATTTGCGTTTTAATTTCAGGGTCGGGGTGATCTCGCCTGAGTCGAGCGTCCACTCATGATCCAGGAGATCCCAGGATTTTATCTTTTCCGTCTCCCCGAAAAATTTATTGTATTTGTTAATCTCCGACTGAATACGTTTCCTGATTTTCGGGTTGGCAATCATCTCCCTGTTGTTCGTATATTCTATTTCCTTCTCTTTGCACCACTCTCTCAGAAAGTCAAAATCAGGAACGATCAGCGCCCCGGCAAATTTCTGGTGCTCTCCTACGACCAGGAGTTCCCCGATGAACAGAGATTCCTTGAATTTATCTTCAATGGGCTGGGGGCTGACGTATTTGCCGAAGGAGGTTTTGAACAATTCCTTTTTCCTTCCGGTTATTTTAAGCTGTCCCTCGGGTTCGATATGCCCAAGATCGCCTGAGTGGAACCATCCTTCTTCGTCCACCGCATCACTGGTCATTTCAGGTTCTCTGTAATATCCCTTCATGACACCAGGGCCTTTTATACAGATCTCACCGTCTTCAGCTATTTTCACAGAGGTCTTCGCAATCACGGGCCCCACGGTTCCAAATTTGATCCCGTGTTCGCTGAAATCGTTTACGGCAATTACAGGAGCGGTTTCGGTGAGGCCGTACCCTTCAAGGATATGTATCCCGGCACACGTAAACAAGCGGCCCAGCCTGGGCTGAAGAGCAGCCCCTCCCGATACGATAATATTGATTTCCCCTCCTAGGGCTTCTCTCCACTTCGAATAAACCAGGCGGTCATATAAGCGGCGCTTTAATTCATAAAACCACCCGTTGGCGCCATTTAGTTCGTATCGCAGACCGAGATGAAAGGCCCACCAATAGATCCAGCTTTTCGGTCCTTTCAGTTTACGGCCTGTTGACACCAGACGGTCATAAATTTTTTCCAGAAGTCGTGGGACAGTGGTAAGGATCTGTGGATGGATCTCTTTCATATTGTCAGTAATAGTACCGATATTCTCGGCATAATAAACCGATATCCCGTCGTATTGGTAAAGGTAATTCATCATACGCTCATATACGTGGCAGAGCGGCAGATAACTGAGAGCCCTGGATTCCTCCCCGTAGGGAGGGATATGGGCGCAGGCTTTGAAATTCGATATCAGGTTATTGTGAGTGAGCATGACACCTTTAGGATTTCCGGTCGTTCCGGAAGTGTAAATAATGGTTGCCACATCATCCGGTCCGATTGCGGCTTTACGTTGCTCCAGCAACTGTACCGACTGGTTGGCCTTACCGAGTTCAATCAGTTCAGTGAGGTGCTTCAGTTCGTGGTGGTCCCTGTAAGTATAAATTCCCTGGATGGAGGGGACTTCCGGGAGAATATGCTGGATCTTCCTCAGCAGTTCCATCCCGGATACAAACACATACCTGACTTCCGCATGGCTCAGGATATACTTGTAATCCGATTCGCTGATTGTAGGGTATATGGGAACATGGATCGCCCCAACCTGCAGGATCGCCATATCCATGATATTCCATTCAACCCTGTTTGTACTTATCTGTGCAATTTTATCTCCCGGTTGTACACCAAGAGCAAGAAACCCGTAACTGATATTATCAGCAGTTTCACGGTATTTTCTGATGCTGTATCTTACCCATTGTCCGTTCTCCTTGGATGCAATCACATCATCCTTGGGTTTGTACTTCTGTTCATAGTAGGGTAACAGATCGAAAATGCGGATTACATCCATGGTCCTTTTATGTTGTAAGGGAGATTACCTAATATAACCTACAAGGATACGGAAAATTTTCATATATTCCTGAAAATCCCGGGAAGAAAAATTGCCAGCCACCTACCCACTTCCGTTCATTCCGCCATTCGCTGACCGCCAAAGACACCCAATATTCCCTAATGCCTGATAGATGCCTGATTCCCGGTTTGCCATCAATCAAACCTTGTGAAAATGCATTGAAGACGCCTGTGCCGTCGGCATCAGCACCATGTCGTTCACATTTACATGATCGGGAAGGCTGGCCACATAGTACACCGCATCGGCCACATCTTCAGCTTTGAGGGGCTGAAACCCCTTGTAAACATTATCAGCCTTTTGTTTGTCTCCCTTGAACCTGACAACGGAAAACTCAGTATCGGCTGCGCCCGGAGCGATCTGTGTAACTTTGATGTTGTATGGAAGCAGGTCGATGCGGCTGCCTTTGGTAATGGCATCGACCGCGAACTTTGTTCCGCAATATACATTCCCGTTAGGATAAACCTCCTTGCCTGCAACCGATCCGATATTGATAATATGCCCTTTTTTCCGAGCGACCATTAGGGGAGCCACGAATCGGGTCATGTAAAGCAGGCCTTTCATGTTGGTATCGATCATTCGTTCCCAGTCTTCCAGGACACCTTCATGCACAGGATGTAATCCTACGGCCAGTCCGGCATTGTTCACAAGTATATCAATGTCCTTCCATTGTTCAGGTAAAAGCCGGATATTCTTCTCAACTTCAGAGGCATCCCTGACATCAAAACAAAGTGCCAGGACTTCGGTTTTGAATTCCTGCTCCAGTTTTGTTTTCAGATCCTCCAAACGGTCTTTTCTGCGCCCGGTTATGATCAGGTGGTGCTGGCTGGCGGCAAACCTGATCGCTATAGCTTTCCCGAAACCCGAAGTGGCCCCAGTGACAAGGATGATTTTTTTCATAAATATGGTTTGATTACTTTCAACTGTTTGTCAATCAATAGCCCGAACCTCATCGTAGAGCAGTGGAATCAGTTGCAGCACCTGGGGATCCTGGATTTGGCCCGGCATCATTAACTGACCCGTCAAAGTTATGAAATTTTACTACTTTAGTCACCGGGTTCTCAATTGCCGGGCTATGAAGAAGATATCAGCGGAATATTTTTTTTGTATTTTACCATGTTTCTTTGTGATATCCTTTTCTTTTGCCCAGACTTCCATCCTGGTCACTCATTTCAACAAGCAGGATTATAATGCCGGCAACCAGAACTGGTCCATTGATTCTGACCGGGAAGGCTTCATTTATGCTGCCAATAACGACGGGCTTCTGGTCTTTGATGGGACAGTCTGGAATCTTTTAAAAAATCCGGACCAGACCGTCATGCGTTCGGTTTATTGCTCTCCTGACGGAAGGATCTATTCCGGTTCTTATGAAGAATTCGGTTATTGGGAAAAAGATGCCAACCGGGAATTGAAATATTATTCCCTTAAGCCAATGATGGCCAGGCTTAACCTGCATAATGATGAAATCTGGAAGATTATTCCCTTCAATGGAAAAATATATTTCCAGAGTTTTACTTCCCTTTTCGTTTATAATCAACGAAGCATTCATTCCATCCCTGTTCCCGGCCCGGTAATTTTTCTGCTGAAAGCTCACGAACGACTGTTCGTGCAGTCAGTGAAGGGAATGCTTTATGAGGTCAAAGACGAAACCCTTGAATCGGTGGACCCTTTAAAAATACTTGAAAAAACGGAAGTTAAAACCATCCTGCCATTGCCAGACGGGACTTTTCTCATTGGGACTACAGCAAACGGATTTTATCTTTTCGACGGCACTTCGATAAAACCCTGGGGTGTTGCCGCAAATACGCAGCTGAAAGAATCCCAGATCAATAATGCAGTGATCTCCGGGGGCCGGCTGATCGTCGGAACTATAGTCCGTGGAATATTTATCCTGGATCTCAAAGGCAATATCATTTCTCACCTGAACACTGAGAATTACCTCCAGAACAATACTGTACTTTCATTGTATGCTGATATGAACGGTAATATCTGGGCCGGACTGGATAAAGGTATTGACCGGATATCAATAGATCACGGGGTTGGAATTTACCAGGAAAAGCTGGAAACCCCGGGAGCGGTTTACACTGCTGCCTTGAAAGGAAACACTCTGTACCTGGGGACAAACCGTGGCATTTTTGCCTACCTGTATGACACACTGGCAGGAGAATGTCATTTCAAAGGCTTTATCAATAATTCCCAGGGACAGGTCTGGGACCTGCAGCTCATGGATGGCAATCTGATCTGCGGGCATACATCCGGTTCTTATCTGGTTAACGGAAATTCGTTGAAAAAAATCTCCCTCGTGAGCGGTGGATACACGATAAAAAGATTGCCTTCAGGTGACGGCGAACATCTTATCCAAAGTACTTACTCCCCCCTGGTGATCTACCGCAGGAATGGCAGGGAATGGGAATACCAGCTCCAGGTCCACGGCTACCAGGAGCCTTCACGCTTCCTGGAAACAGACCATCTGGGAAACATATGGATCGGGCAGTCTGTCAAAGGTTTATATAAGGTCAGGTTAAGTAAAGATCTTGACAGTGTCACCGACATCCGCCTCTTCGGGAAGTCAACCGGGCTCCCTTCCGATTTTAACATCCATGTTTTCAAAATTGAGAACAGGGTGGTTTTTACTAGCGGAAAGCTGCTTTATACATGGGATGATTTGAATAACAGGATCATTCCTTATACCGCACTGAATAGCCAGCTTGGAGGATTTGAGGCATCTTCAAGGATTGTCGATATCCCTGACGACAGGTATTGGTTCATTAAAAAGGATGATATTGCCCTTTTCATGATCAGGGATGGAAAAGCAACAATGCTGGTTCATGTATATCTGCCCTGTTACGGGATCAGGATGATGGAAGATTACGAGAACATCATCCGGCTTGATGCCTGCCGGAACCTGGTATGCCTGGATAATGGATTTGCCATTTTCGATCTTGACCGCTTGCTGTCAGCTAAAACGAACCGTGCAAAACTGTTCTTCCGGGATATTTCCTGTTTAAACTCACAAGGAGAATCCAGGCAGCTTGATCCTGAAAAATCCCCCTTTCTTCTGCCGCATTCATGGAATTCCGTGTCAATACATTATACTTATATCAACAGTGATAATATAAGGAATCTCTACCAATACAGAATGGCGGATATTGACAATGACTGGAGCCCCCTGAATAGCAATGCCATCGTAAATTATACCCGCCTCCCGAAAGGAGAGTACACATTTATGGTAAGGACGCTTGACGGGCAAGGCATGTTCACAAGACCTATCATCCTTCATTTCAAGGTTTTTCCGGCATGGTATGAAAGCCCGACAGCCTATGTGCTCTATATCATACTTTTCGTATCCGCATTTGTTTTCAGCACTTACCTTTTCAGGCGGAGGTTCATCCGGCATCAGGAAAAACTACGTTCGATGGCTGAGTTCAGAACCCTTGATGAAAAGCAAAAATCCGAAAAAGAGATCATCAAGCTGCAAAATGAAAAACTCCAGGCTGAGATCCAGCATAAAAACCTGCAACTGGCCGATTCTACAATGTCCATAATCAGGAAAAATGAACTCCTTATTGAAATACGCAAGGAACTAGACCATCAGAAAAAGATGCTTGGGAACCAATACCCTTCCTATTTCTTCGAACGAATTCATTCCCTGATTAACAGGAATATGACCACCGACCAGGACTGGAAAATTTTTGAAGAACTGTTCGACCAGGCGCACCTGGATTTTTTCAAACGGTTAAAATCCACTTATCCAGGATTGACCCAGAGCGACCTGAAACTTTGCGCTTACCTTAAACTCAACCTCTCGTCCAAAGAAATCGCACCTTTGCTGAATATCAGCTTTCGCGGGGTCGAAACCCGGAGATACCGGCTGAGGAAAAGACTTGGTCTTTGTCTCGACAGCAATCTCGTGGAATTTATAATGCAATTCTGATACTGCCGTTGGCCTACTTCAATAGTACTTTTTAAAGTCATCATCGGATAAAATATTTCTATTGATCTTAAATAACATACAGAACATTTATCCCTGTTGAAGTAAAGTTGGCGTAGCACTTTATTCTCCTCTTCATTGGAATGATGTATTAGTGTGGATAAAGAAAATGAAAAATTTGATGAAGGACGTTGTATATTGCTGCTGCATATCCCTTATGATGATCAACATTTTGATTTAGTGTTATTTATGCACTTTTTTAATTTACTTAAATCATTTACTAATTATATAACCGCCTATGATTAAACGATTTACGCCCTTGCATTTAATGGTTCCAAAAAAAGAAATTTTCACCATTATCCTGTTGATCATTTCTGCCTTATCTTCCTTCTCACAGGTCAGAACCATTACCGGGATGGTCAGAGCTTCTGATAGCAAAGAGACTCTTCCGGGAACAACAGTCAGGATAAAAGACAGCCAGACGGGCACCGTTACCGACATCGATGGCAAGTACAGTATTCAGATCCGCCAGGATAAGACTATACTGGTGTTTTCATTCGTCGGGTACACTACCCAGGAGATTGAGGTGAGTACGCAGAAAGTTGTTGACGTCGTGATGGAACCATCAAAGATCTCCTTGCAGGAGGTTGTCGTGGTCGGTTACGGAACATTAAGAAAAAGTGATCTTACCGGATCTGTGGGGAGCATTAAATCCGATGATATCACGAAGATTACCTCGCTCGACCCTGTGCAAAGCCTTCAGGGAAAGATCCCGGGGGTCCAGGTCACCAGCATTTCGGGAACTCCCGGAGAAAGCCCCATGGTCCTGATCAGGGGTGTAGGCACATTCAATAATGCCTCCCCGATTTATGTGGTCGACGGGCTGATCCTGGATGATATTTCATTCCTTAATTCCGCAGATATCAAATCCATTGAAGTTTTGAAAGATGCTTCGGCAACAGCTATTTACGGCTCAAGAGGTGCAAACGGGGTGATCATGGTAACAACTAAAAGCGGTAGCAGTACACCGGGGCAAACAACTTTCAGCGTTACGGGGGAATATGGATTACAGAACGTAGTGAAGGAAATAAAACTGCTGAACGGGCATGATTTCGCATTGATTGCTAACCGGATCAGCCCTGGCACTTATAATAATATTGATGCAGTGGCCAATACCGACTGGCAGAAGGAAATTTTCCACATTGCTCCCGTGTATAATGCCCAGGTATCGGCTTCCGGGGCAAGCAAAACCGTGCAGTATTATATAGGGCTCGGGTACTTCAACCAGGACGGCATCATAGATAAATCAAGCTATCAGCGATTCACCATAAAATTTGATAACACTTTTAATCTTACGTCATTCCTCAAATTCGGTAATAATTTAACTCTCACCCCTTTTACACAACAGATCGCGCCTGATGTAACATACCAGGCCTACCGGGCAATTCCCACGATCGAACCCCGGTATGCCAACGGACAGTATGCCGCAATTGACGGTGTAGGTAACCCCCTGGCAGCCCTCGACTATTCCAATGATTTCCGTAAAGGAGTCAGAGGTGTAGGTGATATCTATGCAGAAATCAACTTCCTGAAATCGTTTTATCTCAAATCAAGCTTCGGGGTCGATGCCGGCTATTATAAAGCAGAAAGCTTTACTCCTGCATATACCGTTTATGAACCCAACGGCTCCCCGTCCCAGCAGAACAATCCTCTCAGCGTGCTCACTAAAAACTGGAGTGACAATCTTACCTGGTTGTGGGAAAATACACTTTCGTACATCCATGATTTCAAAAAACATGCAGTTAACGTTGTGGTCGGATATACGATGCAGAACACGAGTTCGGAAGGGGTCA
>Ga0182027_10009761_pt1 | contig 13738 bp, 11 predicted proteins | sample 712E1DmetaG_FD_121300 | JGI IMG/M metagenome (GOLD analysis project Ga0182027, IMG submission 121300) | Permafrost microbial communities from Stordalen Mire, Sweden - 712E1D metaG (Illumina Assembly) | ecosystem: Environmental > Terrestrial > Soil > Wetlands > Permafrost | place: Sweden...
CATTACTTCCAGTCGTGTGATTTCTTGGTTGCTCATTGTCAGTAATTTGTCCATTCTGCGGTCCCTTCAAATGGGACATTTTAACTTTGCAGAAAGGGGACATTACCACTTTGCGCTAACACCATTTTGGCCAGCATTGACAAATTATTGCGGGGAAATTATAATGGTTAAGTAACTAAACTATTTAATCATTAAACTAAAAACTGAGGCGAATATGCTGATAACTGAAAACACAACCGAACAGCTGATTCCGGTTGCCATCGAGGCTTTCTGGAGCACCGTTCCGCCTGTCTGGAATCGGGTCAAAGGGAATGTCCGCGCCATTGCGGTCGAACATTACGATATCAGCGTCGAACAATTCCATATCCTGAGGCACAGCCGCAGAGGCCTCACCTCGGTCAGCGAGCTGGCGGATGTGAAGCAGATCAGCCGTTCTGCGATCAGCCAGGCAGTTGATATCCTGGTAGCGCGCGGCCTCATCTGCCGGCGCCAGAATGTCTTGGACCGGCGTAACATCCCACTCGAATTAACCGAATCAGGCAACGCACTCCTGGATACCATCTGGGAAAAGAACCGGGCCTGGATGAAGAGCCGGATGGCCTCTCTGACGGAACCGGATTTGCATACCATTACCGCCGCCATGGAAATTCTCACCCGGACATTTGTCGAGCCGGCAAAATCATAGATAGGTGAATAAGCATGTTTTCTGAAATTCGAAAACTCCTTCCCTTTGTTAAACCATACTGGCGACGCGCCACTATCGCCCTGATCCTGCTGTCCTCGCTGGTCATCATGGATCTGTCCATCCCGCTCCTGATCGAGCGTATCATCAACCAGGGCATCGAAAAGCATAACCAGACGGTGGTCATCCAGACATCCCTGATAATGCTTGGTCTCTCCGCTCTAAGCACCGTGATCGCGGTCGGTAACAGCATCCTTTCTGTGCAGGTGGGAGAAAGCGTGGCGCGTGATTTGCGGGATGCGCTCTTCCTCAAGATCCAGACCTTTTCTTTCGGCAACCTCGACCGCCAGAATACCGGCCAGTTGATGGTGCGCCTGACCAGTGACGTTGCTGCCTTGAAAACGCTTACTCAGATGACGCTGCGCATTGGCACCCGCTCCCCGTTGCTGATGATCGGCAGCCTGATCCTGATGGTCAATACCAGCCCCAGCCTGGCGCTGACCATGCTTCCGCTGCTGCTGGTCACTTCGGCCATTCTCGTATTTTTTACCACTAAGATGGAGCCGCTCTTCCGGATCGTCCAGCAAAAGCTGGACGGCCTGAACACTGTTCTACAGGAAAACGTTTCGGGTGTCCGCCTGGTCAAGGCTTTTGTCCGTGCTAATTTTGAAGGCCAGCGTTTCGAGTCGGCCAACAAGAATTACACCGATGAATCGGTCCGGGTGATGCAGTTCATGTCCAGCATGTCTCCGGCCTTGACTGTCTGCATAAACATTGGCATGGTCATTGTCATCTGGGCCGGCGGCATACAGTCCATTTACGGCACTCTCACGGTCGGCGCGATCGTGGCCTTCACCAACTACCTGCTTACCACCATGACGCCGCTTACCATGATGGCCAACCTGTCCAATAACTGGGCCAACGGGCTGGCCTCGGCCAAGCGCGTTAACGAGATTTTCAACACCGTCCCGGAAGTGCAGGATGGTCTGGATGCTTTGGCTTTACCCGGGAGTGCTTCTGGAAGGGTCGTTTTCGAAAACGTGGATTTTCATTATAACGGTAACGGGGATGAACCCGTGCTCGAAGGCGTCAACCTGACCGCCGAACCCGGGCAGACCGTTGCCATCCTGGGCGCAACAGGCTCGGGAAAATCCAGCCTGATTAACCTGATCCCGCGCTTTTACGATGTTTCTTCCGGGCGGGTGCTGGTGGATGGAATGGATGTCCGGCAGATCAGCCAGGACAGCCTGCTTGCCCAGGTTGGGAGCGTGCCCCAGGAAACCATCTTGTTCTCCGGTACCGTGCGGGAAAACATCCGTTACGGACGCCCGGAAGCCAGTGACGAAGAGGTCGAGGCGGCTGCCAAGGCTGCCCAGGCGCATGACTTTATCATGCACCTGGCACAGGGCTATGACAGTCATGTGGAGGCGCGCGGTACCAATTTCTCCGGCGGTCAAAAACAACGCATTGCCATCGCGCGTGCGCTGTTGATGCAGCCCAAGATCCTCATCCTTGATGACAGCACCAGTTCGGTGGATGTGGAGACCGAAACAAAGATTCAGGATGCTCTGGAAAAAAATATGCACGCGCATACCAGTTTTGTGGTGGCACAGCGCATCAGCACCGTCCTGAAAGCCGACAAGATCGTCGTGATTGACAAAGGCCGTGTTGTTGCACAGGGTACGCACAAAGAACTCCTGTCTACCAGTCCGATTTACCAGGAAATCTACGAGTCGCAACTGGGCAACGGAAACGGCTTCCATGCCGATGAGCCGGAGCAGATCATCGAAGGGAGCGAGAAGCTATGAGCTTCCAATCCGGTTCTTCCACCAGCAATATCCGCTCGATGATGACGCCCCGGCGTCCGGCCGACCCTGGCAAGATCGAAAAGGCCAAAGACCCACTCCGGGCGGTCAAGGGATTGTTGCGTTTTCTCATCCCATTTAAAACCGGTATGCTGATCGTGTTCGGCCTGGTTCTCATCTATACTGTTCTGGGTCTGATTGGCCCTTATTTGATGGGCCGGGCGATTGACCAGTTCATCACCACCAAGCAAGCCGCCGGACTGGCCACGATTGCATTAATCATGCTGGCCGTCTATTTGTTGAATAACCTGTTCCAGGCCATCGCCAACTGGGTTATGGCAGGTATCTCGCAGCGGGCGCTGAAGCAAATGCGCAAGGATCTCTTCACCCACCTGCAGACGTTGCCAATCGCCTTCTTCGACCGCAACCCGGCTGGCGAGTTGATGAGCCGCCTGACCAACGATATCGACGCCATCAACCAGGCTGTCTCTCAAAATGTGACTTCCCTGCTTGCCAGCGTCCTGACCATGGTCGGTATCCTGATTGCCATGTTCATCCTGGACCGTTGGCTGGCATTGGCCTCCCTGCTGGTCGTCCCGATCATGTTCTGGTTCACCCAGTTTGTCGCCAAATATACCCGCAAAGGCTTCCAGCAACTCCAGAAAAACCTCGGGGAGTTGAACGGGGTGATGGAAGAATCAATCAGCGGGCAGAAAGTGGTGCGGGCGTTCCGCCGGAACGAATCGGTTATCGATGCCTTTCGCGCCAGCAACCAGGATGTCTTCAAGGCCGGCGTATACGCCAACTCGTATGCCCTTTTATTGATGCCGCTTACCACGGTATTGGGCAATTTCTTCGTTATCGTTCTTTCCGGATTGGGTGGCTGGCTGGCTCTGCGCAACCTGGTCAGTGTGGGCCTGATCGCCACCTTCATCAGCTACGGGCAGAACTTTACCAACCCGCTGCGCCAGTTGGCCAACCTGTATAACTCCATCCAGGCCGCCCTGGCCGGAGCCGAACGCGTCTTCGAGATCATCGATACTCCCTCTGAGGTGGATGATGGCCCGGATGCGGTCCCGCTGGAATCAGTCCATGGTGACGTGCGCTTTGATAATGTCAATTTTGAATACAAGCCGGGCGTCCCGATCCTCAAGAACATGACGCTGGAAGCCAAGCCCGGGGAGATCTTTGCACTGGTCGGTCCGACCGGCGCGGGCAAAACCACCATCATCAACCTGCTGACGCGGTTCTATGAGATCAATTCCGGCAACATCTCTATCGATGGAAAGGATATCCGCCAGGTGCGCAAGGATGACCTGCGGCATGAACTCGGCCTGGTTTTGCAGGATACCTTCCTGTTCTCCGCCTCGGTCATGGAGAATATCCGCTTCGGCCGGCTGGAGGCAACCGACGAAGAAGTGATTGCAGCTGCGCAGATGGCGGATGCTGACCATTTCATCCGCCAGTTGCCACAAAGCTACAATACCTTGCTCTCGGAACGCGCCAGCAACCTCAGCCAGGGACAGCGCCAGTTGCTTTCGATCGCGCGCGCCATCCTGGCCGATCCTTCCATCCTGATATTGGATGAAGCCACCAGCAGCGTGGACACACGCACTGAGGCCCGCATCCAGAAAGCCTTGCTGCGCCTGATGGCCGGCCGCACCAGCTTTGTCATCGCCCACCGTCTCAGCACAATCCGGGATGCCGACCACGTGCTGGTGATCAACAATGGCGAGATCGTGGAGCAGGGCACCCACCAGGAACTGCTGGATAAAAAAGGCTTCTATCACCACCTGTATTTAAGCCAGTTCAAGGGCCAGGCGATCTAACTATCTTTCCGAAAATTATAGAAGAACCGCATTTTGAGTATGTGCGGCGAAGCCGCACATACTCAAAACTTGACACCCTCGTGAATTTTTGAATAGATACCAAATTGCAAAATTTTGCGGGTAACTTCGTAGGACGGGATGGCATCCCGTCCGCTAAATGGAATACAAAACGAATATGGAGACCGCCTGGCGAGGCGGTCTCCATATTCGTTTTTCTTCTTATCTTGACACTTTCTTGAAGGCTATTAGCTCTATATTGCCGAGTGCTTGATGAGTCTATCTGTACAATGGCTCGTTGACATTTTCTTGAAGCCTTTACCATAAATTTTGCCGCATGCTTGACATGTGGAGCAATAACAAACATAATATATGACTGGAAACATGCTCCGTATTTTAGTCGTGGACGATGAACGGCCCATTCGGCGTTTCCTGAACGCATCCTTGAGCGGCCAATATACCGTGTTGGAAGCAGCCACTGGTGAAGAAGCCCTGGCAATGGCTGTTTCAGGCCGGCCGGATGTGATCATCCTGGACCTGGGGCTGCCCGATATGGACGGCCTGGAAGTGACCCGCCGCCTGCGCGAGTGGACTCAGATCCCTATTATCGTCGTCTCGGTGCGCGACCAGGAAGAGCATAAGATTGCCGCCCTGGATGCCGGCGCGGATGATTACCTGACCAAGCCTTTCGGCGTTGGGGAATTGACCGCCAGGATGCGGGCTGCCCTGCGCCGCTCGGCCCACCCCGAGTCGGAGCCGGTCTTCCAGAAGGACGACCTGCTGGTGGACCTGGCCCGGCGCAATGTGGTTAAACAAGGTCAGCCCGTCAGTCTGACTCCCACCGAATACGATATCCTGCGCCTGCTGGCCCAACATGCCGGGAAGGTCATGACCCACGAGCAGTTAATCCGCTCCATTTGGGGCAATGAAAGCGCCAGCGATGAGGAAGATTCCCATCTTCTGCGGGTAAATGTCAGCAACCTGCGACGAAAGCTCGAAACCGATCCCTCCCGACCGCGTTACATCGTTACCGAACCGGGAGTTGGATACAGGTTAAAGACCAGCTAATAAATTTATGAGAACTAAGAATATGGAAAAATAAAATGAGCTTCTTCTCAATCGGAATTCTTATTGTTGTTGTCGTGATCGCCTTCCGTATCGCTCCGCGCGAAAACAAGGAAAAGACCGCCATCCACGGCGCGGGTCAGATCGCCATGCTGGCGGCCCTGGCGCTCTTCGGCGCCGATTTCTTTACCTCCTACTTTTATGGCACCGGCGAAATGATGAGCGTCCTGTGGCCCTATCATTTGCAGAACTGGGGCTATATTGGCGCAGGCGTGATCGCCTTTGCCAACGTCTGTTTCGGCATCCTGTACATGTACTCGCTGGCCCCGTTCAATGAAGGCGGCGGCTCTTATACCGCTTCGATGCGTTATCTGAAACCGACCCTCAGCCTGATGGTGGCGGTTACGCTGATCGAGGATTATGTTTTGACAATCGTGGTTTCGGCCCTTTCCGGGTCAGACCAACTACTCTCGATAACGAATTCATATAATACTGCGCCGTGGTATTTGCACTTTGCTATCGGGGCTATCTTGGCTGCAGTTACCTGGTACCTGACTATTCGCGGCCGGGGTGAATCGGCTTATGTAAGCTTTGCGTTGTTGGCTACATTCTTCATGCTCACGCTGGTGAACTGGGGTGGCTTGATCGCGGCTGTCCATAATGGCGTAGCGGCCGCCCCCCTGGCTATACCCGAAAAGGCCACTATTGCAGACGCTTTTTATCACCTCCTGACCGGTTCCATGAAAGGCATGGTGGCCCTGACCGGGTTGGAAGCCATGTCTAATGGCATTCAGTTCGTTATCAACGAAGATGTTCCGTTAGTTAAATGGGGCAAGAAGAACCTGCCCCGCTTCAATAAAATCTGGAGCTTCTACAGCGGGAAGACAGGTGTTGGACGATTTGTACAGACTGCTTTTATTTTTTATGGCGGTCTAACCACAATCATCCTGACCGGTTTTGCCATCCATTTCAATGTTTTTGACGGCACCAATGGCCGCACGCTGGTGGGAAACCTGGCTTATATCGGCTTTGGGCAGATCCCGGGCGGCAGCCTGCTGTATTGGGTCTACCAGGGTCTGGCGGTCATTTTGCTGGCCATCGCCTCCATGACGGCCTTCCAGGATGCTCAAGCCACTGAGTGGCGCGATGTGGCCATCGGTGAAATCCCAGAGGCCATCATCTACCGAGATAAGCGCGGCACCTTTACCCGCTCGGTAACGATCACTTTTGGGCTGGCTGTTATCATCATGTTGCTGGTCAAGGGTAGGACGGATGTCGCGGCTCCCTTCTATGGCGTGGGAGTGTTCATACCGATCACGATCATGGGCCTGGCCATGCGCCAGCATATTCTACAGACTGTAAAAGGCTGGTTACGCCGTTGGGGCGGCTATGCGGCTTTATTTGTAGCCATCCTGGCTGCTTCCGTGTGGGTCTTCCAGATCATTGGCAAGTGGGAAGAAGGCGGTTGGGTGCGGTTGATTTCCTTCAGCGTGCTGTTCATTTCGGCCCACCTGGTGATCTTGTCCCCGCTTGGCTACCGTGATCCGAAACAAATTCACCGTATCGTACGAGAAAAAGCCCGCATCCGCGGATCGATGGCCTCCATCGTCGAATGGCAAGCCCTCAAGATGCAGGAATACCGCTACAGCCTGCTGGTCGCCATCGCCCGCTTCTGGCAGTTCTTTGGGGTCAACCGCCCGGTTCGCTACGATCCGCCCGCCGTCGCTGGGGATTACAATGAAGCCCTTCACGTTGATCATCCGGATGCCAAATCGCTGCTCGAGCAGTATCTCGATCAAACCCCGACTACTCCCAAAGTGGGCGGCGCGCCGAAGCAGACTGCCCCCGGGGATGAAGAAGGCAAGGAAGATTAGATCCCTTTTATATTCAATGAAAAAAAGCTTGACGGCATTTGCCGTCAAGCTTTTTGATTGTTTGGGCTACGTCGAGATTAATCGCGACATCCTTGATCGATGATCCATTCTTGAATTTGATGATTTCTTGATGCTTTCCAGCGCTTAATTGTGTCGAACTTGACTGCGATTTGTGTATATTTATCCCGCAAACATGGGATTGATCCCGGAGGATTTAAATGATTGACCTTTTGTATATAGGATTAACTATCGTTTTTCTGCTCGTCACCTGGGGATTCATCGTTGCCTGCGAGCGGTTGATGGAGAATAAGAAGAAATGAACATACTTTATCTGATCGTCGGCATCATCACATTGGTGCTCTTCATCTATCTTGTGATTGCCCTGCTCAAGCCGGAGTGGTTCGAATGAACGCCTTCAGCTTGCTGCAACTCATCTTTTACATGGTTGTCCTGATCGTCCTCGCCAAACCGGTTGGTTCGTTCATGGCGCGCGTCTACCAGGGCGAGCGCACCTTCCTGGACCCGGTCATGCGGCCGGTCGAGAAATTGATCTATCGTTTGTGCGGCGTACGCCCGGACGAAGAGATGAACTGGAAGGTGTATGCCTTTGCCGTGATGCTCTTGAACGTTTTCGGGCTGCTGGTGGTATATGCCCTGCAGCGCCTGCAGGGTTTCCTGCCGTTCAACCCGCAGGGTTTCGGGGCGGTCTCCCCGGACTCTTCCTGGAACACGGCCGTCAGTTTTGCTACCAACACCAACTGGCAGGGCTACGGCGGCGAGACCACCATGAGCTATCTCACCCAGATGCTGGCGCTGACCACCCAGAACTTCCTCTCGGCCGCCACCGGCATGGCAATCGTTATTGCCATGATCCGCGGCATTGTGCGTCACACCGCTCAAACCATTGGCAACTTCTGGGTGGACCTGACCCGCACAGTGCTCTACATCCTCCTGCCGATGGCCTTCGTCTTCGCCCTGGTGCTTGTTTCGCAGGGCGTGGTGCAGACCTTCAGCCAGTATAAGACCGCCGACTTATTGCAGCCTACCACTTACCAGCAAGCCAAGGTAGATGCCAATGGCAACCCGGTCAAGGATGCTTCCGGCAATCCGGTCATGGTCACGGTCCAACAGACCCAGCAGGTGCTGGCGGTAGGTCCGGCCGCTTCGCAAATTGCCATCAAACAGTTGGGCACCAATGGCGGCGGTTTCTTTAACGCCAACTCGGCTCATCCGTTTGAAAACCCGAACCCGCTCTCCAATTTCCTGGAAATGCTTTCCATCTTGCTTATCCCGGCCGCCCTCGTTTACACTTTCGGGAAGATGGTCGGAGATACACGCCAGGGCTGGGCCATCCTTACCGCCATGACGGTTATTTTTGTGATCCTCTTATCGGTAACCGTCTGGGCCGAACAGACCGGCAACCCGGCCATCGCCTCGCTGGGTGTGGATATCAAACAGTCAGCCATCAATCCGGGTGGAAATATGGAAGGCAAGGAGGCGCGCTTTGGCGTGGCCAACTCGGCTTTGTGGGCCACTGCCACCACCGCTGCCTCGAATGGATCGGTGAACGAGATGCACGACTCGAATATGCCACTGGGCGGCATGATCCCGCTCTGGCTGCTCCATCTGGGCGAGATCATTTACGGTGGGGTGGGTTCTGGTCTATATGGCATGCTGGCCTTTGTGATCGTGGCGGTCTTCGTGGCCGGGCTGATGGTCGGGCGCACGCCCGAATACCTGGGGAAAAAGATCGAGGCCTATGAGATGAAGATGGCCTCGCTGATCCTGCTCATCCCCGTCTTCACCGCCTTGATCGGCACTGCCATCGGCGTAATGACCGCCGCCGGGCAGGCCGGTGTCTTAAACCCCGGCCCGCATGGTTTCACCGAGATCCTGTATGCCTTCTCATCTGCAACGGCCAACAATGGCAGCGCCTTTGCCGGGCTGAACGTGAATACCCCGTTCTACAACACTGCCCTGGGCGTGATCATGTTCTTTGCCCGCTACTGGCTGGCAATCCCGGCCCTGGCCATCGGCGGCTCCCTGGCGCTCAAGAAGAAGGTCCCGGCAGCCGGCGCAGGCACGCTTTCCACCCACACTCCGCTGTTTATCTTCTGGCTGATCGCCGTCGTCATCATCGTCGGGGCGCTGGGCTTCCTGCCGGCTCTGGCTTTGGGGCCGATCGTCGAACATTTAATGATTTTTCATTAGCAACTATCCGAAAAATATGGAAGAACCGCATTTTGAATGTGTTGCGTTCGCGCAGCATACCGTAGGGTGCGAAGCCGCCCACATTCAAAATGCGAACTTCTCTTGAATTTTTGGATAGGTTCTAAAAAAAAAGTAGGTAATATGACCACTCAAATTAAAAAACGTTCTTCCATCCGGCGGGAACTGTACCAGCGCGCCGTGCTGGATTCATTCGTAAAGCTCGACCCGCGCCGCATGCTGCGCAACCCGGTCATGTTCGTGGTGGAAGTAGGCAGCCTGCTCACCACCGTCTTATTCATACAGGCGCTCTTCGGCAAGGGCGAGGCGCCGACCGGTTTCATCGGCGCGGTGGCGCTCTGGCTGTGGTTCACCGTGCTGTTCGCCAACTTCTCCGAGGCGGTGGCCGAAGGGCGCGGCAAGGCCCAGGCCGAAGCGCTGCGCAAGACCCGCCAGACCACCCAGGCCAAGAAATTACCCCGCCAGGACCGCCAGGCCAAATATGAACTGGTTACCTCCGCGAGCTTGCATAAAGGTGACATCTTCCTGGTGGAGACCAACGACATTCTGCCCGTGGATGGCGAGATCATCGAGGGGATTGCCTCGGTGGACGAGAGCGCTGTCACCGGCGAAAGCGCCCCGGTCATCCGCGAATCCGGCGGGGATCGCAGCGCCGTCACCGGCGGGACGCGCCTGTTGTCCGACTGGCTCATTGTGCGTGTAACCGCCGACCCCGGCGAAGGTTTCCTCGACCGCATGATTAGCCTGGTGGAAGGCGCCAAGCGTCAGAAGACCCCCAACGAGATTGCCCTGGATATCCTGCTGGCCGGCTTCACGCTGATCTTCCTGATCGTCTGTGCCACTTTGCTGCCTTATTCAATATATAGCGTGCAGACCGCCGGGCATGGCATCCCCATCACCATCACGGTGCTGGTGGCGTTGCTGGTCTGCCTCATCCCCACCACGATCGGTGGCCTGCTCTCCGCCATCGGCATTGCAGGCATGGACCGCATGATCCAGCGTAACGTGATTGCCATGTCGGGCCGGGCGGTCGAAGCCGCCGGGGATGTGGATGTGCTGCTGCTTGACAAGACCGGCACGATCACGCTGGGCAACCGCCAGGCTGTGGAATTGATCCCGGTCAAGGGCGTATCAGCCACTGATCTGGCTGAGGCTGCCCAATTAGCCTCCCTATCCGATGAGACCCCCGAAGGCCGTTCGATCGTTGTGCTGGCCAAAGAGAAATATGGGTTGCGCGGCCAGACCCTCGGCCCAACCGAAGCCGCTCCCCAGGGCATGCATTTCATCCCGTTCACCGCCCAGACGCGCATGTCGGGCGTGGACTTCGATGGGATATCCATCCGCAAAGGCGCCCCGGATTCGATGGTCACTCTGATCCAGCAAAACGGCAAGCTTGTCCCCGAGGATCTTACCTCCACAGTCGAACGAATCGCCCGCGCTGGTGGTACGCCCCTGGTGGTTGCGCGCAATTCCGAAGCCCTGGGTGTGATCTATCTAAAGGATATCGTCAAAGGTGGCATCAAGGAACGCTTCGCCCAGTTGCGCAAGATGGGCATTAAAACGATCATGATCACCGGCGATAACCCGCTGACCGCCGCGGCCATCGCCGCCGAGGCCGGTGTGGATGACTTCCTGGCCCAGGCTACCCCCGAAGCCAAGCTCAAGCTGATCCGCGATTCGCAAGCCGGCGGACGCCTGGTTGCCATGACCGGTGACGGTACCAACGACGCCCCGGCCCTAGCTCAGGCGGATGTGGCGGTGGCAATGAATACCGGCACCCAGCCGGCCCGCGAGGCCGCCAACATGGTCGACCTGGATAGCAACCCCACCAAACTGATCGAGATCGTGGAGATCGGCAAGCAGTTGCTGATGACGCGCGGCGCCCTGACCACCTTCAGCATCGCTAATGATGTCTCCAAGTATTTCGCCATCATCCCGGCTGCCTTTGCCACCACCTATCCTGCTCTGGGCGTGCTGAATATCATGCACCTGGCAACGCCGCAAAGCGCCATCCTCTCGGCCGTCATCTTCAACGCCCTCATCATCATCGCCCTGATCCCGCTGGCGCTGCGGGGCGTGCCGTACCGGGCGGTCGGGGCCGCCAAGCTATTGCGAGATAACCTGTTGATCTACGGCGTGGGCGGCTTGATCGCCCCCTTCATCGGCATCAAGTTGATCGACATGCTGCTGGTGGCGTTACACCTTGTTTAAACTGTGTCATTGCGAGCGCACTTTGCGACATTGTACTTCCAGGGTAAGCCATCTCCCTCAAGCACAGTAAGAGAAATTGTAGTAGAACAGGAGCTTTTCATGAATTCAAACCGTTTTTCATTCAGCAGATTTAATTCCCTTACCACCAGCCTGTTGGCGGTGTTGTCGGTGGTGATCACCACTATTCCTCTTTTTATTATTGGGCGCAATACGCTCGGGGAAGCTGTGATTGCCTTGTTATATCTGGTGCCGGTAGCCTACAGCGCCAATCGTTGGGGCCAACTGGCCGGGATCAGTGCGGCCCTGACGGCTGCCCTGGCCTTTGACTTTCTATTCATCCCGCCTTTCTTTACTTTTGCAGTGGATCGGCTGGAAGGCTGGCTCGTGCTGGTCATTTTCCTGAGCGTCGCCATCTGGGTGGTCGAACGCATCCAGACCAGCTTGACCAGGGCGCGTGAAGCCGTCTTCATGTATGAAATGAGCGCCGCCCTGTGCGGCCAGCGCACCCCCGAAGCGGTGGCCTATACCGTGGCCAAACAGATCCAGCAGCTCTACCAGGCCATGCTGGTCAACGTGATCTACAATCCTGAAAAACACGGTCCGGGCCTGGTGGTAAGCGAGCCCAGTAACGGCACTGCCAAAGGCCGCCCCGACCGCCACCTGCCCATCGTCAATTCCTGGGGCCTGGTCGGAGAGATCCAGATCTGGCGTGGCCTCTATTCCGAATTGCCGCCGGAAGATGGCCGCCTGCTGCAGAATTTTGTCTTGCAGACCGCCCGTGCTTTCGAGCGCACCTCCCAGTTCGAGGCCGAAACCCGCCTCCAGGGTACACTGAACAGTTCAGATGCCAGTAAATAATTTAAACAGGTTGTTCCTTGGTGCTCCTCAGTTTTTTTTAGTGTCTTTTGTGTTGAAAGAATTTATTCTTCGACAGTGTCGAGATAGAAGGTAAAAATGCGTTCACAAATTCGCCCGGCCCTGATGGCCCTGCTCATCTTCACAGTTCTGACCGGCCTGCTCTACCCACTGGTGGTAACCGGCATCGCCCAACTGGCTTTCCCACACCAGGCCAATGGCAGCCTGATTGTCGTTAATGGCAAGACCGTCGGTTCTAGCCTGATCGGCCAGCAATTCACCGACCCCAAATATTTTTGGGGACGCCTTTCAGCCACCGGACCGTACCCTTATAACGCCTCGTCCTCCTCCGGTTCCAACCTGGGCCCCACCAACCCGGCTCTGCTGGACGAAGCCAAGGCCCGTATTGCTGCTTTGAAGGCTGCCGATCCCACTAACACACAGCTCATCCCGGTCGACCTGGTCACCTCTTCCGGCTCCGGCCTGGATCCGGATATCAGCGTCGCGGCCGTCCTTTACCAGCTCCCACGCGTTGCCCGCCTGCGCGGTCTGAGCGAATCCGCGGTCCGTGCCCTGGTGAATAAATATACCCAGGGACGCACACTCGGCTTCCTCGGCGAACCGACCGTCAATGTGCTGCAGCTCAACCTGGCGCTGGATGTATTAAAACCGTAAGTCGAGATTAATCTCGTCTTACTTTTTCTGTCACGTGACCCTTTTATTGAACTAAAAAGACTTCCGAAGTTTCCAAAACTTCGGAAGTCTTCTCCCCCGCAGGTTCTTCCTCTTGATAAACTAGAATATAAGATCTAATATTATAAGGATTTCTGTTATGCGAATGAAAAGAAGCCTGCTCATAAATACTTCCGCTCCTACCTCAATCCTCAATCAACCACATCAATCAGCAATCTTCAATCCTTAATCTAAATTCCCCCATTCGTTCCTCGAAAAAAATTCAAAAAGTGACTTTAATTCCGCCATCCTCTTTTCCCCCTCTACAAATGTATATTTTGATTTGGGGAGGGACTGGATGTGGGGTTGAGAACCATCCGTTTCTCCTTTCGTTCCTCAAAAACGAAACTTGTCCCCATCAGAGGATACCCTCGCCGTAGGGTTTCCTCCGCCAAATCGTAAATCTTCTCTTGTATCCATGCTTCCCTCATCCCCATTCCTCAATCCCATTCCTCAATC
>Ga0182027_10009762_pt1 | contig 13738 bp, 11 predicted proteins | sample 712E1DmetaG_FD_121300 | JGI IMG/M metagenome (GOLD analysis project Ga0182027, IMG submission 121300) | Permafrost microbial communities from Stordalen Mire, Sweden - 712E1D metaG (Illumina Assembly) | ecosystem: Environmental > Terrestrial > Soil > Wetlands > Permafrost | place: Sweden...
CAGCGCCTGGTCCGCGGATGAATCGCGGCAACTCGGCATCGAACTCGGCGTGATCGATTTCATCCACAAACCCTTCAGCCCCCAGCGGCTGGTGGACCGCGTGTGCGGCCTGCTCGCCTTGCGCCGAAACGCTTAGGCCCTGATCGGCTCGAAGGCCGGTCCTTCCTCGAACGCCGCCGTCGGCGGGTAGCTGCGATCACCCGGACGTTGCCTGGCTCCAGGCGTGCTCACCATTCGGGCGACCAGATGGGCTGCTCGAAACGGCCGACGAATCCCGCGTTCGTGAGAATCTCCTGTCCGCTGCCTGAGAGCACAAAGTGAATGAAGTCCTGCACAGCCGGCGGCTCGCGTCCCTTGATCGTATAGAACCGCAAGCCCCGGGAGTAGGGATAGTCGCCGTCGTTGACGGTCAGGCGCGAGGGCGGGGCGTTGTTGATCCGGAGGGCCTTGATCTCGGAGTGATCGGCCAAAGCCATGCCGACATAGCCGATGCCGCTCGGATCCTTGGCCACGGCGGCGATGATGGCAGCATAACTGGTCAACGCTTTGGCCGACGGCGCGTAGGGTTTTCGCTCCATCGCCAACTCCTCGAAGCCAAGGTAGGTGCCGGAGATCGGATCGCGAATGTAGAGGTGGATTGGAGTGTCCCAGCCACCGACGGATTTCCATGCAGTCACCGCGCCGGTGAAGATGTCGCGCACCTGCGTATCCGAGAGCCGATCCACCGGGTTGCCCGGATGGACAATCACTGCGACACCATAGAATCCGAGCAGGGTGGAGATGAGCTTCAGGCCCCGGGAGCGGGCGAGCCGTTGCTCGTCTTCGTTGAGGTAGCGCGAGGAGCTCGCGAGGTCGCACTCGCCCGCGAGAAGGGCGGCGATCCCCGAGGCGCTGCCCTTGGATTCCAGTTGGACCTCGGCGGCGGGGTGGGCGCGCCGATAGCCGTCGATGAGCAACGGGGCCAGTTCCTCGCCGAAGGTGTTGGAACCCCGGATAACGATCTTTTCTCCGGCCGCGAGCGTGGCTGCAGCCAGAGCAAATACCAACCAGCTTCGCCGGAAAGCGTTCATGGAGGATTTCGGTGGGTTCTCCGAATCAGGTTAGCCGAGGGCAAGAACATAACAGGGCGGCGGAGGGACAGGGAAGCGCCAATTGTCGGAAGGGGTCCCGGAAATGGCGGGAATCCCACTTAATCACGCCGTCGTCACACGGCCGCCACATTTTCGTAACACAAGCTTGAGACCTTGGGGCGACCCAACGCGCAGCCGCGCGCTTGTTCGCAACCTAATCCGACAACCCAAGATCTCCCCATGGCTAAGTTATCCACGAAATGGCTCGCGCTGCTCGGTGGCGCATTGCTCACCGCAGGAACGGTATTCGCCCAGGACAGCGGCCCACTCATCGACCTGCTCGTCAAAAAAGGTATCGTCACCGACCAGGAAGGCGAGCAACTCCGGGCCGATCTGGTGAAGGACTTCGCAGCCAACTCATCCGCCGGCAAGCTGAACGTCTCCGCCAGCCTGTCCGAACTCCGCATCTCCGGCGACGTGCGCGTGCGCTACGAGTATCGCCAAGGCCAGAACCCCACAGGCGATAACGTCGATCGCAACCGTTTCCGCTACCGCCTGCGGCCGACCATCACCGGCCAACTCGGCAGCGACTGGTTTTTTGGTTTCCGGCTGGAGAACGGTTCCGGCGCCCGCTCCTCGAATGTGACCTGGTCCGCCCAAGGGGGACCTTGGGCCAAGACCGATGACGCGGTCTATGTCGGACAAGTCTACCTCGGCTACCGGCCCAATGCCGATTGGACGATCACGGCGGGCCGCATTCCCAATCCTTTCGTCAACACACTGATGGTTTGGGACGGTGACATCAATCCCGAGGGCTTCGCGGAGCAGTTCAAGAAGACGGTCGGCACTTCCAACTATTTCATGAATTTCGGCCAGCTCCTCTACGACTCGGCCAATCCGCAGAACAGTATCGCCCCGGCGATCAACCGTCAGGACCAATATCTGCTCGGCTGGCAGGCTGGCGCCACCTTCAAGCTCAACGAGACGAACACGATCCAGCTCGCACCGGCGGTCTACAATTATGTCAACAACAAGCCGACCTCGAAGAATTTCGCGGGCGCGTTCAGCCCGACGAACCTGACGGCGGTCAATAATCTCTTCGTCATCGACATGCCGTTTGAATACAACTTTGTCCTTGCTGGTTCGGCCCCCTCCCGCGTCTTCGGTGACGTGGCCTACAACACCGACGGGAAGAACCGGGCGAGGAAGTTCGGCCGGCCCGACCTCGACAATCAGGTTTATGCCTGGCAGTTCGGTTATCAGTACGGCAAGGCGAAACTCAAGGGCGAATGGGATGCCAAGCTCTATTATCAGGCGCAGGGTCTGTTCTCCCTCGATCCCAACCTGGTGGACTCCGACATCTTCGACAGTCGCACGAACATGAAGGGTCTGGTCCTTACCGCCAACTTTATGCTCACGGACGCGCTGACCTTCACCTTCACCGCCGCCAATGGCGCGGCCCAGAACAAGACGGTGATTACCGCCGGGTCCGGCGACATCGGAATCGCGCAGCTGAACAAATTCAACCTGCTGATGTTTGACGTCGTCGCGAAATTCTAACGCAGGTCCTTCATCAACCGCTCCCCAGCTTTATCCTGATACAACCATGAAAAAGACTCTTCTCATCCTCTCTGCACTGCTGACGGCCGGAACCGTCCACGCCCAGAAGCTCGTCATCAAGGGCTCAGACACGCTCGGCGCCAAACTCGTTCCGCAGCTGGCCGAAGAATACAAGGCCAAGAACCCCGGCGTGAGTTTCGAGATCGCCGCGGAAGGCTCCACCACGGGCATCGCCGCGATCATCGACGGCACCGCCCAGATCGGCATGTCCTCGCGCCGTGCCAAGACCACCGAGATGTCCCTGGCGCAGGCCAAGGGCGTGAACATGAAGCCCACCATCGTCGCCTATGACGGCATCGCGGTGGTGATCAGCGCCGGCAACCCAGTCACCGTGCTGACCAAGCGACAGGTCGAACAGATCTTTGCCGGAGACATCACCGACTGGTCGGCGGTCGGCGGCAACCCGGGGAAGATCTCCATCTACACCCGCAACACCTCTTCCGGCACCTACTCGGACTTCAAGGATCTCGCGATGAACAAGCGCGACTACGCCTCTTCCTCGCAGAAGATGGCCGGCAACGAGCAGATCGTCGCCGAGGTCGGCAAAAATCCGAACGGCATCGGCTACTGCGGTCTCGCCTACATCACCGACCCGGGCATCAAGGTTGTCTCGATCGAAGGGACGCTGCCGTCGAAGGAATCCGTCCTGGCCAAGAAATATCCCTACGCCCGCCCGACGTTCTACTACACGAACGGGGAGCCCGTCGGCGAAGCGGCCAAGTTCCTTGCCTTCACGATCAGCGACGAAGGTCAGCAGATCGTCGGGAAGGTGGGCTTTGTTCCGATCCGTTAGTTTTTCGGTCTCAGGTTCCGGTCAGGCGCGCAAGCCCGCTGGCGGAGTTCCGGCGGGCTTGTGTCGCATCCAAACAGACCTGTAACATACCCGCGGATTGTTGCCCATGGAATCCACGCCCACTAGGACCTTTGCGATCGAGCGGCGCCGCCTGCGGTTGTTTGGCCTGACTCTCGACGATGCGATCAAGTTCTTCTTCGGAGGCAACGCGGTGGTTTCGGTGGTGGTGCTGGCCCTGATCACCTACTTCCTTTTTCGCGAAGGTGCCGGGTTTCTCGGCCAGAACTACCAGAACCTGGTGATCTACCGCCGGGCGGGACTGGAGTACGTCGATTTGATCCGGGCCCAGGAAACGGCGCACACGGCGCTCACCCGCTATTTGTCCGACCTGCGGATGCGGCAGGTCGAATTCCTGGTGCAGCGCCAGCACCGGTCGCTGGCCGAGACCAACGCCGCGCTCGCGGCGTACGACGGATTCGCGAACCGGTTCGATGATGCCGGCGGACCGATCCGCAGCCTGGTCTCGGACCTCACCGAGGTGGCGACCGAGATCAAGACGAAGTTCACGGTCCAGGCGGACAAGCGGGTGGAGCGCAGCCAGCTGGAGGCGGAGGGCCGGACCCGCGAGGCGGGGGTGGTGATGATCGAGGAGGTGGATTTCGCCGCCGAGCTCAAACCCCTGCTGGCGATCCTCCCCGACTACCGGGAGGACAACCGCAGATTCGCGCAGGAGCTCGAGGCGGCGCTGGCGACGGCGCCCGCCATGCCCGCGCCGGACCTGCAGGCGCGCCTCGACAAATTCAAGCGACTAACGCGGGAGTTCGTCGCGACCTTCCCGGAGATCGAGCGACAGGTCGCGGCGTGGGATTACCGCCGGCCCGTGCCATGGCTGCAGGCGTTCACCTCGTTTATGTTCGGACGCGATTGGATTACGGCCAGCTTCTGGCAGGACTGGTACGGCGTGATCCCCCTCCTGGTTGGTTCCTGCATGGTTTCCATTGTCGCGCTGGTGATCGCCGTGCCGCTGGGCGTGGGGGCGGCCATCTATGTCAACCAGATCGCCACCCCCGCCGAGCAGCGCTTCATCAAGCCGTGCATTGAATTCATCTCCGCGTTTCCCTCGGTGGTGCTGGGCTTTTTTGGCATCGCGGTGCTGGGCGAGGCCCTGCGATGGGTTTCGCACGTAAGTTGGTTGTCCTGGATGCCCGGCTTTCCCATGAGCGAGCGGCTGAATATCCTGACGGCAGGATGCCTGCTGGCCCTGATCGCGGTCCCAACGATTTTCACCCTGGCGGAAGACGCTCTCAACAACGTGCCCCGCGCGTTCCAAGAGGCCTCGCTGGCCCTGGGCGCCACCCACCTGCAGACGCTCGGCAAGATCATCGTGCCGGCGGCGCTGTCCGGCATCATCTCCGCCATCCTGCTGGGTTTCGGCCGCGTCATCGGCGAGACCATGGTGGTGCTGCTGTGCGCGGGCAACCGTATCGCGCTGCCGGATTTCACCGCCGGCCTGGGGGCCTTCACGCAACCGGTGCACACCATGACCGGGCTGATCGCCCAGGAAATGGGGGAGGTGGTGCGCGGCAGCATCCACTACCGGGCGCTGTTCATGGTCGGCCTAGTGCTGTTCTTCCTCTCGCTCCTGATCAACTACGTGGCGCAGGGAATCTTGCGCCGGTACCGCATCTCCATCGGTTGACGCCATGCCTGACGCCGCCCCGAGTCACGTGTTCCAGCGCCGGTCGACCGTGGTCCGCCGACAGGAAGCGCTCCTGGCCTGGTTGTTCCGCGGTGCCACCTATCTGGTGCTGTTGTGCGGGGCGCTGCTCCTGGGCAACATTGTCTGGCGCGGATCGCAGACGGTCTTCATACCGCGGCCGCCGTTCGTCAATGTGGCCTTTCTGACCCAGGCGCCCGAGTCGTTGTACGTGTTCGAGTATCAGGGAAAGAAGATGGAACTGGGCGACCAGGCCTTCCGGCAATTCAAGGCCGAGCACCACCTCGCGGACATCAAGGCCGAGAGCTACGTCTATTCGGCTGGCGGCATCTTCCCCAATATCGTGGGGACCGTGCTGTTGGTCGTGGGTTCGATGGCGATCGCCCTGTTTCTCGGCGTCTCAGCCGCCGTCTACCTCAACGAATACGCCCGGCAGGGCCGGTTCATCACGATGATCCGGCTGGCGATTCTCAACCTGGCCGGGGTGCCGTCGATTGTCTTCGGCCTGTTCGGATTCGGCCTGTTCGTGATCTTTCTGGGGTGGAACGTCTCGCTGCTCGCCGGTTGGTTCACCCTGGCATTCATGGTCTTGCCGGTGATCATCACGGCCAGCGAGGAATCGCTCAAAGCCGTGCCGCGCGGCTTCCGCGAGGGCTCCCTGGCGCTCGGTGCGACCAAGTGGCAGACGATCTACAAGAATGTCCTCCCTTACGCGCTGCCGGGCATCCTGACCTCGTCGATCTTGGGCATCGCCCGGGTGGCAGGGGAGACGGCCCCGATCATGTTCACGGCGGCTTATGTCGTGCGCGACAAACTCCCCTGGGAAGGCCTCGCTCGTTGGACGGACTTCTTCTTCCAGGGCGTGATGGCGCTGCCGTACCACATCTATGTCGTCAGCTCCAAGATTCCCCAAAACGAGTACACGGAACGCGTCCAGTATGGTGCCGCTTTCGTCTTCCTGTTGATCGTGGCGCTGATCGCCACGACCTCCATTCTGCTGCGCAACAAGCTCCGCAACCGCTACAAATGGTGATCCTGCGCCGCGGCCCGACCCTCGTCATTCCTTCCGCCCGCCTTCCTGCTCCCATGGAGACCAACCCGCCCAAGACCGTTGCTTCCCCGGCCGCGCCCAACCCGCCGGCCGCCGCCGTGGCGGACCCCATCATCGACATCCAGAACCTCGATTTCTATTACGGTCAGAACCGGGCGCTGGACGACATCACGCTGCAGATCCAGGAAAAGAAGGTCGCCGCCTTGATCGGCCCTTCGGGGTGCGGCAAATCGACCCTGCTGCGCTGCCTGAACCGCATGAACGACCTGATCGACGGCACCCGCATCGGCCGGGGCACGGTCCGGATCCACCGGGTCGACATCCACCAGCCCGATGTCGATGTGATCGAATTGCGCCGGCGCGTGGGCATGGTTTTCCAGAAGTCCAACCCCTTCCCCAAATCGATCTACGAAAACATCACCTACGGATTGCGCATCGCCGGAATCAGAAACCGGAGCCAGCTGGACGAGGTGGTCGAGCGTAGCCTGCGCGGCGCCGCGCTCTGGGACGAGGTGAAGGACCGGCTGCATGACAGCGGGATCGGCCTTTCCGGTGGCCAGCAGCAGCGCCTGTGCATCGCCCGCGCGATCGCCGTCGAGCCGGAGATCATCCTGATGGACGAACCCTGCTCCGCGCTCGATCCCCTCGCCACCGCCAAGGTGGAGGAGCTGATTCACGAGCTGAAGCAAAAATACACGATCGTCATCGTCACCCATAACATGCAGCAGGCCGCCCGCGTGTCCGACCACACGGCTTTCTTCTACCTCGGCCGGCTGATTGAATACGACGAGACCCGGACCATCTTCATGAATCCGTCCAACCCACAGACCGAGGCCTATGTCTCCGGCCGCTTCGGTTGATCCCCGCCTATGCAAACCACTCCTGAGCAACCGCCCGGCTTTCCCGTCATGCGCCGCTTCTTCGACGCCGAACTCGAAACCTTCCGCTCCCACCTGATTCTCATGGGGGAGACCGCCGTCCGGCAGGTGCGCGATGCCCTGCGGGCCCTCGTCGAGGGCGACTCGGCCCTGGCCCGCAGCGTGATCGTGGCGGATGATGAGCTCGATACCCTGGAAGTGAAAATCGACAACGAGGCGGTGCGGTTCATGAACCTCCGCGCCCCCATCGCCAGCGACCTCCGGCTGGTCATCGTTGGGATGAAGGCGGGGCACGACCTCGAGCGGGTGGGGGATGAGGCGAGCAACATCGCCAAGCGCGCCATCAAGCTCAGCGCCGAGCCTCCGCTCAAACCATATGTCGACATCCCGCGCATGACTGAAATCACCATGGAGATGTTGCGCGACGCCCTGGACTGCCTGCTGCAGGGCGACGAAGCCAAGGCGCTCGCCGTGTGCAAGCGCGACGTCGAGGTCGACAACCTCAACCGCCAGGTCTACCGCGAACTGACGAGCTTCATGGTAGAAAACCCTGAGACCATTTCGCGGGCGATCGAGTTGATGTTCATTTCCAAGTCGATCGAGCGGATCGCCGACCACGCCACCAACATCGCAGAGGAGACCATTTTCCTCTTCCGCGGCAAGGACGTGCGCCACACCGACGAAGTGAAAAAGGTCGGCCCGGCCGTGGCGTGACCGGAGGCGGCGCGCGGGCGGGCAATTCCCCGGTTGTCGGAGCTTGCTGGCCCGCGCCGCTGCGGCGGGGCTTGCAGGCGATCCCTGCAATCGCGAGCAAGCTCGCTCCTACAGATGCATGAAGTTCAGTTCAAACCGCACAGCCGCGCCAGATGCATCAAACCGAAGCCGAGCAGGCCGGTGATGGGCAGGGTCAGCACCCAGGCCCAGACGATGCGCTCGACGATGCCCCACTTGACGGCGCTGAAACGCTTGGAGGCGCCCACGCCCATGATGGACGTCGAGATGACGTGGGTCGTCGAAAGAGGGACACCGATGGTCGAGGCTCCATGAATGATGAGGGCGGCGGTGGTCTCGGCGGCGAATCCGTGCACGGGCTGCAGCTTTACCATTTTGTGGCCCATGGTGCGAATGATACGCCAGCCGCCCGCTGCTGTACCGGCGGCCATGGTGAGGGCACAGGCGACCATCACCCAGCGCGGCACAATGAACTCCGGGGTATGCAGAAATGAAATCCAGCCCGGGAGGTGGTTGAAAACCCCGGCCTGCGTGCCGGTAAACAGGGCAAGCGCAATGATGCCCATGGTCTTCTGCGCATCATTGGAGCCGTGACTGTAGCCCATGAATCCCGCGCTGACGAGCTGGGCCTTGCCGAAAATCAGCGAGACAAGGCGGGGAGAGGCTTTGCGCAGAATGATGGTGAGAAAAAACATCAGCAACGCGCCGATGGCGAAACCCAGCATCGGCGAGATGACCATGGGGAGAACAATCTTCGGCCACAGACCGGCGTGCCTGCCTTGCGCATCCATGACCGACCACTTCAGCACCGCCCACCGACCCTCCGCCGCGGCGAGCGCCGCGCCGCACAATCCGCCGATCAGCGCATGGCTCGAACTGGACGGCAGGCCCAGCCACCAGGTGAACAGGTCCCAAACAATCGCGGAAAGCAATGCGGCGAGCACGGTCGGCATGGTCACCACGCTCGTGTCCACCAGTCCTTTGCCGATGGTCGTCGCCACCGCGGTGCCGGCGAGCGCGCCAAACAAATTCCAGAAGGCCGCCCAAACGATGGCTTGACGCGGCGTCAGCACCTTGGTCGAGACGACCGTGGCAATGGCGTTGGCGCTATCGTGAAATCCGTTGATGTACTCGAACGCGAACGCCGCCAGCAGGACGAGCAGGAAGAAAATCATGGCGTTCGCTCAGGAGTATTTCAGCACGATTTGGAATACCACGTTGCCGGCGTCGCGACAGCGATCGACGGACTTCTCCACCATTTCAAACAGTTGCAGGAAGAAGATGACCTGCTTGGCTTCGTAGGGCCCTTCGTAGAGCTCCTTTTCCAGGCTGAGCATGATCTTGTCCGCCTCCCCCTCGGCGTATTGCAGCCGTTCGTTGGCTTCGCGGATCTGGTCCATTTTGGTCCCTTTGCGCAATTGGCGGACCATGAAGGCCACGTTGTCCGCGGCGAGCTGGAGGAGTTCCGCTTGGCGGGCGAGACCGGTCTGCGGAATGTGCCCCGGGTAGGCCGCCAGCCGCTCGACGATCTTCCCGATCATCTTGGGAATGCGATAGAGCGCAAAGGCCAGCGCCTCGATATCCTCGCGTTCCAGCGGAGTCACAAACGTCCGGCACAGTTCTTCCGTGATTTGCTGGGTGAGGTGCTTGTCCTTGCGGCGACTATGAACGAATTCGTCGATGTTGGTCGGCCGGCCTTTGGCGGCGTATTCCTGCAGGAAGCGCCCGAGGAGGGCGGTGCTGGCCCGCGCCTCTTCGGCGCTGGCCTCAAGAAGGTCGAAGAACTTGTCGTCCTTGCCGAGGAGCTTTTTGAGCGAGAACATGGGTGGCGTTTTCGGTATTAGCAAAAGCGGCCAAGGGGAAACAAAATCGCGAAGTCCGAAAGTAGTTTTGTTTCCCTAATGCAGATTGATGGCGCCGCTGCTGCCGGTGCCCTCACGCCAGGCCGCGTAACCGCGCCCACCATCGGCCGATGTACTCATGCACAGCTTTCGTGGTGCGATCAAGCGAGGCCGTGTCCCAGAAGTAATCCCCCAGATGGTGACGCGGCGGGGAACCGGCCATATAGTCGGTTGGGCAGGGCAGGGCATGCAACCCCTGGGCCGTGCACAGGGCCATCGCCCGCGGCATGTGCCAGGCCGAGGTGACCAGGGCGAAGGACGCTTCGCCCAGCAGATCTCGCAGGCAGGCGGACTCGTCCGCGGTGTCGTGGGCATCTTCAATCAGCAGGAGGCGCGTGCGCTCCACTCCGAGCGAAGCGGCGGCATCGGCGAGCACGCGGGCGTGCGTCGGCCCGCCGTTGTCCGCCGGCCCCGAAACCACCAACTGCGCCGCGGGCAGCAGCCGCAGGATGCGGACGGCCTCCGTGAGGCGCGCCCGGGAGGAGGTGCTGAGCCGGTCCAGGGCGGGCACATCGTTCCGCTGGTCGTTGCCCCCGCCTAGCACCACCACGTAGCGGCAGGCGGCGAGGGCCGGCGGCAGCGCGGTGCCCGGTTGAAATTCGCCGATAGCCGGGTAATGGGATTCCAGCGGAGCAATCAGCCGTCCACTGATCCATCGATTGCTGGCCGCGAGCAACAACAAGACGGAGAGCGTCAACAGCGTCCGCCCGCGGCGGAAGCAGCGCTGACTGCGGGCGAGCACGACGCCGGCGACTCCCAACATCAGGGCCAGCGACAGGGGCATGAGCAGACCCGAGATCAACGTTTTCAGCCAGAACATGCGCCCATCGCGGCAGACAGACCCGACTGGCGCAAAACCAAAAAAACGTGCCTCCTCTTGCGCGCTTGTACGACCGGAAGGCATCTGGTAGAGACCACCCCGCCATGAACGAGGGAGAAGCCACCACCAAACGCGCTGATCCCGACGAATACCAGACGCGGGCGGGTCTGGCCGCAGGCCGGCGGCTGTTTGACCGGTTTACCCTCGAGGTTCAGGCCGGGCGGGGCGGCATGGGGGTGGTGTGGCGCGCGCACGACGAAAAACTGGGGCGGACGGTGGCGCTGAAATTTCTGCCGCCGGAAGTTTCGGGCGATCCGGAAGCGGTGCGCGACCTCAAGCGGGAGACCACCCGCTGCCTTGAGCTCACCCACCCGCATATCGTCCGGGTCTATGACTTCATGGAGGAACCGGCACTCGCGGCCATTTCGATGGAGTTCATCGAGGGACAAAGCCTGGCGAAGTACAAGCTGGAGGGACGGGGAGGATGCCTGACGGTGGCCGAGGTGAAGCCGATCGCAACGCAGCTCTGCGCCGCGCTCGACTATGCACACAACAAGGCCCGCGTCGTGCACCGCGACCTGAAACCGGCCAACGTTCTCCTGAACCGGACGGCCGAGGTAAAGGTCACTGATTTCGGCATTGCCCGCAGTCTCACGGAATCGCATACGCGGTTGACCGGCCGCTCCGGCGACGCGAGCGGGACGCTGCCCTACATGAGCCCGCAGCAGCTCGCGGGCGACCGCCCGCACGCCGCCGACGACATCTACGCTTTGGGGGCGACGCTCTACGAATTGCTGTCGGGCAAGCCGCCCTTCTACCGGGGAGACCCGTACAGTCTCGTGATGCAGATCCGCGAGAAACCACCCCTGCCCTTGAGCGAGCAGCGGGCCGAGCTTGAGATCAGCGGCGAACCGATCCCCCGGGAATGGGAAGAGACCATCATGGCCTGCCTGGCGAAGGATCCGGCCCAACGGCCGAAAACGGTCGGCGAGGTGGCGCGCCGGCTGGGGTTGGCCACGACGGGCTACGTGGAGTCAGGCGCGGGGTCAGACGCCGCGGTGCGTCCTGTCACTGGGCCGATTCCAATCCCGCCCGCCCCGCCGCCAACCCCGCCCGTCCCGCCGGCGAAGGCCGGGAGCGCGAACCCGCGAAGAATCCAACCCTACTGGATCGCCGCAGCCGCGGCCGCGGCGGTGCTCGTCGTGGCGACCGCGCTTTACCTGCTTTGGCCACTGGGCAAAGGCGCCTTCGTCGGCTCCGGTGCATTCGTCGTCACGGTGGATCCGCCGACCGCTGAGGCCAGGGTGTGGGCGGGACCGGTGGCGGACCGCGAGGTGACGGGCGGGCGGGCCGTGTTGCGGGACCTGCCCGATGGAGAGCACGAACTGATTGTGCAGGCGCCGGGCTACAAGCCTTTCACCACCCGCGTGCGGGTGAGCCACGGTCGGGGCAGCGTGCGTGCCCGGCTTGAGGAGGTGAAAGGCGATCTTGCGATCACCGCCCGGCCCGGCACGCAGGTGACCGCGGTGGATGCCAAAGGCGGCGAGACGCGGCTCGGCCAGGTGCCGGCCGACGGGGTCCTGCATGTCGACGGCCGTTTGACCGTGGGTCGCTACACGCTCCGCCTCGAGCACCCTGACTGCACGCCGCTGAGCCTGTCCGACCAGGACGTGGTCGTGGGCCGCGTGGTCGGCGTGACGGGGGCCCAGGTGCCGCGGCCGGGCGAACTCCGGATCTTCACCACGCCGGCCGGGGCGGAGGTGAAAGTGAACGGCCAGGCCGCGGGGCTCACCCCGGCCACCTTGCGTGACCAACCGGCCGAACAAGAGCTGCACGTGGAGGTGTACGAACGTGGCTACCATCGGGTCGAAAAACCCGTGACGCTGAAACCGGGGGAGATGCGCAACCTCGACCTGGGAGTGTTGATCGCCGAGAGCGGGAGCATCGAGGTGCGCATCACCGACGATCGCTTCTCGATGGCCGATGCCGCCGTGCGCGTGGACGGGCGGCCGGTGGTACCCAATGTGAACGGACGGGTCCTGGTCGTGGGAGGGCTGGAGGTCGGCGCGCGGTCGATTGAGGTCATTCATCCGAACTATGAACCATGGCCATGGCAGGCCACGGTGATCGACCAGGGCACGACGCGGCAGGAAATGCAGCCGCGACCGAAACCGGGACGGTTGAGCCTGAGAATCTCTGGGCCGCCGGAGTATCAGCTTTGGGTGAACGGCCGGCTGCTGCTGGCGGAAAGCTACCGCAATGGCGTGGTCACCCTGCCGCCGCAACAGGAGGAGAGACTGGAAGTGCGGGCCCCAGGTTATCAGTCGGCCCAGCGCACGGTGAATCTGCCGGCGAACGGCACGGAGTCCTGGTCGGTGTCCCTGGAAAAGGTGCGCGGGCCGGAAGGGGTCCGGGTGTGGACGGTCCCGGATCTTGATCTGCAGATGATGCCGATCCGCCCCGGCACTTTCGCGCTGGGCAGTGAGAAAGGAAACTCGATCGAGAGGCCGGTGACGCAGGTGACGATCACCGGTCCGTATTGGCTGGGGCGGAACGAGGTGACGCAGAGTCAATTTGAAGCGATCATGAAGCGGAATCCGGCGACCTTCAAAGGCAAGGATCGCCCGGTCGAGCAGGTCTCGTGGGACGACGCGATGGAGTTCTGCCGCAAGCTGACCGAACGGGAGCGGGCCACGGGCGCGCTGCCCGCGGGCTATGCCTACACGCTGCCGACTGAAGCGCAGTGGGAATATGCGTGCCGCGCGGGGACGACGGCGGACCACGCCGGCTCCCTGGAGGACATGGGTTGGTACGACGCGAACAGCGCGAAACAGACGCATCCGGTGGGAGAGAAGCAACCGAACGCTTGGGGACTGTGCGACATGCACGGCAACGTCTGGGAGTGGTGCCGTGATTGGTACGGCTCCTACCCGGGCGGCAGTGTGCAGGACTACACGGGGCCGGCGTCGGGGACCACCCGCGTCTTCCGAGGCGGCAGCTGGAATGGCGGTGCGGCGTTGTGCCGATCCGCCTTCCGCAACAGCGGCAAACCCGACCTCCGCAACAACCGCCTCGGGTTCCGGATCGCGCTCACCTCATCCGCCCGCTGAGGCGGACGCCGCCGCGGCCATCCGGTTGATGGCTTGGTTGCCGAGC
>Ga0182027_10009763_pt1 | contig 13738 bp, 8 predicted proteins | sample 712E1DmetaG_FD_121300 | JGI IMG/M metagenome (GOLD analysis project Ga0182027, IMG submission 121300) | Permafrost microbial communities from Stordalen Mire, Sweden - 712E1D metaG (Illumina Assembly) | ecosystem: Environmental > Terrestrial > Soil > Wetlands > Permafrost | place: Sweden...
ACCGGACTTCCGCTCATGCCGGAAATCACGCCAGTCGTGGCGAGCGGGCCACCCGATAGTCGCGCCAGAATCAGATCCCTCTGGGGGGCCAGGGCATTCTTCAGCACTCCCAGGATTTCCACCTGAAATTCATCAATCTTGTCGCCTTCGAAAATGGTTCGCCCTGTGCCTCTCAGGCCAGGACGGACATCACTGAGCGGGAAGATGGGTGGGCTTGCCTGGCCCAGCAGGTAGCTAGCAAGAATTAAAACCCACGCGAGGCTGGCAAACAGTCGCCTTAGTAGCATCATAGCTGGCACAGGCCCATAAGCTCTGGACAAAATTCTAGTCTAAGGACAATCGGCGGATTGGTCAAGCAGAGCCCGCACATAAACCTCGGTGTATACTCGTACTGCCCAAAAGGCGACAACGGAGACCCTGACTTTAGGAGGAATGGTATGTGGATCATCGTCGTCCTTACCGTCATTGTGATCTTGATTGCCGCCGTGGCCGTGGTAGCTGTCCCGTTCATGACCTTGCAGCGCCTGCCGGAGAGGGCGGAAATAAACGGCCTGTGCCTCGTCAAGGATGGATTCGTGAGCGCAGGCGTCGTGCCACTAGGCGGCAACGAAGCAGCGCTCGTCGATGCCGGCAACGATGTTGAGGGGAAGGCTCTTCTCGCGGAATTGTCCCGCCGCGGTCTGGGCCCCGAGGACGTGAAGGTCATTCTGCTGACTCATGGTCATCACGATCACATCGCGGGGATTGCCAAGTTCCCCAAGGCGCAGGTGATGGCTCTGGCCGCAGAAGTGGAAGTGGTGGAAGGCCGTTCCTCGGGCGGAGGTCCAATCCTGCGTTTCCGGTCCCCGCAGCCTACCGGCATTCGCCTCTCCCGGACCCTTAAGGATGGCGAGGTCATACCATTGGGCCCCTACCGGGTCCGCGTTTTCGCCGTGCCGGGCCACACGCCGGGAAGCGCTGCCTTTGCCATCGGGGAGAACCTGTTCCTGGGTGACAGCGCCAACCAAGGCAAGGACGGTCGCCTCAAAGCGGGTCACTGGATCTTCAGCCAGAGTGCGGCGCAGAACCGGAAATCACTGGTGGAACTCGCGCGCCGCCTGGCCGGCGACAGCAGTATCAAGACGCTCGTTTTCGCACACTCCGCACCATAGAACGAGGGGTGGCGCCGCTGGTGGAGTTTGCCAGCCACTAATGAAGAATTCCGAGTCGAGGCTGCACCGTGATGTGGAATCGCTACCGAGATTGGATGCACGCCTGGGAAACCCGGTTGAACTCCCGCGACAAGAATCGCGTGGTTCGTCCCCTGGAGTGGGGGCTTGACTGGACCGGGCATTGGCCGATTGTCAATGGCACGCGGGAAGCGGCGTCCGCCAATCCTGCGGTGTTTTTCGCCCAACTGAACCAGCAGATTATTACCCACAGTGATGATTTCTACTCCTATCAAACCCCCACAGATTTCCGATTAGACGGTGACTTCCTGCTCTTCACCTCGCCCGTACGCACGCCGCATGTGGTGAACAATCTGGCGCGGGCGCGTTGGTTTCCCTCGGGAAAGCGTCGGGCCCTTATAGTGCTGCCGCAATGGAACGCCGACGCCGAAGGCCACAACGGGCTCTGCCGGATTTTCAATAAGCTGGGGATTGCGGCTCTTCGCCTGAGCCTGCCTTATCACGACTATCGCAAACCGGCGGAAACCGAGCGCGCGGAATACGCCGTGTCCGCCAATATCGGGCGCACCATTGATGCCGGACGCCAGGCCGTCATCGACGCGCGCTCCTGCCTGGATTGGCTGGAGGCGCAGGGTTACACGGAGTTTGGAATCGTGGGCACCAGCCTGGGTTCATGTTACGCCTTCCTGACCAGCGCGCATGACGCGCGTCTGCGGGTGAATCTTTTCAACCATTTTTCGGTGACTTTCGGCGACGTGGTTTGGACGGGCCAATCCACCCGCCATGTGGTGCAAGGTATCGAGCGTGACATCGATCAGGATACGCTGCGCCGCTCCTGGCTCGCCATCAGCCCCGCTTCCTACGTGGATAAGTACGCGCGCTGGCCCAAGAAATCGCTCCTCATCTACGCTACTTACGACCTGACTTTCCTGCCGGTCTACTCCCACCAGCTTCTCGATGAATTCACGCGCCGGGGATTGCCGCATCGCGCCCGCGTCCTGCCCTGCGGCCATTACACCACTGCCGAAGCGCCCTTCAAATATCTCGACGCCTACTACATGGCGTCGTTCCTCCGCTCGGCATTCGACTGATGCCATACGGGCTCAGCTTTTGTAGTGGTCGGCAACAGAGGTTGCGGGAACAAACTTCCTTGCTGTCATACGGAGCATTGACAGCCCTGCGGCTGCCCATGATGAGCAGAAACTTAGCGCGAGGAGGTGTAGGGTCGGCTTCCAGCCGGCACGGTGCCGCCAAGATGGCGGCGCTATGTTCCCATTGGGATGGTACCCCCCAAACGGCAAAATCCAGACACCCAAGCCACACTTCCCCCGCCCTGGCAGTGCCTTGGCAATCGCAAAAAAAGTTGTCCACCCCCTTGAACGAAAGGAGTAATTATAATAGAAATAGCATGTTTGCACATTTCGCTAATGAAGTCAAAATGCCCGCCGCCTTTCGATCCGAAGGCTCTCCTTGCGAAATTAAGCGATGGCAGAAGTGTAAAAGCCTTCCGGCGCAAGGAAGTTGTTTTTTCTCAAGGGGATGCGGCGGATGAGGTGCTCTATGTTGAAAAAGGCCGCGTAAGACTATCCGTAGTTTCCAAACAAGGGAAGGAAGCGGTGCTGGGATTTGTGGTCGCGGACATGTTCTTCGGTGAGGGTTGCCTTGCCGGGCAGCAAGTGCGCATGTCCACAGCCACCGCCACGGAAGAGGCCATTATCCATTTCATCCGAAAGAAAGCCATGATGCGCCGCTTGCACACGGACACAAAATTCTCCGAGCACTTTACCGCCTACCTGCTCTCCCGCAATATTCGATTTGAAGAAGACCTGGTGGATCAACTGTTCAATTCCAGCGAGAAGCGCCTGGCTCGGGTTTTGCTTCTGCTTGCGCACTTTGGCAAGGAAGGCAAGCAGGAGCTGGTAATCCCGAAAATCAGTCAGGAAATCCTGGCGGGCATGATTGGCACAACCCGCTCACGGGTCAGCCACTTCATGAATAAATTCCGCAAGCTTGGATTCATCCACTATAATGGCGGCGTGCAGGTCCACAGTTCACTCCTGAATGTGGTTCTGCACGATTAGCGTGCCCTCCTCGCGAATTCCTCAGGGATAAAAGAGCCCGCGGCGAGTCTCACCTATTCATTGAAATGTGAGCAATATTGACCACCTTTCCCTTTCTGCGAGCGCTAGCCTGCGATGGGGCAGGATCGCGGCATGTCGCCGAATTCTTAGAGGATCATTCAAGCGGCGGGATGGCCAGGCCAAATGCAGCGTGCGCCATTGTGGAACCATCGGCTTTCGCAGACCTGCCCCACCCTATATCCCCGAGCTTCGAGACTGAGGATAAATGAATATCCTTCTCTACAACCCCGACAATGAAATTACCAACAATTTCATGCCCCACCTTTGGATGTTCCTGCTGAAATCGCTAACGCCCCCGGAGCACAAGGTGTTCCTTATCGATGGCAATGCGCGGCGGATGAGCAGTCAGGAACTTGTGGACTACGTCCGGGAGAATCAAATCGGCCTGGTGGGAATTGGCGCTATGACGCGCATGATCCGGAAGGCTTACCACATGGCGGACGCCGTGCGGGCGGCGGGTGTTCCGGTGGTGATGGGAGGTCCGCATGTCACCGAGGTGCCGGACGAACCGCTGGGGCGGAATGGCGAACCTCGCCACGCCGACGCTGTGGCCCTGGGAGAAGCCGATCAGACCTGGCCAGCCATTATTGCCGACGCCGAGCGCGGAGAGCTGAAGGAGATCTACGCCCCGCTCAATACCGAGGGCAAAGAGGTCAAGCCTTCCCTGGGCGACTACCCGGTGATTCCCTGGGACCGCATGGACCTTGACCAGTTCAATCTCATCAAACACTTTCCCAAAATGGCGCGGCGCCTGCTGTCTCTTTTCGGCATGACGTGGCAGAGCTTTCACTTGATTCCGATGGAGTCCGGCCGCGGCTGCCCGTACGGATGCGAGTTCTGCACGGTGACAGGATTCTTCGGTGACTCCATCCGCTTCCGGTCCAATGAAAGCGTCGTCAATGAGCTGCTGATGCTGAAGGCGCGGGAGAAGCGCGAAAAAGGCAAGGTTGCCGTCTTCTTCATTGATGACAACTTCGCCATCAATCCCCGGCGTGCAAAATCCTTGCTGCGTGAGATCATCGCGCGCGGCGCCCAGGTTCCCTGGGTGGCGCAAATCAGCATGAACCTGCTGCGCGACGAAGAGTTGGTCTCATTGATCTCTCAAAGCGGCGGCCGCTGGGTCTTCATAGGCCTTGAGTCCATTGACACCGGGAACCTCAAGAGTGTCAGCAAGGGATTCAACAAGCCGGATGAGTATCAGGCCGTTCTGGAGCGCCTCGCCCGCCACAATCTTTACGCCATTACCTCGTTCATCTTCGGGATGGATAGTGACCGCCAGGGCGTTGCGGCGCGCACTCTGGAGGCGATACGCTCCTGGCCCCCCGGCCTTCCGGTATTCGGTTTGCTGACGCCCTACCCGGCCACTCCGCTTTATGACCGGTTGGCTGCGGCCGGACGGCTCACCCGGCCAAGACACTGGCTGGAGTTTAAGCCTTTCTCCATGGCCTTCAAACCGCAGGGGATTACCGTGGAGGAAGCGGAGTTAGAGGTTCGGCAGGCATGGATGTCGTCTTACAGCCCCCAGACCATAGCTTCTTCCATGGATTGGCTGGGATCGAAAACCTTTACCGACCGCCTGATTCATCTGCTCAGCCGCCTGGCGTTCCGGGGAATCTACTTTCCGCAGATGAAACGGCGGGATTGGATGCAGGTGCTCTTTCAAAATCGAGGCCCCATCTTCCTCCTGCTCTCGCAAGCCTTGGCGCTCAAGTTCAAACCGCGGCCGCGCAAGCATCTCGGTCTCGATCGGCAATTGCCCATCGAGCGCCCGGCTTTCACCTCTGAGCATGTGGGTAGAGTCATTGGGTGATCGGGCGATTTAGCGATTGGTGATTTGCGATTTTCGGACGCGGGCTTGCCCGTTCCGCTGTCATTCTGAGCCCGTTCGCTGCGCTCAGGGTAAACTTCACGAAGAATCTCGTTCTGCCCCATTTTCAAATTCTCGATTGTCAAATTCAGCAAGTCAATTTATCTGCCACCCTGGCCCCCGAATCCCTAATCCCGAACCCCGAATCTCGACCCCTGAACTTCGACATTGCCGTTGCGCCCGCGCCGAAGCTTGATTCATAATGGGCGGGTACCATATCCAACTGAGGTGTCTCCCTTGACTGAAAATCAACCTTTTTCAATTGCCGACTCGATTCGCGAGGCCCGCCAGCGCCTGGCGCTGGAGCTGCACGCGCAGGCCGAACAAATCCAGAAACTCAATCTGGAGGTGGCGGAATTACAACTGCGTCACGACCGAACCGAGCAGGAAGCTTCCCGTCAATGGGATGAGGTCACGCGCGCGGCGGAGCAGGCCGTGGAGGCTGCCGCAGCCCTCGAACCCGCGGTTGCGCCGGATACCGTGCTGGAAAATGTCTTGGGTGCGGTTCGCGCCTTGATGACCTGCACGATTCCTGACCAGGTGTTTGAGACCCTGACGGAGGAAGCCTCCGAGTGGGGTGTGCGCGCGGCAATATTCGACGTGCGGGGCAGAGCGGCCTGGGGAGCGTCAGCCCACGGCTTTGGGCCCGCGCTTTCGGAGAAGGTTTTTCAGACCCTGGTCGTCCAACTCAATCAAGACAATCCCTTCCGGCAAGTTTGCGAAATCGCCGGGCCCGTGGAAGCCAGCACTGCGACGCTCAAGAAAAACCGCAACGTCCTGGATAAGCTTAAGCCCGCTCCCCAGGCGCCAATCCTGTTGCTTCCCATTCGTTCCGCCGGCACGGTTTCAGCAATTTTCTATGCCGATCCCGGCGAAGAAGGCCAGCCCCTTCCGGTTAACGCCCTGAAGATCCTCGCCGAATTCGCGGGCGCGCAGATCGATCGCTTGATTGCCCTGAGCGGCGGCGTTCCTGAAGAAGAAGTCAAGAAAGAAGAAGTGGTGAAGGCGGCCGCGAACGAACCACCCGTGGAAGAGGCCCCGGTGGAAGTTGTTGCTGAGGAACCCGCTCCTGCGCAACCTCCGGTGGGGGAGCCTGCGGTTGAGCCGCCCGTCGTCGAGGGGCCCGTTGCTGAGGCACATGCGGAAGTTGAGGCGGTGGAACCGCCCGTGACGGAGCCGGAGCCGCCTGTGCCACCGGCGGAAGTGGTTGTGGAAGCGCCCCCATCACCTGCGGAAGTGGTTGTGGAGCCGCCACCCCCAGCGCCGGAAGTGATCGTGGAAGCACCGCCGCCTGCGGAAATTGCTGTGGAAGCGCCTGCGGCCGCCGCACCCGTTGTCGAAAGTGAACCCGCTCCGCCCATCGTCGAGGCGCCTGTGGAGGTCATTCCTCCGCCCCCGCCCATTGAGCCCCCGCCTTCGGTGGCCATAGTGGAGAGTGCGCCGCCCACAGCCCCGGCTGCTCCGGCCGTTTTTGATGTTACGCAGCTAAGCGAAGCCGAGCAGAAGGTGCATAAGGACGCCAAGCGATTCGCCAAACTCCTGGTGTCGGAAATTGAGCTTTACAACAAAGCCAAGGTGACCGACGGGCGCAAGAACCACGACTTGTATAAACGGCTCAAGTCCGATATCGACCGCAGCCGCCAGACCTTCCAAAAACGCTTTGGCAAAACGCTGAGTAAGCAGGTTGACTACTTCCATGACGAGCTGGTGAAAAACCTGGCGGCAGACGATTCCTCCATTCTGGGGCCGGAATATCCAGGGCCCAGCGCGTGAACTTCCCGCGTGCGCTGTTAGTTCGAACCTTTTGTCTCTGGGCCGGGTTGGCGGTGATCCCGGGGCTGGCACTCCCTGCAAATACGCTCCCTGCGAGTCTTCGTGATCTTGCGGCGCGCGCCACCCATAGCGAAACGTGGCCGCGCTTGCGCACCTACGCGCAATCCCAAACCGATTCCGAATGGAGCGGTTGGGCCTACTTCCTGGCCGGATACCAGGAATACCAAGGTCAGAGCTTTCCCCAGGCTGCCCAGGATTTGGGCCAGGCGGCAAAGAGCGGATTTTCGCTGGCGGATTACGCGGTGTTTTATCAAGCCTCAGCCCTCCGGCAGAGCAGCCGCTCGCTGGACGCCGCCGCCGTACTCCAGGACTTCTCCGTGTACTTCCCCCTCAGCCACCTGCGTGATCAGGCGCTTGCCTTGCGCGCCACCGCGTTGTTGAGTGCCCAGCAGGCGCAACTGGCGGTCGAGGCGCTGACGGCCGAACCGGAAACTCCTAAACAGCCGGCGCTCGCACTCCTGCTCGGTCAGGCCTACATGCAGATTCATCACCTGGCGGAAGCCGCCACCGCATTCCAGAATGTATATTACAACTTTCCGCTTTCCGCCCAGGCCAACGCCGCCGCCGCCGCGCTTCTGTCCCTATCCGCCCAGTTAGGTACTGATTATCCGGTCCCGGATGGGGAAATTGAGACGGCACGCGCGGAGGCGCTCTCCAAGGCGGGGCGCTACCTCGATGCCCTCAGCGAATACACCGAGTTGCTAAAGGCTCAGAATTCCAGCCCCATAGTCCCTCGTTGGCGGTTGGGCCAGGTTCGGTGCCTGGTGCGCCTGCACCGGACCGCCGATGCTTTGCAGGCATTGTTCAACCACTTTGGTTCGCCCGATTTGGAAGCCCAGCGCCTCGCCCTCCTCGTCCAGGTTCATGCGCAGCAAGCGGACGTGCTGGCCATTACCCAGGACCTCGCGCAGCTCGAGACCTCCTACGCGGCCTTTCCCTCATACGCCGACGCCCTTTCGTCAGCGGGAATCTTTTACTATCGGCAGCTTAACTGGCAGGAAGCCGCGCGCAACTATCGGCGCCTTGGGGAATTGTTCCCGCAAAGCGACCACTGGCGCGAGGACGGTTGGCGGCTGGCGTGGTGTGACTATCTTTTGGGTGATCCCAAGACTTCCGAGGTGATACACGAATACCTGGTGCAGTATCCGGATTCCCCCCGGGCTCCGGCCGCGCTTTATTGGCTGGGGCGGATACAGGAGGATCAAGGCGCGTTCGCCGAGGCGCGAGCGCTTTACGCGCTGCTGGCCAACCGCTTTGCGCACACCTACTACGCGCCGCAGGCTGCCGCGCGGCTGACGGCAATTGGCACCAGGCAGTGGGGGAGCCTTGTGGGCCCGAACGATTCCGCCGCCGCTCCGCTGGCCGCCGCGCTGATTCCGGTGCTGACGCCGGCAGCGGTTCCGCCAAGACTTGCCTGCCTCACTGCCGCTCCCAGCGACGCCGCGCGTAGGGCGATGATCCTTCAGTCCCTGCAACTGCAAGCCCTGGCGGAGGAATATCTAAAAGCGGTCGTTGCCGGGGACAATCCGCCAGCCGATCTGCGCCTGCTGCTCGCCGAGACCTACGCCGCGCAGGGCAATACGGCGGGCGCGCTGTTCGGCGCGCTCCATGCTGCACCGGCCTATGCGCAGATGGAATTCTCCGACCTGCCGGAGGAGGTTTGGGATTTCCTCTATCCCCAATCGTACTGGAAGCTCATCAATTCCCAGGCCCGCCTCAACAGACTTGATCCTTACCTCGTGATGGGGCTGATCCGGCAGGAATCGGCATTCAGTCCGCGCGCCCTGTCCGTTGCCAATGCCCGCGGCCTGATGCAAGTTCTGCCGGAAACTGCGGCGCATAGCAGCCGACCCGCGCGCACTCGCAACGCAGCGCGGCGGCTTAACGACCCCGATTACAATGTGCGGGTGGGATGTGCCTATCTCGCCGGTTTGTTGAAGGATTTTGATGGCCGGCCGGAACTTGCTCTGGCCGCTTACAACGCGGGCGATTTCCGCGTCAGAGATTGGGTGAAGAAATCTCCCCTCATTCGCGATCCGGCGATTTTTCTGGAGAGTATTCCCATACCGGCCACGCGGACCTACGTGGAACTGGTGTTGCGCGATGCCGAGATTTACCGCCAGCTCCTCGGCGGGACGCCGTATTTTGCGCAGTGCTCCCAGGCGCAACCGTCTGCGCCGTCAGGGGCCGCGAACTAAGCGCGCGGCGACGCCCTGGCGACCGGCCCGCCGTCCCGGCCCATTCCGGCACACTGAGGTGATTGCATGAGTGAAAACGTAATAGGTTTTGCCGCCAGCCCGGGCCGTCGGTCGCCCATCTCCCAGAAGGCAGGAAAGTTCACCGAATCCGTAATTCGCGAAATGACGCGATTGGCTCTTCAGCACGATGCGGTGAACCTCGCCCAGGGGTTCCCGGATTTTCCCGCTCCGGAAGAGGTGAAGGAAGCCGCGGTGCAGGCCATCCGCGCTGATATTAACCAATATGAAATTACCTGGGGAGCGCGAGAGTTCCGGCGGGCCATCGGCGATCGCTTTCGCCACGACACCGGCCTGGAAGTGGATCCCGAGCGGGAGATGACGGTCTGCTGCGGCGCCACCGAAACCATGATCGCCTCGCTGCTGGCGATCATCGATCCGGGCGATGAGGTGGTGGTCTTCGAGCCCTATTACGAGAACTATGGTCCCGATGCCATCATTTGCGGCGCGGCCACCCGCCACGTGCGGCTCCATCCCCCGGATTGGACCTTCGACCCGCAGGAACTCGCCGCCGCCTTTACCGATCGCACGCGTGCCGTGATTTTGAACACCCCGAACAATCCCACGGGAAAGGTCTTTACGCGCGCGGAACTAGAGCTGATTGCCGAACAGTGCAAGCGTACAAATGCCTACGCCATCACCGACGAGATCTATCAATATCTGGTTTATGACGGATTTCAGCACATCTCCCTGATGACTCTTCCCGGCATGCGCGAGCGCACCATCACCATCAATGCCATGTCAAAAACCTACAGCGTCACCGGCTGGCGGGTGGGTTACGCGATTGCGCCCGCGGAAGTCACCAACGCCATTCGCAAAATGCACGACTTCCTCACCGTGGGAGCCGCGGCGCCCTTGCAGCAAGCGGGGGCCACCGCCTTGCGCCTGCCGGAGACCTATTACCAGCAGCTTTGTGAGGGTTACCAGGCGCGGCGCGACCGCATGTTGGCGGGCTTGGAACAGGCTGGATTTCGCTGCTTCCGGCCGCACGGGGCGTATTACATCATGGCGGATATCTCCGCTTTCGGCTTTCCCAATGACGTGGAATTTGCCCGCTACCTGGTGCAGGAAATCGGCGTGGGGGTTGTTCCGGGCAGCAGTTTCTACCGTGATCCTGCGGGCGGAGCGCAGCAGGTGCGGTTCGCCTATTGCAAAAAGGCCGCCACGCTGGACGAAGCCTTGCGGCGATTGGAGAAGCTGCGGGCGTGAAAAGCAGGTGTCAGGGGTCAGAGGGGAAACTCGAAAATAGAAACTCGAAACTCGAAATTCCCAATCACACTTGGTTCCCTCCTTGGTAAGGAGGGAATCGCCGGTTCCGATTTTCGAGTTTCGCTTTTCGAGTTTCGTCCTTTCCAGCTTGCTCACATCGGCAACTCGAAGTGCGGTGAGAAGTCCGACACGGCGTAGTTCACCAGCGCGTCCAGAAGATAGGTCGCGTAAGGGTCGGAATTGTAAGTGGTGGCCAGCGAAAACGTGCAGATGAGCAGCTTGCCCTTGCCGGCCCTGGCTTGCACCAGGACTCCCACGTTCTCTTGGATCCAACCGTAGAACATTCCCGCCAGAACGTCGCTGAAATTCTGAGGCGGAATTCCCTTGATGACAGCCGCGGGGGTGACGGCTTGGGTTTCAAACCCACCCAACGTATCGAATCCAACGTCGGTAAACGGCGCTTGCCCCTTGCGCAGCCAGAGGAAATCGGAAATCCAATTTCCGCTGAGGTCATCTTGGGAGCGCTGGACCACTTCAATCCCGGGCGCCAGGGTGAGAGGGTCATTGGCGATCAGGATCACGCGCGCCCCATCGCGCAGCTTGTTTTTCACCGTTTCATCGAGGGTGGAGGTGATTAGCACCGGAAAAGCTTCCGAGCCGGAGGGCGCCAGGTAATTGCGCTCGCGCATGTCATTCACCAGCCGTCGCAAGCGGCCAGGCGGTGGATCGTAGAAGGAAACGGGCGGCGGCAAGTCAAGCGGCTTGTTGGGGTAGAAATAATAATTCAGGGAATTCTCCGATATGGGCTTATCTGCAACCATAAGGGTGGCTTTCAAAGCCCGTTTGACGGGGCCGGAGCCGGCGGGGGCAGGCAGTCGAATCGTTCCCACCTTGATCGCACCCGCAGTGGTCACGTCCGTCAACGGCAGGCTACCGGCCAGCAATGTTCCTTCCACTTGCCAGTCCACCTTGGCGCCCACAAGGTTCTTGCTGCTGTAGTGGGATATGTAGACGGCAGCCTCAGCCATCTCGCCCATCTTGTAGTTGCGTTTGTCACCGCGGAGGATGAGGAGGTCGTCCTGTTGCGTGCGACTAAGCGCGTCGCCGAATGCTTTGGAGTGGCGCCACATATCGAGCAGACCGTTTGCTTCCCAGTTCACATCCGTGAATTCCGTAATGACATAGCCCTGAATCTCGGGGTGCGCGCGCACTGCCTCAATTTCATAATTCAACGCATCGTATTCATGCCACTCAGTGGCGTCGCACAAGGCTTTGAGGTCGGGGAAGAGGGAGTTGTATTGATAATCGGCGAAGCGCTGCTCGACGCCTTCGGGTTGGGTGATCACTCGCCCGCCGAATGCGCGGCTGAACCACCAGGGCTTTTCCTGCGGAACCTGCGGCAAACCCCAATTGCCGAATTCTGAAAGCATCAGGGGTTCGTCGCCCTTGGGAGCCGCATCGCCGTAAGGGCTGAAGAGCCAGCCGGGACGCTGCGCCTGATCGTCAACCAGGCGATCAAAGTTCGAAGCGTAATCGGGAACGGCGGCGTACTGGTGGAAGTCCGCGATGTCCGTAACTATGTGAAAGTTATCGCAACACGCGCTGTTATCCACCACCAGCCACGGGACAAAAGCCTTGGCTTGCTGATAGGCAGACTTCAGCCAGGCGCGGTCCGCCGCTTCCTTCAGATTCGCCCCCCAACTTTCATTGATGATGCTCACGATGACGATGGAGGGATGGTTTGCGTCGCGCTCCACCATGCCGTGCAACGTTTCCATGGCGCGGCGCTGGGAATCGGCGGTGAGCTTATCCCAATTGGGAATCTCATACCAGATGAGCATACCGGCTTCATCCGCGGCATCGAGATAACGTGGGTCCGGCACTTTGATATGGCAGCGCAGCAGATTCAGGCCCAGGGCCTTTGCCTTGCGCACTTCATCGCGCAGCGCATCGAGCGAGGGCGGCGTGTAAATCGTATCGGGGAAGAAGTCCTGGTCCAGTGCCCCGCGTAAATAAATGGGTTTGCCGTTCAAATAGAATTTACCGTCGCGCGTGATGAAGCTGCGGAAACCGAAGCGGCAATGGACTGAATCTCCCGAACTCAGCGACACGCGCAATTCGTAAAGGTTGGGGCTCAAGGTGCTCCAAAGCATCGGTTCGTGGGCTTGCCCGCTGATCAGCGTGCTTGTTTCCCCGGCGCCCATGACCTGCGTGCCCTTCCACACACTCTTACCGCTGGGGTCCAGAACCTCCGCGGTGACGCTGACTGTGCCGGCTGCTCCCACACTGACCACAGGCGTGGTAATTACAAACGTGCCGTCAGGGTTTGCAGAAATATGCACGCTGCCCAGACGGACGCGGGGGCGATAGCTGAGTTCCACGCTTTGCCACAGGCCGCTTGTCTGGACGTACCAATCCTGCTTACCATGGGGAATTTCCGCGTAACTGATGCCCTCGACAACCTCATGGGGTTTGGCCCCAGGGTCAGTGACTCGCACGGCCACCTGGTTCTCACCCGGATGGAGCAGGGAAGTGACGTCAATTTCAAAGGGGAGGTACCCACCCTCGTGCGAGCCGGCTTTCTGGCCATTGATGTAAACCGTTGCGGCGTAATCGACGGCGCCAAAACGCAGGAGGGCGATTTGGTCAGCCGCAGGCGGGTCCAAGGTGATTGTGCGCCAGTACCACGCCACCCCGGCGTAATCGCGCAGGTCGGCGAACTGCGATTGCCAGGATGAAGGAATGCGAGTGGGGAGCGCGTTGGGGACGGACGCGAGCTTCTGCACATCCAGCGCGCCCCCCGGATCAGCGAGAAAGTGCCAGTCTCCGTCCAGCGGAATACGGGAAACTTCCGCCGGCCTGGCCATCAGTGCGGTGAAGGGCATTAAAACCAATAAATAGATTGTCAAGCGCATCGGTGACTCTTGAATTTGTGAGTCTATGCGTTCCTCATAAAAAAAGGCAAGCGTTGATCGAGCAGTCGCCAGGTGTCAGGAAAGTGCGAAAATCGAAACTCGAAAATCGAAAGGCGAAAATCAAAATTCCCCACAACCCCATGTTTCCCTCCGTGGGAAGGACGGGAATTGCCTGTTCTGATTTTCGAGTTTCGAGTTTTGACTCCAACCCCTGGCCCCTCAGGGTTCCGTCAAAGTCCGATGGTTTGAGAAATACCCCTCACCCACCGCCTTGCGGTCCCCCCTCTCCCCGTAGGAGAGGGATAAAAATTAAAATCTCCGCCCTCTCCCTTGGGGAGAGGGGGGACCG
>Ga0182027_10009766_pt1 | contig 13736 bp, 11 predicted proteins | sample 712E1DmetaG_FD_121300 | JGI IMG/M metagenome (GOLD analysis project Ga0182027, IMG submission 121300) | Permafrost microbial communities from Stordalen Mire, Sweden - 712E1D metaG (Illumina Assembly) | ecosystem: Environmental > Terrestrial > Soil > Wetlands > Permafrost | place: Sweden...
ATCACAGGTGAGATGTCTGTGGAGGTAGTAGCGAAGCGCAATATCACCCAGCAGGAAATCGATCTTATATCTGTAGAGGATGGTACACAATTGCAGCGCTACTTGATGGATTCGCACAAGGCACTGCTCATAGAAGATATCTGGTCGGATCGGAGAACAAAACATCTGAAAGAGAAAGGTTTTCCACGAGGCTCTATGTTGACTGTTCCGCTTCTCTCTCATGGAAAGCTTATCGGCGTTTTACATGCTACGAAGGATCTTCAGGATGCATTTGATCAAGACGATATTGATGTCATGACGACATTTGCTGACCACGTGAGCATCGCAATAGATAATTCACGCCTGATTACTAAATCAATTGAGCGAGAGCGTCTGCATCAGGAAATGATGGTTGCACAACGTATGCAGAAACGATTGCTTCCACAATCTTTGCCAAATCTGGCATCGGCGGAATTTGCGGCAGTGTCGGAGTCTTCATTGGAAGTCGGCGGTGATTATTATGATATCATTACTCTTCCTGATGAAAAAATCGGGATAGTCATTGGTGATGTTTCAGGGAAAGGTGTCTCAGCGGCATTTTACATGGCAGAAGTAAAGGGAATCGTGATGTCGTTAAGCAGAATCTGCACAACACCGCGGGAGTTACTTTCGCGTGCCAATGACACACTTATGGAAACTTTGGAAAAGAATATGTTTATTAGTGCAATATATGGTGTGCTTGATGTTCGGAATGCCGAACTCACGCTTGCCCGCGCCGGGCATTGTCCGGTGATTTATATTTCGCACAATTCTGTCGAATTAATACGATCAACCGGTATCGGTTTAGGATTGACAGATAGCGTGCAGTTTGGACTATCGACAGAAGAGCGCATTATTAAACTTATAACAGGCGACATTTGCATTTTCTACACTGACGGCATTACAGAATCACGCAATGCAGAAATGGAAGAATACGGATACGAGCGCTTGATGCAAATAGCAAGTACGTGCTCTCATTGTTCTGCAAATGAAATGAAAGAGCGAATCTTACGTAGTGTTCAAACTTTTATCGGCCAAGGAACGTATAATGATGATGTAACACTCATTGTAATGAAATGGCTAGGAACTATGTAAAGAGAAATCTGATGGAGATGTAATCGATTACAATGAGCGAAGGATAAGAAGGAGACCAATATGATTGATTTTAAAATCCACCAACGGGAACGGGAGGACGTCAGCGTGATCGAACTCAAGGGGTACCTTGATGCTCACACTGCGCCCGATCTCGAAACCGCTTTTCAGAAGTTGATGACGGAGAATAAATTTAATATCGTGGTAAACTGCCGCGATCTTTCGTATATCAGCAGCGCAGGGTTAGGCGTTTTTATGGCGTATGTCGAAGACGTGCGCAAGAATAAAGGAGACATCAAATTGACGAATATGACAGCAAAGGTGTACAACGTATTTGACTTGCTGGGGTTTCCAATCTTATATGAAATATATAAGGATGAACAAGAGGCCGTTGTAAAATTTCATGAAGTAAAGAAATAAGAGTACAACGTGTAACGAAATCTGTAAAAGCTAAGAATCAATGGAACCGAAGGCAGTACATAGATCGAAAATATTTTTAAGCCGAACAGACAATCTTTTAGAAGTAAGAGATTTTGTTGGTGAAGCTGCACGTGCGTTTGGATTTTCTGAAGAAGATGCCGCTAATATTGTACTGGCAGTCGACGAAGCATGCACAAACATTATCAAGCATGCATATCAGTATGCAACAGATAAAGAAATTGAAGTTACTATTCATCAAGACAAACGTTCTTTTGAGATACGTATTTTTGACAACGGCAGGTCATTCGATCCTTCCATCATTCGTCAGCCGGATTTGAAAGAACATATTGGTCATCGCAAACGTGGCGGACTTGGTGTCTATATGATGAAAAAACTTATGGACAAAGTGGAATATAATTTTCATCGTGGAAAACGGAATGAAGTGCGACTGACAAAGTATCTATCAAGTACATCCACTGTGGCGGAGAGGTAGCAACGAAACGCTCTCATTTACAACTACCGTCTATCGATCGTAGACAAACCTCTGATCTGCTTCCGTTGTTTGAGTTCAGTACTATCATCAATTCTTCACTTGAACTCGATTTTATCCTGAGTACAGTTCTGCGTACTCTCATGGGGAAAATGCTCGTCACGCGCGGCATAGTCCTTTTGAAACGCAACGGAAAATTATTTCAAGTGATAGCTGCAAAGGGCGTGGATAATTCCGTTCTTGGACAGTCCATTGAAGTAGAGCACTCATTGCGTTCAATTCAATTGGCCAATAAAGTGATTCATGGAAACCAGCAGTGGCGAGAATTTATAAATCGCAATCAGCAATCGCTCATCATTCCGATTCTTTCGCAGGGACGAATCGTCGGATATATCACCCTTGGCGAAAGGCTGACGAAAACTCCGTTCTCTGCACTAGATAAAAAAATTATACATTCACTTGTCAATCTCTCTGGTGCGGCGATTGAGAAGGCGCTCATCATAGATCAAGTGAAAGAAGTAAATCGACGTCTCGATAGAAAAATTCAGGAACTGAATACGCTCTTTGATTTAAGTAAAGAGTTCAACATTGGGTTGGATGAAAAAAGAGTAGTCCGGCTCATCACATTTGCACTTCTTGGGCAAATCGGTGTGCAGAGTTACGCAATCTGTATTCGGAATGAGGAAGAACTCAATATTATCGCTTCGCGAATGGATGGCAGTGCCGCTCTCAAAGACATTCTTCCTGATCTCTGCAATCTCACAAAATCTGCGACTACCCACGATTTGTTAAAATTAAAAACGTACTGCATTGCAGCAGCGAAACTCATTAAAATGGGAATTGCAGCGGTGGTGCCTATGCACATTCAGCAAAAAACAAACGGGATGATTTTGCTTGGTGAACGATTGCGTGGTGGTCTCTATTCGCAGGCAGACCTTGAATTTCTCTACTCACTCGGCAATCTTGCTATCATATCTATCGAAAACGCACGGCTGTTCAAAACAGCATTAGAAAAACAACGGATGGAAGATGAATTGAATATCGCTCGGGAAATTCAGCAGGGACTTCTTCCCGATAAGCTTCCATCCATTCCGCAGTTTGATATTGCAGCACTTACGATTTCATCAAAAGAAGTTGGCGGTGATTATTACGATGTTATCACTCGCAAGCAGGATGAATATGTGATGGCAATCGGCGATGTCTCAGGCAAAGGAACTCCGGCGGCACTGTTAATGGCAAATGTGCAGGCGGCGTTACGCGCCCTTGCACCATTGTGTTCATCAGTCGCTGAAACGACCGGGCAGATTAATGATCTCACGTGCGCAAATACCAGTGGTGGGAGTAGATTTATTACATTCTTTTGGGGCATCCTTGATGCACAGACACTTCAATTCCGTTATACGAATGCCGGACATAATCCTCCGTATTTGTTGCGAAAAGACGGGACGATAGAGAAGTTGGAGGAAGGGGGCATGATTCTTGGTATATTCAAAACGACAACGCCATATGCGGAAGCTTCGGTTACACTGTTACCTGGAGATGTATTAGCAATGTACACGGATGGCGTAAGCGAAGCGATGAATCAAAACAATGAACAGTTCACTGAAGAGCGTTTGGAAGCAATTCTTAAAAAATCAACACATCACTCTGCAAAAGAAATCATTCGACAAATTCAAAAAGAGTTAGAAAATCATACACAAGGAACACCACAATCCGACGACATTACCATGTTGGTTCTCAAAGCACTGTAATCACATCTGCTGTAATTCTGCTTGAAATAGCGTGTTTAAAAATATAGCTCTTTACGTATTGTTATCGCCCGCCTCGCGTTAAACCACTTGTGCGTGTGGTAGTGAGCGAACTTGTCGTTTGAGCGTTTCCAGATTGGTCCGATCGCTGATACCCTGATTCTCGAGTTCGAGACTGAGACTGCGATTCGTTCACGGCTGCAGATGATCCCGCTGTAGGTAATGAGTTAAACACAGGAGAAGATTGTGGATTGTATTCAGGCACAGGTACATACACTGTTACTATTTCAGGTTGATATATATTGGTCTGTGAAGGCTCAACTGCCAAATCTTGCTCATTATTCACAAATGCAAGTTGAGTATAGCAACCGCTTAATGCTAAGGAGAATGATAGAGTTATGAGTGATACGATGAGAAGACTTTTGATCGTTTTCATTTTTGAATTCCTTTCTGACACCTTAATAGACAACAAGAGCTGTGCCGCGATAATGGTAAATAATTTTAAAAAATCTATGCTTGATGTATAAAGGAAGCATCAGTGTGGACAGTAAAATGGACGAATCTGTCAAGATAACCGCTACTCAGCTATACTCACTAATCTTTTCTCCGCACATTGATAATAGGTCACACTTTGCGTAAATTCTATCAGAATGTGTTAGGGTAACATAGGTAGTTTTCTAAATTGATCAAAGGATTTTGCCAGAATGAAGTATGACTTTCTAAGTATCGAAAATAAGTGGCAGGAATATTGGGAGCGTGAAAAAACTTTTCGCGTCTTGGATAATGAACAGAAACCAAAATTATATGTGCTGGATATGTTTCCGTATCCCTCTGGAGCCGGATTGCATGTTGGTCATCCAGAAGGGTACACCGCCACCGATATTCTTTGCCGCTACCGGCGAATGAAAGGTTTTGCTGTATTACATCCGATGGGATGGGATGCGTTCGGGTTACCCGCCGAGCGTTACGCGATGCAGACGAACATTCATCCTAAAGAAACAACGGAGCGTAACATTGATACCTTCAGGCGTCAAATCAGGATGCTAGGGTTGAGTTATGACTGGGAAAGAGAAGTTAATACAACTGATCCGAAATATTATAAGTGGACGCAATGGATTTTCTTAAAAATCTATAATTCGTGGTTCGATCCACGTGAACAAAAAGCCCGCCCAATTAAAACATTAGAGCAGGAACTTATGGTTCACGGAACTAAGAACCTGAATGTCGAACATGCTTTCACTGCTGATGAATGGAAACGCAAGACAAAAAAAGAGAAGCACGATTTCATTGCACAATTTCGCCTCGTATATGTTGCTGAAATTCCAGTCAACTGGTGCGAAGCTCTTGGAACTGTGTTGGCAAATGAAGAGGTTGCTGAATGGACGGAGAAAGGTTACTCAGTCGAACGCCGTCCCATGCGCCAATGGATGATGCGCATTACGGCATACTCCGAGCGTTTATTAGAAGATGCGAAGGAATTAGATTGGCCTATCTCAACACTTGAGCAGCAGCGAAATTGGATTGGCCGTTCTGAAGGAGCAGATGTTGTTTTTTCAGTGAAAGGGAAAACGGAGAAAATCCGTGTTTTCACAACTCGTCCAGACACGCTTTTCGGTGCAACATATATGGTGCTTGCACCTGAACATCCGCTGGTCGACATAATAGCATCACCGGCACAGAAAGAACAGATTCAACAATACAGAAAAGAAACAGCATTTAAGAGCGAACTGGAACGCGGAACAGAGAAAGAAAAAACCGGTGTTTTCACGGGCGGCTTCGCCATCAATCCCGCTACCGGAAAAGAAATTCCGATCTGGATTGCGGATTATGTACTGATGGGATATGGCACTGGAGCTATCATGGCAGTGCCGGGCCATGATGATCGTGATATGGCGTTTGCGAAGAAATTCGGGTTGGATATTATTAAAGTTGTCGATGGGGGACCGGATGCTGCTGAGTGTTTTATTGATGACGGCATTGCAATCAATTCAGCACGAGAAGAACTGACGTTGAATGGATTGTCGACTCCCGATGCAAAGAAGGCTATCATCGCTTGGTTAGAACAAAAGAATCTTGGTAAATTGGCTGTCACGTATAAATTACGCGATTGGCTTTTCTCTCGTCAGCGTTATTGGGGTGAACCAATTCCAATACTATATCTTGAAGATGGAACATTGAAAGCGATTGATGAAAATGAATTGCCGTTGGAATTGCCGAGTCTGGAGAAATTCCAGCCAAGCGGAACAACGGAATCTCCTCTCGCGCTTGCTACCGATTGGGTGAACGTTATCGATAATGAGACAGGTTTGAAGGGGAGGCGCGAAACGAATACAATGCCGCAATGGGCCGGCTCGTGCTGGTACTATCTTCGTTTTATCGATCCGAAGAACGACAGTGTTTTTTGCAGTGAAGAAAAAGAAAAATATTGGATGCCCATCGATTTATACGTCGGTGGTTCGGAACATGCGGTTCTGCATTTGATGTATTCGCGATTCTGGCATAAAGTGCTGAACGATCTTGGTTATGTCAGCACAAAAGAACCATTTCTCAAGCTACGGCATCAAGGAATTATACTGGGTGAAGATTCCCGAAAAATGTCTAAGTCGCGCGGCAATGTTGTCAATCCGGATGATGTTGTGAAAGAATACGGTGCCGACTCAATGCGGCTGTTCGAAATGTTTATGGGGCCATTGGAAGAAATGAAACCATGGAGCACACGCGGTGTGGAAGGTGTATTCCGATTCCTCAATAGATTCTGGCGTTTATTCGTGAACGAAGATGGAACGTTAGATTCAGCCATTCAAGATGTTGAACCAACCGCAGACTTCGAACGGCTTTATCATCAAACTATAAAAAAAGTTAGCGACGATATTGATAATCTTCGGTTTAATACTGCTATTTCGCAGATGATGATTTTCCTCAACGAAGCAATGAAAGTAGAAATCAGACCGCGCAAGATGATGGAGAATTTTGTGCTGCTTCTTGCACCGTTTGCGCCGCACATCGCTGAAGAAATATGGCAGAAACTCGGTCACAAGAAATCAACAGCGTATGAACCTTGGCCAATGTATGATGAAGCCAAATGTGCGGAGTCCATAGTAGAAGTGGTGCTGCAGATTAATGGAAAGATACGTTCGAAGGTAACTGTTGCGAAAGATACTCATGAGGCTGAATTAGAAAGATTGGCTTTTCATGATTCCAACATCAAACGGTATACTGACGGCAAGCGAATCATCAAGAAAATTATAATTCAGAATAAATTAGTTAATATTGTCATTGCCGGATAGGAGAGACGTGAGCACAATTTCTGCACTTATCATCACGAAAAATGAAGAGAAAAACATTCGCGATTGTCTCGATTCGATGAGATGGGTAAGTGAGATCGTTGTTGTTGATGCAGCAAGTAAGGATCATACCATTGATATTGCGAAAGAATTTACGCAGAAAATCTTCAATAGACCTTGGGATGGATACGGTGCCGCAAAAAACTTCGGTTTAGCTCAATGCACAAGTGACTGGATTCTGTGGCTTGATGCCGATGAGAGAGTCACCGCAGAGCTGCAAAAAGAAATTCTTGAACAAATGACCTCGGTTGATACATCGATTGCTGCAATGAGTATGCCTCGGCGGGCAAATTTTCTCGGCAACTGGATCAACCATTGCGGATGGTATCCCGGACGTATTACTCGCGTGTTTAGACGTTCGGCAGGACAATTTACAGAAGAGAAAGTACATGAACGCTTGGAGGTTCATGGCAAAACACTATCATTGCGTTCTGATCTTCTTCATTATACCGATCCCGATTTAAAACATTATTTTGAAAAGTTTAACAAATACACTTCACTTGCGGCAGAAGAGTTGATAGAACGCAACATTGGATTTGTTCTTGTGAAAATGATTGTGAATCCACTATGGGTGTTTTTCAGGATGTACGTTCTGAGACTTGGATTTCTTGATGGAATTCCTGGGTTCATTTTATGCGTACTATCAGCAAATTATGTTTTTACTAAATATGCAAAACATTGGGAATGTTCAATGCACATGAAAGGAAAACTACAATGAGTAATGAGAAGAACAGCTCTCTCTTTTTTAGCCTCGTAATGACATTTCAAGCCGCGGCGATGCAGCAGATGGGAAAATTAAAGAGTCCAGTCTCAGATAAAATTGAGCGAGATCTTCAACAAGCACAATTATCTATCGATATTCTGGACATGCTGGAAGAAAAAACACGAGGAAACTTATCGGAAGAAGAAAATAAAGTACTGAAAGGTATTCTGCAGGAATTAAAGTTAAATTATGTCGACGAGATGTCAAAGGGACCGACGGTAGAGGAAAAGAAATAGAGTGTACTATGAAATTTGGAATTGCTGGAAATTTAGATAAAACCGAATTGCCGAAGGTCGTTGAGCGGCTCATCACACGATTTAACAAGGAAGGAGTGCCGTACGTCCTTCATGCGGCGATGGCAAAAGGATTGCGAGGAAAAATAGACAGACAACTTCTGAAGCAGTCACCTGTAGTATCAGAACAGAAACTGCCGGGGGCGTGCGATATTCTTATTTCACTTGGCGGTGATGGAACAATCCTTCGTATGGCGCGGCTCGTCAGCGGACTGACGACTCCGATATTAGGTATTAATCTTGGGAAGTTGGGATTTCTTGCAGAAGTTTCTCTCGAAGAACTTGACGAATGTCTTACTGAGATCATGAATAACGATTATCTCGTTGAAGACCGAATGATGCTGCAAGCGCGAATCGGTAAATTAAAAATTAACGTACTGGCATTAAATGATATTGTTCTTCATCAGACCGGTTCTTCGCGGATGTTCAGTGTGAAGACTTTTGTCAACAATGAATATCTCTCTAATTTTATTGGAGACGGTATTATTATTGCAACGCCTACCGGATCGACGGCATACGCACTTTCAAATGGCGGCCCGATTGTAACACCCACAAATCATTTGATCCTTATAAGCCCCATTTGTCCGCATACGTTAACAGCAAGAACAGTCGTGGTGCCGGAAGAATCCACTATTACTCTTAAAGTCGAAACAGCAACTGGTAAGATTCATCTTGCTGCCGATGGTCAGCAACAGGCATTCGTCCAGTCTCCCGTAGAAATCATCATCGAACGATCTCCACTCACGACTAAACTTATTAAGAGAAAGAACAAAAGCTATTACGATGTGTTAAGAAGAAAACTTCATTGGGGACAGGATGCGCGGAATTTTTAAGGTATCGGCACTTAGTTGTTCTTTGCACCTTCATCAATCCACTTTTTCACACCATTGATTTGATTCGTAGATAATGGCTGGCTTCGAAGCGGCATTTGGGGGGGAGTTCTGCCGTCAATTCGCATGACAAGAAGACTATTAGTACCATTTTTCACAAGAACGATTGGCGGCACATAATTGATAAGAGAATGCCAAGGATCGATTTCAAGATTTAGATTAGCTGCCTGTTGACTGCCGCCATGACAGCCGGATGCTGCACACGTTTGTTGAAAAAGAGGTTGAACCTGTTTGCTAAAGCTTACGAGACTATCGGGGAAAACGATATTGGAAGTTAGGCTTTGATTGGTTTGATCTTTACATGATATCATAGTAAAGGAATAGGCAATGAATAAACCGAATATATTTAAAGTGAACGAAGATGAATATTTTCTATGAGTGTTCGTAATAGATCCAATATAAATTAAAACATTCCGAAAGTAAAATATCAAAAACTCACTAAAACTGCAATGACTTTCTCATTGAAGTTGCGGGCTATTTTTACATTTTCAATTAATCTAAAGATAGATTCCCGATAGAAACATTCGGGAATAACATTATTCCTCTTGTGTCATTCCCGCGGATTGTAAGCGGGAATCCAAAATAGCCCACTACCCTCATTGACTTTGCTTTGATCCTTGGGTATATTTTATTCAACGATGGGCCGTTAGCTCAGCATGGGAGAGCGCCACAATGGCATTGTGGAGGTCACCGGTTCGAGCCCGGTACGGTCCACTAAAAGGACAATCACCCTGATTGTCCTTTTTTATTATTCATAAGAAAAGAAGAAAATGATTGCAACACAAATCAAATTATCTTCGCCTGATGAACTTTCCATAAAATGGGATGATGACCATGGAAGCATTATCTCCCTTCGCACGTTACGTGATAGTTGTCCGTGTGCTGGATGCCAGGGCGAAACTGTTTTACTAAAAACATATAGACCGGAACCGCAGCAGCATCTTCCCGGAAGATATACGCTTTCAGGTATTCAGCAGGTTGGCCACTATGCTATTCAGATCTCCTGGGGCGATGGCCACACCACAGGTATATACACATGGGAGTTATTGCGAAATCTATGCGAATGTCGAATCTGTCTTGTCCAAAATATTAGTGATGAACAGAGATTATAAGACATTAGTATAAAACTATAGAAGAGGAATTACAAAGACTGGTTTGAAAAATTCCGATGGAGCACGCAGAGATTTTCATATTTTGAATAAGCTTTGAAAATGCTCTGCTTCAGCTGCTCTGGATAAATACTGCAAATAGAATCGTTGGATAAAACACCTGCATCCCCTCAAAAGAAGAAACAAATGTCCCCGTTTATTCTTGAAATCAACACAAACGTTCGGAAATATTTAACAAATTGCAATTTAAATCAAGAGAAAATGAAAAGTATACTGAGATTCGAACTGAAATAAGTGGCATCAGATCGATCTCAGCGATATACGTCGGGAAGAGTGAATTATTTGCATTGAGACCGATTCACCTCACTGGTAAATTACCGAATCCTCCACAGGTGTTACATGTGACATGGGCTTTGATGAAACCAGTACCTGTACAATGTTGACATGGGATTGTTCGAGGAGAAGTGAAACCAAATCCTCTACAATCCTTGCATTTTACATGCTCGGCAGATAAGCCCGTCCCTTTGCAATGCACACACGTAACACTGTCTGTAGTATTATTCGTGCTTTCCGCATTTTTCGTCATACCCATCTCCTTTGAATTTTGATTTGCTTGCATCGAAAAGACTTTTTCCGTCCTCTCATCGTCCTTTAGACAAAAATAATTTGATGATCGGCTCAATGGTCACGTGAAAGATAATCGATGCAATCGATTAATGCAATCCAAATATTTAAAACGTGAAATATATTTGAATGAAATGTAGATATACTCGTTGAGCATTTTTGCATCACTGTAAACTAGATTCTGTCTGATCTTGATAAGGAAAGAGCTTAAAAATCTCATTTAGACAGAGATACTGGTTGAATCGGAACATATATTTCCCTATCTTATCGCATCATTAAGCGATTTAGGTAATACATTGCGGGCGCTTAGCTCAGCTGGTTCAGAGCGTACGCCTCACACGCGTAAGGTCGCAGGTTCGATCCCCGCAGCGCCCACACTATAAAATGTTCTTTGACGATGTTCCTTTAATTCCTATCCAGCGAGGTAGGAAAGGGATTATTTTAACTTAGCAACGAGCAGCGATAAGCAATATTTGATCGCTCATCATTGTTAAATGCAATTGAACCCCCCTTTTCCAAATTCGTCGGAACTGGGGGTTTTTTCATTTTAAGAAAGGTGGATGATAATGAAAACAAAAGTGCTTGACGCCGACGGTCTTCGGCGAACTATCAACCGTCTCTCCCATGAAGTTGTGGAGAAAAATAAAGGTGTGCAGGATGTTGTGCTTGTTGGAATCAGAACGCGGGGCGAATTTCTTGCACATCGTGTCGCGAAGAAAATCGCAGAAATCGAAAATATAAACGTGCAGGTCGGTGTACTTGATATTACACTGTATCGAGATGATCTGCGCGGGCGTCTTGATCAGCCCGAATTAAAAAGCACAGAAATACTATTTGATATTCGAGGCAAAATTGTCGTTCTCATAGACGATGTGCTCTTCACTGGACGGACAATTCGTTCAGCGCTCAACGCATTGATGGATCTTGGGCGTCCGTCTGTTATCCAGTTGCTTGTGTTGGTAGATCGCGGGCATCGAGAGTTGCCCATCAAAGCAGATTTTGTCGGAAAGAATGTCCCGACAGCACGAGAGCATGAAGTGCAAGTTGCATTGACGGAAGCAGATGAAGAAGACGCGGTCTATCTTATCGAAAATAATGAAAAGGAGGATGGACAATGAAACTGCAAAGCCGTCACTTACTCGGATTGGAAGGAATGAGCAAGGAAGATATCACGCTTATTCTGGATACCGCAGCCTCATTCAAAGAGGTTCTAGAACGACCAATTAAAAAAGTTCCACCGCTGCAAGGGAAAACAATTGTAAATTTATTCTTCGAGAGTTCTACTCGTACACGAATTTCTTTTGAGCTTGCAGAGCGGCGCCTCTCGGCGGATGTAGTGAACTTTGCCGCATCCGGCAGCAGCGTGAGTAAAGGAGAGACACTCAAGGATACTGCTCGTAATATTGAAGCAATGAAAATCGATATGGTTGTCATTCGGCACTCTGCATCGGGTGCACCGCATTTTCTCACACGTGTTGTAAAAGCGAATGTGATTAACGCTGGCGATGGTGCACATGAACATCCAACGCAAGCCCTGCTCGATATGATGACCCTGCGGGAGAAACATGGATCACTCGAAGGGTTGCGCATTTGTATTGTCGGCGACATTTTGCACAGCCGCGTTGCACTTTCAAATATATTTGGATTAAAAACTATGGGCGCAGAAATATCGGTATGCGGTCCGGCAACACTGATCCCGCGAAACATCGAAGAGCTTGGCGTACGTGTCTATCATAGATTAGAAGATATTATTCCACACGTCGATGTGCTGAATGTCCTCCGCATACAATTGGAGCGGCAAAAGAGCGGACTCTTCCCATCGCTTCGTGAGTACCATCGTTATTTCGGTGTCACGAAAGAAAAAGTCGATCGCGCACTGAAGCCTATCACCATTATGCATCCCGGTCCAATTAATCGTGACGTTGAATTATCAGCTGATCTTGCAGATGGACCGCATTCCGTCATTCTCGAGCAAGTCACCAATGGTGAAGCAATCAGAATGTCAGTACTCTACTTACTTGGAACTTCCAATTGAAGGAACTACATATGAAACTCCATTTGAAATGCGGCCGTTTAATTGATCCCTTACAAGGGATAGATGTCGTCACTGATATGCTGATCGTTGATGGAAAGATTGAACGAATCGGCGAAACGCTTTCCAGTGATAAATCGTATGAAGTAATTGATTTGAAAAATAAAATCATAGCTCCGGGATTTATAGATATGCACGTCCACTTACGTGAACCTGGGTATGAACACAAAGAGACTATAGCAACTGGCTGCGCTTCTGCAGCGGCCGGCGGATTTACTGCTGTATGCTGCATGCCGAATACGAACCCGACAATTGATGAAGAGTCTGTTGTGCGGTATGTGCAAGAAGAAGGAAGACGTGCGACCGGCGGACTGGTGGATGTATTTCCCATTGCAGCTGCCTCGAAAGGACGGAAGGGTGAAGAGTTGTCACCAATGGCTGAACTGGCAAAAGCAGGCGCAGTTGCGTTTTCAGATGATGGATCGCCGATTGCCAATGCAGAATTGATGCGCCGGATTTTTGAATACTCATCTATGTACAGTCTGCCTATCATCCAGCATGCAGAAGAACCTACGATGACAAAAAATGGATTAATGAATGAAGGATTCACGTCGACGCGGCTTGGTATGCCCGGCATTCCACCCATTGCGGAGGAATTGATGATTGTACGAGATATTGTTCTCCTGCGCTATGTGCCACGAGCAAAATATCACGTTGCACATATAAGCACGATCGGATCTATCGACTGTATCCGCAGGGCAAAAATAGAAAAGTTGAATGTGACATGCGAAGCCGCACCGCATCACTTTACCCTTACAGATGAAGCAGTGGAGAGCTTTGATACGAACTTGAAAATGAATCCGCCGCTGCGTACAAAGGCAGATGTGCAAGCAATGAAAGAGGCACTGCGCGA
>Ga0182027_10009767_pt1 | contig 13736 bp, 14 predicted proteins | sample 712E1DmetaG_FD_121300 | JGI IMG/M metagenome (GOLD analysis project Ga0182027, IMG submission 121300) | Permafrost microbial communities from Stordalen Mire, Sweden - 712E1D metaG (Illumina Assembly) | ecosystem: Environmental > Terrestrial > Soil > Wetlands > Permafrost | place: Sweden...
AATTTGCCAATCCTTATGTTGCTGCTGCCAGTGGGTATATTGATGCGGTTATTCATCCGGAACAAACAAGAAATACTTTAATACAAACATTAAAACTATCGGCAAATAAAAAAGAAATCAGACCATTCAAAAAACATGGAGTACCTCCCTTTTAAGCTATGGAAGATCCCAAAAAAATAAATACATTGAACATTGACGATACATTTTATCAGACACAGCTGACGAAAAAATATAAAGCGCGTAAACCTTATACCATACCCGACCCGAAAAAAGTTTATGCTATTATACCCGGAGTAATCAGAGACATTAATATTAAAGTGGGTCAAAATGTTAAAGAAGGCGATAAGATTTTAATACTCGAAGCAATGAAGATGAAAAATATCTTATTGTCTCACAGGAACGGGAAAGTAAAAGAGATTAAAATTGAATCCGGCGATATGGTTTTTAAAAATCAGATTTTAGTAGAGTTTGAATAAATAGTTCAAGTAAGTTAAAATCGGAATTAAAGATTATGTCTTATAAAAAATGGGGTTAATCACCCCATTTTTATTTACTAACAGTCTAAAATAGCCTGTTCTACAAAATGCTAATTCCAGTCTGGGATCATTCTTCAAAATCCAAATTTACAGGATCTTTAGGATAAGTTACATTGGTAACAGGTACAGATTTATCTACTTCTACGATTTTCATATTATCAAACCAGACTTTTCCTTTACCGCATAAAAGAACTCCAAAAGCGATTGCTTTGCTGCCGGCCGGAACATCCAATACTATCTCATATTTTTTCCAATCAGTTGTTCCTTTAATTGCTCTATCTCTCATATTGTCAAAACTCAATTCCTGTTTATTCTCTCCGTCAATTCGCATCCACATTCCGCTCCATCCTTCGACACTATCACTTTTTATATAACCGGATAATTTGATTCTTTTCCCAATATAATTTTCTGCACTTGTAATTTGCATTAACGTTCCAAAATCATTTGGTTTTGGAACTTTTGATTTTATAAAAGCGCTGGATTTTCCATTTTGAGAGATAGTTTTATCTATTCCCATTTCATATTCCGAAGGTTTATTTCCGGAGGCTATCCATCCTTTTGGCAATTGAGAATTCCCTTGAGCTGATACAGTTCCTGTCACAATTAAAACAATTGTTGCAAGTTCAATTAAAAACCTTTTCATTTTTCCTCAATCAAAATAATTTCTAATTATACTTTAATTAGTATTGATGAGACAGCAAAGTTCTGCACATTGCCGGTTAGTGCAATGTTTTTAGGTTAATGCCAAATGGTTTTGATAAAAAATTATCAGTTAATATAATATGATATTATTTTAATAAAATCATCTTTTTAGTTTGGATAAAACTTCCTGCCTGGATATTATAGAAATATGTACCCGATGCTAATGAACTGCCGGATTTATCTTTTCCATTCCAGATTATAGAATATATACCGGTATTTTTTTGCTCATTGATCAGTTCTTTTACCAATCTTCCCATTATATCATAAATATTTATTCTAACATTGCTTGGTTTTGGGATTGCAAATTGTATCGCAGTAGTAGGATTAAAAGGATTCGGGTAATTTTGTAAAAGTTCAAAATTTGCGGGAATCTTTTCATTAATTACTTTTGTAACTTTATTATTATCACCGGTTTCAGGATTATATCTCACTATTGTTCCATTATATCCAACCGCATAAGCACGGCTTTTAGATGGAACTGATACAGAGTATAGTTTTTGCCATTCCTGATTCTGTGTTATATTCCAGGTCAAACCACCATCTTTTGTCAACAATATTATGGAACTTTCTGAAAAATAACCGGTGCCGTACCCGCCAACAACAATCCCATAATTGTTATCAAGAAACTTCGCTTTGAATAAATGGTCCTGTGAGATTGGAATAAAAATATGCCACGTTTGACCATCATTATTGGACTTTAAAAGTGTACCATGGTCACCCGTCACCCAAATATCATTTCCTGCGAATGTTACACTCTCAAGTACATTGTAACTAATAGTATTTTGCGCCCAGCTATATCCGCTATCGGTTGATTTAAGTAATACACTTTCCCGGCTGACAAAGAGGCCCGTGCTGCGGGTACTATCGGATTTAAAACCTATACCGGTAAATTCCATATTGTATCCATTAATAACCGGCAGCCAATTATTTCCTCCGTCAGTTGTTTTAAGTATTACGCCATTACCATCTGAAATTCCACCTGCTATCCATCCATTCATATCATCAGTAAAAAATATTGCATGAAAATTTACATAGTAAGGTAAATATTGAGATGTCCAACTTGTTCCGCCATCAACGGTAGAAACTAAAATACCATTTGAACCAACGATAAATCCCTTGTCTTTATTGAGAAAATAAACTCCGGCAAGCCATTCAGTGCTTTGGATGCTAATATTTATCCAACTATCACCGCCATCCGTGGTTTTAACAATAGCGCCGTTAGTTCCAACACTAAATCCGTACAAATCATTAACAAAAAAAACATCAGTCAACCATTCGGAAGTATTTGAACTTAATTTTTCCCATCCGGCATAACTGATAATACTTGATATAGCGATTAATAAAAATATTTTCTTGAACATATTTATACCTCTAATAATGTAATTATTTTCTCATTTAAACGTATTTAGTTTATAAAAACTTATCCGCGTAAAAAATATCCGATCTAATTGTCTGTTTTTAATAGTATTTTGTGTTTTTGCATAATATAAAAGCATCCTTTAAAATCAACAATCTTTAGATATTAAGTAATATACAATTTACGACCTTGAAAAGCAAAGCTCCAATTATTTTGCATTTTCTCATTAATGATTTTATGAAGAATAATAAAATGTTTTTTTATCAGAGCATGCCTGCCGGCGGTGTATTTCTTATAGAGAAATTCGAATCATATATTATAATATAAACCGTAATTCAAGCTAAAGCACGTTATAAATAAATCAATAGAGTACCGAAATTATTTATTCGAATATTCCAAATAATTAATATCTATAATCGTTTAAAATTACTTAATGAAACTCCTCGCCGCAGAGCAACGGGGAATTGACCCTGACTACCGGCCCGCTTCGCCTCACAGCTTTAGCGAGGCGAGCAGGCAGGCTTAAAACCGCATTCGGCGGATTAAATATTCTAATTCTGTAATTCGCAGTTAAGTCGGTTTTTACACAGGTCATTCCCTGCAATTTCTATAATGAAATGACTGAATTCATGGTTAAATAAATGTAGCGGTGGGTTTGCGCAGACTATCGGAGCTTTTAATTCCAAGAGCTTCATATATTTTTAATGTTGGTTTTGATCTATTTAAAGTATAAAAGTGAACGCCTTTAACATTATTGTCCAGTAGATCCATGACTTGTTGAGTTGCCCAATGTATTCCAACTTTTTCAAAATAATCATCATCTTCGGCCCGGGAAACTGCACGAAGAAGTTTTGCAGGGAATCTTGCTCCTAGAGCTAAATCCGCCATTCTGACAAATCCTTTACGGGAAGTTACAGGCATGATCCCTGCAATTATCGGGATTTTAATTCCTGCAATTTCACAACGTTCACAGAAATCATAAAAGTCCCGGTTATCGAAAAAGAGCTGAGTACAAATATAATCTGCACCGGCATCAACTTTTACTTTGAGGTATTCTATTTCTTTGAGCCTATTAGGAGTTGCCGGATGTCCTTCCGGAAATCCCGCAACACCAATACCAAGTTTAGGATAATTTTTTTTTATTAATGCGACCAGTTCTGCAGCGTAAGTGAATCCGTTTTTCGCAGGAGTAAATATTTCTCCTTTTTGCGGATCGCCCCTTAATGCCATGATATTTTCGATTCCATTTGATGAATAAATATCCAATACGTTTTTAATATCATCAAAACCGGCACCGACACAGGTAAGATGTGAAACAAGAGTAAGATTTGTTTCCTTTTTTATTCTTAATACAAGATCCTGTGTTAATTGTCTGGCCGATCCCCCTGCTCCGTAAGTTACGCTGACATATGACGGTTTAAGAAATGTAAGTTCCTGAATTGAATTAAAAAGGGATTTAGCAGCTTCTTCCGTTTTAGGCGGGAAAAATTCGAAACTAAAATGTGGTCCCTCTTTTGTCAATAATTCTGCGATATGCATTAGGAGTTATGAGTTATGAATTATGAGTTATGAATTATTATTTAAAGATACTTGCGATAAATCTATTAAGTTATTACGATACAATATTTTAGATCAAATCTCTAACAATAGAAATACTATATTTATTTTAAAGCATTCTTTAATGCTTCGCCGAGGATTTGAATGCCTTTTTCTATTTTATCTTCAGGTGTATGAGAATATGAAAGCCGGAAATGACTATTGTCTTTCCCTTCCGGATCAAATGTTTTACCAATTACAAACACAGCTCCCTTTTCGATACTATCTTTAAGAACTGCCATAATATCCAAACGTGCCGGCAATTTAAACCAGATATAAAATCCGCCTCTGGGTTCCGACCAGGTTATTTCTTCAGGAAAATATTTGCGAATAGCAGCAGCCATAGTCTCTTTTCTTCTTTTATATATGCCGCGCATTTTTTGAATATATAAATCGATTTTTCCGCTTCTTACAAATTCATCAGCAAGTACCTGCGTAAAATTAGGAGAACAGGCATCAATTGATTGTTTAACCAATTCCGCTTTCTGATATATTTCCTCAGGTACAAGCATCCATCCTAATCTAAAACCGGGACCAAGTACTTTTGAAAAGGAGCCTGTATAACAAATAGTCAGTTCATTTTCATATTGGGCTTTAATCGGAACAACTCTTTTATATGCTTCTTCATCAAAATACAGATCACCATATGCATCATCTTCCACTAACAGCATATCATTTTCTTTCAGAAGCGGAATGAGTTCCTCTTTTCTTTCATTAGTATATAATGTTCCTGCCGGGTTATTAAAATTTGGTGTCAGATAAATAAATTTCGGTGGGACTAACTTGTGCCTTTGCAGATAATCCTTAAGAACTTTTATATCGATTCCGTCATTATCCAGATCAATTCCCTTCAGTTCTGCCTGATATGATTTAAAAGCAGAAATCGCCCCTATAAAACATGGGTTCTCAGTCATTACCAAATCACCCGGATCAATAAATACTTTTCCAAGAATATTTATTGCCTGGAGAGATCCGGTTGTGATCATAATTTTGTTACTTTCAACCGGCAGACCTTTCTTTCTTAAAAATTCTTTAAGTGATTCAAGCAATGGAGGATATCCGGGTGTTGGACCATATTGGAATGCCGTCTGTTTTATATTCAATGGAAGATTGTTATAGATTTGATCAATTTCTTCAACCGGAAACAACTCATTCCCGGGCATTCCTCCTGCAAATGAAATAATATCAGGACGGGTTGCGAGACTCATTAAATCACGAATTTCGGAAGTTCGAAGAGAGGAAACTGCTTTTGAAAACTGTATCATTTTTTCTTCTTATTTAGAATTAATTAACCTTCAATACGAAATAAATCTCATCACCGCGAGCAGCGAGAAATTGACCTAAAACCGCCTTCAGCCTGTCTGCTCGCCTCGCTAAAGCCGAGAGGCGAAGCGGACCCGACAAGGCATGCGGATTAAATCTCGTAAATATCACTTGCTTTAACAAGTTCTAATTTGTGATGTTCCAGAACAGATATAGCCTGAGGTATAGCATCCGTGCGGATTATGACAGTCGCTTTATCACTCAAAGCAAAGGCATACATATATTCAATACTAATTGATTCCGAAGAAAGTATATTCAACGCTCTGTGCAATCCTCCGGGTTCATGCGGGACTACAAGTCCTATTACATCCGTAATATGAACAGAGAATTCCTTTGTTTTTAATACTTTAACTGCTTCCTCCGGTTTATTAACAATCAATCTGAGTATTCCGTATTCAGCCGTATCTGCAAGACTTAAAGCAGAAATATTAATATTAGCATTAGCCAATGTTTCAGTCACTTCGGTTAATCTCCCCGATTTGTTTTCGAGGAATACTGAAAGTTGTTTTATTATCATAGTACCCCGCTATAATTTTCTTTTATCAATTACACGTTTGGACTTCCCTTCACTGCGTTCAATTGTTTTGGGTTCTACAAGTTTCACATTCGCGCTTATCCCCAAAGTAGAGTCCAAATTATGTTGTATTTTTTTCTTCAATCCTTCGAGTTTTTTAATTTCATCCGAAAAGAATTGTTCATCTACTTCTACCCATATTTCCATTACATCGAGATTGTTAATTCTATCCACGATTAAAAGGTAGTGCGGTTTAGTCTCGCTCATTTCAAGTAAAACAGATTCAATTTGTGAAGGGAATACATTTACTCCCCTGATAATAAGCATATCGTCGGATCTGCCCAGACATTTCTGCATTCTAACTATTGTGCGTCCGCATGAACATTTTTCCGCATTTAATACTGTCAGGTCACGGGTACGATAACGGAGAAGAGGCAGCGCTTCTTTAGTTACGCAGGTAAAAACAAGTTCGCCTAATTGTCCGTATGGAAGGATTTCAAGAGTTATTGGGTCAATAATTTCGGGTATAAAGTGATCTTCAAAAACATGGAGTCCTTTCTGATGAGAGCATTCGGAAGCTACTCCCGGTCCGATAACTTCGCTTAACCCATAAATATCAATTGCTTTTATTTTTAATTTCTCTTCAATTTCTTTCCGCATTTCTTCAGTCCAGGGTTCGGCTCCGAATACTCCTGCTTTTAATTTCATATTACTTATCGGAATCTTCGATTCATAAATCGCTTCTGCAAGAAAAAGAGCGTAAGAAGGAGTGCATGCAATAATAGTAGATCCGAAATCTTCCATTAACTGCAGCTGTCTCTGCGTATTTCCGCCGGACATAGGAATTACTGTTGCCCCTATTTTCTCGGCTCCATAATGAACTCCGAGACCTCCGGTGAATAAACCATAACCATACGCGATATGCAGAACATCCGTCTTACCAGCTCCGGCAGCCGTTAATGTTCTTGCCATCACTTCAGACCAGGTTCCAATATCTTTTCTGGTATAGCCAACTACAGTAGGTTTGCCCGTGGTACCGCTAGATGCATGAACACGGACAACTTCCGATTTGGGAACAGCAAAAAGTCCAAAGGGATAATTATCACGGAGATCCTGCTTTGTAGTGAATGGAAGATATTTTAACTGTTCAACTGTTGTAATATCACCAGGTTCAATTCCATTTTTTTGGAATAAATTCCGGTAAAAGGGAACGTTGTAATACAATCGTTCAATCATAGCGGAAAGACGGTCGCCTTGTAATTTTGTGAGCCGTTCCCGGTCCATGCATTCAATAAATTCATTCCAGATCATAATAAATTGTTCGGCCTGTAGAAATGATAAAAAAGATAGTTAATTTAAATTTTGCACAAATTCAATCTCTTTTTCATGAAACAAAATAAGAGCGTTGAATCCCGTTAATAATTAATATAAAAATAGGTAAGAGAAATAAGAGTATCAAGTTTAAGCGAGTTAGAATATTAAGAAACAGCATTTCAATTTGAAGGGATCCTCCGGCAAATCCAAACGGCTGTCCCTTTTTTGCTTAAGCTTATTGTAATAACCATTTCACAATTAAATTTTTACTATGAACCCCAGTCATTTATTCGAGAAATCCACCACATATTTAGGATGTGAAAAACTAAAAGAATTAGTGTAAGTTTTTTATACCCTTTTTGATATAACATTGAAATAAAATACCACTTCGTAGAATTTAGTAAGACAAGAAAAATAAAAGCCAACCAATAACCGAAAGAATAATGATTTAGTATACTCAAATTTATTGAGCCATTAAAATCGACAATTATATTTGCAGGTAATATGAAAAATAGATACATGTATGCACTGTTCAAACCCCAGATAATAATCAGACAATAATTGATAACGAAAGATATAAATTCCAGTATAATGCTGGCAGCAACTATTTTTTTGTTAATTTTCATTCATTTTATTGTAAAGTTCAAAAAGTAATATTACTTACTTATAAGTACTCTCATCATAACTATTTTCTTTTGAATAAATAAGTTTCTTTTGTAATGCTTCAGATGAAAATGGAATTTCCTAAATTTACATAATTGTATGTAAAAGGAGGATTCCATGAAGCAAAGAAAGCATTACTCACCTGAACCAATACACTATTCCAAACAGCTAATTCAAAACTAAAACCCACTTCAATCCCTTGATCTGCTAAATTTCTTCCTTTGTGATTAAAATAATGGGTTAGTTCATGAAATAGGGTTGCATCTAATAATAAATTTGATGCATTTCCATTTTCGTATTTATTCAGTAAATCCGTACTTAGAGAAATCTGCTCAGGGTCAAGCTTAGGACGATACTGTCCAGACTCCCCTTCATCCAGTACTTTATAATTGCATATTATACCACTTCCTGGAGTAAGTGCCTTAAATATGTCTTTGGGTTTCGCATCCGTAAGAAACTTATACGAAAATAACATTCTATCCGTAATTCTTTTATTTATTGTCTGCCTGAATAAACACCGCCGCTCTTTGTAAGTTTTACATCCTGTAATTCAGGGGCTTTCAAACGGATTTCAATATGGAATCCGCTATATAAACCGGTTGGTCTCCATGTAAAATTCATTTCCCATTCATGGAGATCACGGTAAATTGTAATTTCAGGAGCAGAAATTTCTTTTCTTTCAAGATCATAGTTTCCCTGAATTACGAATTTCCAATACTTTGTTATACTAAAACCAAGATTGACATTTAGACTAGAATATGAATTAGAATGATCCGGATCGGGTTTACTGTAATTAAAATTATAGCCTAGACTTAAACTCCATGGAATTGTCAGATCAGGATAAGTATTATCATCGTATATGGATGAAGTTGTTTTCTTTGGGAATGATTCTAAACCCTCATCTTTCTTTTCATTCTGAACCGTTTTAACTTCACTGCCTTTTAATTTTTCACCGCTTAAAGTAGTTGAGATTGATAAATTCAAGTTAGTTAATCTGAATAAACCTTTACCGGCAGAAGAAAGAAACCTGTTGACTTCATAATAATTTACACCCCCGCTATTATCAACTTTACGAACCTGGTCATAAAAAGTATAATTTGATGAACCTTGTAAATTTATAAAATCACCTACCTGAGTTCTGTAGCTTAAATTCAGAGGAGATAGTTTAAGACTGTCGGAAGCGAAATTGTAACCAACGCTTGCGTTCAAATTCAAAAGTTGTATTTTCTTTTGATCTTTAGTAGTATCTGAAGGACTCTTAATCATTTTCATTTCAAAGATATTACCCAAAGAAAAATTAATGCTCTGATTTTCACCTGCACCAGCCCCCCCGAATATCTGATCTCCGAATTTATCGTACTTGACTACCTGTCCGGACGTAGGATCTTTAACAGAATCATAATATCCCCAACCACTTTTTGAAAAGTCCGGTTGAAAATTATATGAAACCGAAGGGATCAATGTATGTCTGATTGATTGAACGCCAAGCATATTTGGATTAAAGATACCATAGATTTTTGATGAAGCTGAAACACTCATGTTGAAAGATCGTACAAAATTCAGTTGGTTTATATCATTTGAAACAAGGGAATCACGGGTAGTAATCAGACCAGTAGCCGGATCAGTAGTATTAACTTTTTCATATTCTTGTTTCAATCGTTTGTTATACCATTTTTCCACATAATTTAAACTAGGAGCAATAGTAAAGTACCCTATTTTAGGAGATGCGCTAATAGTAATGTTGTGCTCAAAACCGCCATGAATATTTAAATTTCCATCATTTGTAATACGCTGATTTTGAAACTGACCCGAATAATTATATCCGATCAACTCATACCATTTTTGTCTCGATTCAGTATCCGAATTATCATTTTTGAACGGGTAGGTCATTGATTTGCTGAAATTAATATTAGGCAGGGATTCGTCTATATCATTAGTTTTTAGATTTTGATTCCGGTAATAATTTATTGACATATTAGTGCCGGATTCTTCCCAGGTTTTATTTAAAGTCACATTTGAAGTAACGTTTTGTGCTAAAAGATCATTATAGTTAATACCATTGTTCTGTAAATAAGTCCTTGATTGAAATTGAAGATTCGCGTCGAGATGTGTAGACGGATTAATCTGTTGATTATGATACCAACTTATATTCCAATCGTTAGTTACCTGCTGGTTAACAATAATTTTAGAAAATCCTGCATTCAGATTCCCTCCAAAGTCATAACGTTCGGCATATCGAAACCTTTCACGAAAACCATAACCACCTCTGGTATAATAATCCCCTGTAAGCGCCAAATCCATATAATCATTTGTTGCCCAGAAATAACCAAAATTATGGAAATAGTTTCCCCTGCCGGCATCGTCACCAAATGTTGGAATAATAATTCCCGATCGTCTTCCTCTTTCATTTGGGAAAACTGCAAAAGGCAAAGGAATCGGGAAAGGAACTCCTCCGACATAGAAAAAAATCCACTTTGCTATTATTTCATCTTTTTGGATTACTTTCATTTCACTTGCGGCAAAATAGGTGTGAGGAGTGTCCAGATCACAGGTAGTAAATATTCCATTTCTAATAAAGTAAGTATCCTTATCAACTTTATTGACTGTTTCTCCTTCGTAGTGCTGATCTTTGTTTTTATTTTTAGCAATTGAAATTAATCCACGCTGACTTTTGAAATTATATTTAATTGATTTTCCCTCATATGTTTCTCCACCCTCGGTAAGACGCGGTGTCTGCTTAAGTTTAATTTTAGCCGTATCCGATGTATCCTTTATTCCAAATGCATCAAGCTCATTTGTCTTAAAATCCACAAAGATTTTGCCGCTTTTTAAGTCTGCATCTTTATATTTCATTTCACCCGATCCGTACAGATACATTTTTTTAGTCTTAATATCGAAGATCAGCGAATCTGATGCCGAAGTATTTACAACAGCATCAACATCATACTTTTTCTTATGCTTTGTTGTATCCGACGATGAAAGTGAATCTTTTTGTGCGGTTAATGTAGTATCGGGTTTTTGAACGGATAATAATTTTTTCTTTGGTTGTGCAAAGAAGTTTGTAAATGTGAATATTAATATGAGTGTTAATACATACTTCATCAAATAAGGATATTATTTTTCTTTTGTCTTACAAATTTACGATTTATAATATACAAGTGCAGAAGCGCCTCTAATACCTGTATCATTTTTCAAGTTTTACCGGTTTTACTACAATCCAATTGCGGAAAGGTTTCAGAATCCGCTCTTATTGCACTCTAATTGAATGATTTATCCGCAATTGTTATTTCATCCGGATACTCGATATTACCTATTGAAGTTCCCAGTGACGGTTTAACCAATAATTTTATATTTGAGGTTGTTCCGTGAATCCCTCCCAGTTTTTGAAGCAGCGCAATTATATCTTCAAAACTTTTTTCTTTAATTAATTTTATAATATCTATTTGTACTTGAATAGGTATTATAATAGATTCTCCCTTACCGGGGACAGAAACCGGACTGCTGATATTACCATCAACAATTTCCTTATCATTCAGAAATAAGCGCCATGGGAATTTTATAATGTTTATGTCCGTCCGCGGATAACCTCCTTTCCCGTCATTAGGATTAACTGCTTCAACATTTATTATAAATGTTGCCGGTAATGAACCCTTAGCAATTCCGGAGGAAAGTTTTAATAATTCCACAGGAGTAAAATCTTTAATTGATTTTTTATTATCAACCAGGACACCGTTTACTCTATAATTTTCCGTTGATTGGATTCTGTATTTCAATCTGGTAATATTTTGAATAGTATTAAGAACAGAACAATCCGAAAGAAACAATACCATTAAAACAGATATTAGAAATACTTTTCGCATGTTTTAATTGATTCCTCAATTTTATGAATAATCAATTCAGCTATTTTCAATGCTTTTAGGCCGTCTTTCCCGCTGACTAATGGCTGTCTGTCATTGGCAACAGATTCAATAAATGATTCAAGTTCCATTTTCAGTGCATTAACTTCTTTCATTTCGGGTTGTTCATAAATAACGGTTCTTTTTTTATCCCCGATTCCCATCTCACCGAAAGCAAGGAATGGAGAATTCGGCATATCATCAGGTTCAACCAAGCGGAAAACTTCAGATGCACCGGTTGTAAAATCCAAAGAAATATAAGCATCGCGCTGAAACATTCTCATCTTTCTCATCTTTTTCTGTGAAATACGGCTTGCGGTAACATTTGCTACTGCCCCATTTTCAAATTCAATACGGGCATTAGCAATATCAATCGTATCCGAAACAACTGCAATACCGCTTGCACTTACATTTTTTACTTCACTTTTAACAAGACTTAAAATAATATCAATATCATGAATCATTAGATCGAGAACGACTGCTACGTCAGTCCCGCGCGGATTAAATTGTGCAAGCCGGTCGGTTTGAATAAACAAAGGATTAAGCTGATATTTTTCCAACGAAACAAGCGCCGGATTAAATCTTTCAATATGTCCCACCTGGAGAATTAGATTTTTTTCATCCGCGGTTTTAACCAGTTCTTCCGCTTCCCATATTTGTGTTGTGATAGGTTTCTCTACAAATGCATGTTTGTTTTTTGAAAATGCTTTTTTAACAAGTTCGTAATGTGCGCTTGTTGTAGCGGCTACATCAACTGCATCAATATCATCCAGGATTTCTTCAATATTTGAGTATGGAGTGATTTTTAATTCAGCGCCGACTTTCTTAGCGGTTTCAAAATCTTTATCATAAATACCTATAAGTTTACAATTCTCTATTTCAGTAAAGAGTTTTGCATGAATTTTCCCGAGGTGCCCTATCCCAATAACTCCGATTTTAACTTTTTTCATAACGATCCGGTTTTTGTTTTTTTATAGTAAATAATTTTATAATATCCGCACTGTTTTTATTTATATAACAGAGGTCGTAACTTTCAGATAAAATGAAAATAAATAAAACCACTGTATTTTTTAGAAAGTTAGAATATTTCTATGCATTTTATTGAGCTATAAGGAACATAGATATTATATTGTCTATCGTCACGATTTGATTCCAATAATAATCCTTCATCAAATGACTGTATTAGTTTACCGGTTTTAAATACTATTTCATAAAAGGTCGGATGATCCTTGTTTTCTGAATTATGAACAACACCGTAATTTTCGTACATCGTAATATTGAGGGTCCGTCCGATATAACTATTCCAATCCATTTTCATAAGATTCCTTAAAAATAATTATTGATACAGTTTAGAAGAGATATAATATAATATTAAAAAGTAGTTAAAAATAGATACTTTTCCAATGCGGCATATTTATAATCAGTTAGATTGGCAAGATCAAGGCAGTGATTGTTTTCTGTTTGAAATTTATAAGAGTAGATATATATGAATTCATTCTCTCCGGCAGTTTCCAATAAAGTCATGCCGGAGAGAATATTATAGATAATCAGATCAAATTATTTTTGCTCTACTACGACATCTCCGCCTGATGATTCGAGTCTGAGAACATTTCCGCCGCCATTTAATTCACAATCAACTTCAGATTCGGTTACTTTAAAATCCTTTACATTAGTGAAATGGTTTCTTACAGTTCCGCCGCCGGTTTCAAGATGCGCTTTTGCTTTAAAATCTGAAGGTAATTTGACTTTCACGGTACCGCCGGAAGTGGAAGCTTCAAGACCTTTATTTATACCTGTATAATCGATGTATATATTTCCGCCGGATGTTTCCGTAT
>Ga0182027_10009768_pt1 | contig 13733 bp, 6 predicted proteins | sample 712E1DmetaG_FD_121300 | JGI IMG/M metagenome (GOLD analysis project Ga0182027, IMG submission 121300) | Permafrost microbial communities from Stordalen Mire, Sweden - 712E1D metaG (Illumina Assembly) | ecosystem: Environmental > Terrestrial > Soil > Wetlands > Permafrost | place: Sweden...
GCCAAGCTGAAACCATTGGTAGCCCGTATCAGACGGGAACCAGGTGCGCACCATATCACCCTTTGGGATCCACCAGATGACGACAAAAAAAACCGCAACGAGAATTCCTCCGATCAGCAAATACGGGCGGCGGCGTCCCCAGCGGGTCCGGGTATTATCAGACAGGTGGCCAATAAAAGGATCAGAGAGGGCATCCCACAAACGAGGGACAATCAAAATCGCTCCGAGCCAGAATGCGCTTAGCCCCAGACTTATATTACCCATCAAACCAACGAGCATTCCGGCAATGTTAAAGATCGCGATGGGAATAATACCCCCGGCGCCATAAGCGGCCAACTGGGAAAAGTGAATCTGGTGTTCCGGCTTTGCGATCTGATCCGTGCTTTTTTCCTGTTCTTCCATCATGGTGCTCGTTTAATAATAAATCAATACTTCGGCAGGCAGGTCTCTCACTGAAATCTCCCTTTCGCTGAACTCTTTGGATTCTTTCCCGTTGACCGTCACTCTTGCCGGGAGCCTGGATCCGTTGAAATTCCTGATCCTGATCCCGTTGACAGGCAGCTTTACATTGCCCTGAATTGAAAAGAGATAATGGTCCTGATCTTTCTTTATTGAGTAGGAGACCTCCCCGTAGTACGTCGGAAGGTGATCAACCGACATTCCGGAAGGCGAATCAATCCAGTCCTGGTAAAGAGCCGGAGCCAGGACCAGCGATTGATCATATTCATTTTCATAAACGAACATGGCACGGACCGCGTTGATGAAATCGCTGCCAACCCATGTGTGGGGCATGTCCCCGATACAGCCCGGGTATCGGTAATCTTTCCACACGACCTCGGCCCAGTCGTTCCACCCTTTAGGTCGCTGGTCATTCAAAAAGAAGGCGATCAGTTCGTGCGCCCTTTCAGGCTGGTCAAGCATGATAAAGGAACCGATCAGGCGGTTCTCATAAGGAGTGTAATTGATCCAGTTTATCCTGCCGTCCCTCCTGTTTATAAAGAAATCGTAATACCTGTTGAAGGTATTGTAAACCTGGGGCTTTGGAAGGTTGTTCAGTTCATTGCAGGGAGTCAGGGCGATGGTTGTCGAGGTTGCATCAAAATCGCCAAGCTCGGCACAACCGGGTATATAGTCAATATTCCTTGTTTTCATCGCCAGTTGAATGGATTTGTAAAGGTTCTCACTGAACGTGTCGCGGATTTTTTTAATTCTTTCATAGGAATCCCTTTCACCCAGTATTTTCTGAATCTCAACTGCATCTTTCAGGCCTTTCATCGTAAAGAAGTCATCCCAGTAAGAATGCATGGGTTTGGCCGAATACCCTTCATGGCTGATTGATTCGGTGACCAGCCCGTAGCAGGAACGAACGCTGTCGTTCCCGAGCTTAAAATGATCGGTCGTTTGCTGATTTATCAGAGTTTCAATATAATCCACCGCTTTCAGAACATTAATATTTTTCGACCTGAGGAACGCTGTATCTTTTGTAAAGTTGAAATATTCCCTGATCAGGTAGATCATTTCCCCGTGGCTGTCATTCTCAGGCACAGGGTCGGGCCCCCTGGAATCGACCACGCATGGCACCTTGCCGTTCTCAAACTGGTGATCAGTGTACCAGTTGATGAAATCCTTCACCTCGGTAACTATTCCCGATTTTAAAAGAGCGGATGAAGTAAGGGCGCCATCCCGGATCCAGCTTCGCTCATACGAACGGGAGCCCGGCTGGATGCCTGCATTGTCCCTGTTGATCAGAATATATGCAAGGTTCGACCGGTACGTGTTGATGATCCTGTTCGCGGAGGGAGGGAGGTTGAAATGTATATGAGAGGTCTTCCCGTCCCAGAATTCTACGGACTGATCCGATTCTTCCTTTATTTTTTCAGGGGTTATTGTTTCTTTTATCGATGGGCCGTAATAGGGGACTACGACGAAGAAATCCTGGTGCTCTCCGGGATTCAGGTGAATTGTATATTTCATGACACCGCTGGCCAGCATGCGGGGGTCATTTGCTGATTTTCCGGAAGGCACCAGGCCCTGGCGTACCAGGTCGACGATATTTCCTTCATCAAAACTGCATGTCCCGAAATCATCATATTTTCTCAGGGGAATTACGGCCTTGTCATCATCGACCAGGATCCTGCCATTATCTTCCCTGATCGAGCTGATCCTGCCGGCGCCCCCGCTAAGGTTCAGGAACTGGTAATACGGGTTGACCTGGAAAGGGTGGATGATTAGGTATAATTCAAAATCCAGGGAACGGCCACCAGGGTTTGAAAATGAATAGCATATATCAAGCCTGGAATCCTTGTTTGCTTCTCCTGACGAAGTAACTCGGGTCGTAAATTTCAACCCCTCACATTCCCAGGTGACTGAGGGTGCAAATTCGAACCTGCCGTTTTCGCCCCCGTTACCCAGTGACTGGACCGGCCGGACATCAGTCCAGTTATATAAGGAATCGCCCATTCTGATCATTGGCTCTATTGAAAACCTGGCCTTTCCCGCCTCAACCATGCCATCCTCGTTGATCAATGCCTCTTTTACATCATTGTTGACACCTGATATTGTCCAGTAGGAAGCCTTTTCCGAAAAATACCTGGGATAATTTCCCGGGGGAGAATAACGGGCTGCGTAAAGTAAAAAATCATTGAGGGTCATTGAGTTTTTTACATCCGGAAACCTGATCCCTCGAATCCCGAATCCATTTCCGGATTTACTGTTCGAAAGCGTTATGCGCAAGTATCTTGACTCTTCTTCAGGAAGCCTGATAAAACTGACATCACTGTTGTTCCTGCTTACTGAATATATCTTCTCCCATCTCTTTCCATCATCCGAAACCAGGATATCATATGCTTTGGCATAATTACCTTTCAGCCAGTCGATCTGCAAACCGCCGAATTCCCGTTTTGTTTGAAAATCAACCGTCACAACCTGATCGCCGGTTTTGCTGCTCTGCCAATAGTTGCTTCCGGAGTTGTAGGCCATAAAGGCCGTAGTATGGTCTTTCAGGGAGGTGGAGGCTGTGAACAGGGGCAGTGGGTATGACTGCGCCTCGGGAGGCAGAGGTTCGAATTTCAGTTCATCGAGCCAGATTGTGCCTTTTCCGCCGACAAATGAAGAAATGGTAAACTCTATCCGGTCAATTCGCTTCAGGTGATGATCTGTTACCGGCCCCCAGGCAAAACTGATATTTCTTTTCCGGATCCGTATCTTTTTCCATTCCTTCGGAAATTCATAGTTCCTGTTATTGACCCACCAGACGTTATTCCCGGTGCTGTCAATGAATTTTATTTCAAAATTGTTGGCCGGTGATTCGGCTTTGACATAAAATGTGAACTCGAAATTGTCGGGAAGGTCTATCGGGAAAAGTTTCTGTATTCCTCCGTAGCCGGTTCCTTTCGTGAAATCATAGTCAAAGCGGATGGCATTGCCTTTTATCCCCTTTTCAGCGGAAAGTTTGAGGTTAACGGCATCGGACCTGATGAATGACCAGCCTTCTTTATTTTCGAATTCATCAAGAGTCCTGACCTGGGAGCGGACCATTGTAGCCGGGAGAAGCATCAGGGCAATTAAAATGTTCCTTATGACCACCATCGGCTTGATTATTTCTTTGTTAAATACCTGAAGCCAAGTTTGTTTAATCCTTTCTGCACAACCGGATCCTTCATTACATAATTCCAAACCAATCCTGTCCTGAAATTTTCAATCATGATCAGCATGGGCCCTTCGTCTATACCTAGAAAATCATTATCGAACCATTTGGCTGTAGGATTGAATGCATCATAAAAACCGTACCTGCCCCAGAGGTCCTTGCCGTACTTTGCAACCAACGATTTAACTGTGGGCAAAATAATTTCGGGGGCAAATGGCAATGATGAAAGAGATGCGTAAGGCGCAATGGTTCCGTCGTCGAAATAGTTATAATCGGGGCCGCTTGTACCCCTCCCGGCGTAGCCCAGGAATTTTTTATTGTCAAAATTATATTTTTCTTCAGGTCCGTCACTGGCTGTTATCCCCCAGCACAGGGAATCATAGCCTTTCCACCCCCTGGTGTTGGAAATTGCATACTGTCGCTGGACATATGTGGCCCGGCGTGAGTTTTCAAAGTAGTCTATTCCTTTTCCGATCATATATTCATCGGCCAGGCCCCTGAAATCAATAAATGCCTGGGAGAACTGGTGGCCGAACAAGGGAGGAAAAGCCACATGCGAAAGGCCCTGATAAGGAGTGAGCCACTGGTATGACTGAAGCCATGCCTTGTAGCTCCGTTCCGCATTTTCCATACCGCTGCCTGCGGCAAGGACATAGAGGAAAAGAGCTTCATTATAACCGGCCCATCCGAAGTCATGCAAGCCTTTTTCGGGAGTCCACCCCATGGAGAGGGTGTAAGCGAATTTTCCCTTGCCCGGCATTAACATGAAATTCCAGTCGGTCCGTTCAAGAAGTTTGGTGGAAAGAAGCCGGATCTGCTTTTCAGTATCATTGTCCAGCTTGTAATAATTCCTGGAAAAAATGACTCCCATCAGGAGAATGCCTGTATCCACGCTGGAAAGCTCACAGTCCCACTCACGCGTACCGGTATTCATCTTCAGGAAATGATAGTAAAAACCTTTATATCCTGTTACATTGGCATCTTTGCTCTGGGCAGAGTTGTAAAAGAACTTCAGTATTTCCAGGGTGATGGATGCAGCCTGTTCCCGGCTTATCCACTTTCTTTCGGCCCCGATGGCGAAGGCCGGGAGACCAAACCCGGTAGCCGCAATGCTGCAGGGAGCTTTGCTTAAGGTCCGGTCCTTTACAATTCCTTTTTCAGGATGATGTTCATTTAAAAAATAAAGAAACGTTTTATGCTGGATTGAATCGAGCATGGCCTCATCGCCCGGAGAAAGCGGAAAATTGACTTTTCCATGGGAGATGAAAACTGTATTTTGCGGATAAGCTGCACCCAGGCCACCTATCAGGATCGCAAATAACAAGGTTTTACAGAACTTCATAGGAATTTTCATTTTAATATTAATCCTGGAAGCAGGTTAAGCGTTCATGGTTGATCTATGCCGGAACCAGGCTTCCATTCAGAGTTTAAACGGAACAGTGATGACTCCTGCCGAACTCCCTCCGATAAACGCATCGAAGTCACCCGGCTCCGGGTATTTCTTCAGGTCCGGATGATAAAACGAGAGATCACCGGCGGTAAGGGTAAAGGAGACGTGAGCAGTTTCACCCTTCCTGATCAAAATCTTTTTGAACCCTTTCAGTTCTTTAACCGGGCGTGTAATGCTTCCTACCTTGTCCCGGATATACAACTGCACGACCTCTTCACCTTCACGGTCCCCGGTATTTTTTACATCTGCCGAAATCCAGATGCTGTCGCCCCGGACCCTGGCCTGTATCCCTGAATAGCTGAAACTAGTATAGCTCAGTCCGAAGCCGAAAGGATAAAGGGGCGAATTCGGGCAATCGAGGTACCTGGAAACATATTTCTCATCAGGTTCATCCGGGCGGGGGGGCCTTCCAGTGTTCTTATAATTGTAGAACACCGGGATCTGCCCTGTATTTCTCGGAAAGCTCATGGTGATCTTGCCGGAAGGATTGACATCCCCTGAAAGGATATCGGCAATGCCGTTGCCTGCCTGCGTTCCCCCGAACCATGCTTCAAGAATGGCAGGAGCGGTATCGTTTAAATGGGAAATGGCAAGAGGCCGGCCGTTAAACAGGACCACGGCAACTGGTTTGCCTGTTTTAAGTACAGCATCAGCCAACTGGTTCTGTATCCCTGGCAGGTCAAGTTCAGACCTTGATGCCGCTTCCCCCGACATTTCCTCGCTCTCACCAAGGGCCAGAATCACATAATCGGCTTCACGGGCAAGTTTTACAGCAGCCGGTAAGCCTGAGACATCGTTGTCGCTGATATTACATCCTTTTTCATAAATCACCCTCACCGAATTGCCGAATTTTCTCCTGACTCCTTCCAGCAGCGTGATTGATTTTTTCCAATCACCGGCAGCGTACCAGTTACCGAGCATTTCCTGCCCGGCGTCTGCAAGCGGACCTATCACGGCCAGGGTCTTTACACTGGGGGGAACCGGAAGCGTATGCTTTTCGTTCTTAAGAAGGACGCAGCTTTCGGATACCAGTTTCCTGGCAAAATCAAGGCTTTCCTTTGTCATGATGTCGGTCTGTGCCTTCTGTTTATTGCAGAAACGGAAAGGATCTTCAAAGAGGCCCAACTGAACTTTGGCACGCAATATCCTGCGAACGGCCTCATCTATCCGATCGATAGTCACTTTTTTTTCTTTCAGAAGGGCTGAAAGATGATCCAAAAAAGTGCTTCCCTCCATGTCCATATCCACCCCTGCATTCATTGCCAGTTCAGCGGCAGACTTAAGATCCGTTGCCACACCATGGTTGACCAGTTCATTGATGGCGGTATAATCGGTTACAACAAAACCTTTGAACCCCCAATCGTTCCTTAGAAGATCCGTTAGAAGCCAGTGGTTGGAAGTCGAGGGCGTCCCGTTGATCTCGTTGAATGATGTCATTACTGAAGCAACACCAGCATCGATACATGCTTTGTAGGGAGGCAGATAATATTCATACAGGGAAAGCGGGGACATATCCACTACGTTATAATCACGTCCGCCCAGCGGGGCACCATAGGCTGCAAAATGTTTTACACAGGCCAGGATGTGCCTCCCATCCTGGTATCCATTGCCCTGGAAGCCCCTGACCCTCACAGCAGCGATCCTGGAACCAAGCCATGTATCTTCACCGGCCCCTTCCGAAACCCTTCCCCAACGAGGATCCCTTGCAATATCAACCATGGGGGCAAATGTCCAGTTGATGCCTTCGGCCGAGGCTTCCATGGCTGCGATGCTTTCGGCCTTCTCAATCGCATCAAGGTCCCAGCTTGACGCCTGACCGAGGGGGATGGGAAAAATGGTCCGGTATCCGTGGATCACGTCAAATCCAAAGATCAGCGGAATTTTCAGCCGGGATTCCCCGACCGCCAGTTTTTGAAGTGAAGTGATATAATCAATGGTATTCGCATTCAGGATAGCTCCCGCCTTGCCATCCCTTATCAATTGCCTGTAATCGGAACTTATTGAAGGGCCGGTTACATCCCAGCCTGAAGCACATAATATGAGCTGCCCTATCTTTTCTTCCAGGGTCATTTTACCAATTAGCACCTCGATCTTCAGGCTGTCGGATCCGGAGATTTTAATATCCCCGGATCCCTGGGAAATGCAGTTCGGGCATAGAAAGAAAAGGCCTGCGGCAATAAGAAAGGCTTTAATCAACACCTTATTTGAAACGGAAGAAAACGATCGGGAAAGAATAGGAGCGTAAATTTCTCTGATCATGTTCCTGCGGTTCAGTATGAAAAACCAAGCTTTTGCAGGGAGGCCTGAGCTTCCGGGCAGCCTGTGAACAGGTTCCAGAGGAGTTGTGACCTGTAGTTCTCGATCATGCAAATGATGGGCCCTTCGTCAATAGCAAGATACGAGTCAGCCCACCAGCCTTCTCCCACGTCAAATGCATCGTAAAATCCATATTGACCCCATAGCCTGTCGCCCAATATGTAATAAAAATATTTTATGGCATTCAGCGACTGGACGGGGACGTAAGGGAGGGCAGAAACAGCAGCTGTCGGTGTGATCACTCCCAGGTCATTCGTGGGGGACTGTGCATCGTAGCCCCAGGGGTTGTCGCTGGCGGTCAGTCCCCAGCAATGGGTGTTGTATCCCTGGTAATGCTTAGGGTTAGCGACGCAATATGAGTAGTTGATCATCGACTGGTTCACATTCTGCTCCCAGTAATTTGCATACTGGTCGGAAAGGTTCCTTGGGTCAAGCCCAAGGTAAGTATAATGTGTGAAAAACAACGGACCGCCGTAATCTTCTCCGAGGGGCAGCATATAGCCATAGAAGCTTTTACCGTTCTTGATGGCCCCGTTCCGGGCATAACCCTGCTGGTAAACAGCTGCACTTACCGGATGAGTTGGAGAGGCTGCAGCAAGGATATAGGTAATGAGAGTTTCGTTATATCCCTGGACTTTTACATTGATGGCCCAGCCGTAATCGGGCGACCAGTTCCAGTAAAGAACGTTTTCCCCCCGGGTATACCAGTCGTACTCCACTCCGTTTGCAAGAGCATTGATCCTGCTGATCAGCGATTTTTCACTGACATTGTTTGAATCCAGGTATTGGCGTATCGTAAACAGTCCTTCTATCATATATGAGGTTTCCACAATATCGCCACCGTCGTCTTTCTGGGCAAAGGGAACTACTTTCCCTGTATTCCCGTTCATCCAATGCGGCCAGGCGCCATGAAAACGGTCACAGGTCTCAAGAAAAGTCAGGACCTTTCCAAGGCGTGCGACCCCCTGGTCCCGGGTGATAAAGTTCCTGTTCATACCTACCACCAGTGCCATGATCCCGAAACCCGATCCGCCGGTAGTAACCACATCTCCCGAGGAATTCCTTTCCCTTGCCATTCCGCAGGCAGGATGAGCGAAATCATAAAAATAGCTGAAAGTTTTTTCCTGAATAAGAGTCAGGAGGTCTTCATCGGGTAAAGGGGGGAATTTGGAAGTCGAATCCAGTGCCGTGCTGAAGTAATTGAAATACCCGTCGTAATTGAACCCGTTTTTCCCCTTCAGGTTGTTCATGACAGTAAAATAATATTTTGTATATCCCTTCAAAGCGGTAGTATTGGTGACCGTGACCGATTTAAAATCGGGGGAGAACGCAACGTTTACAACCTGGTTTCCTGAAAGAGTGAAGTTTGCCGCATACGCCGTTGTGTCGAGGGGATAGGAAAAATTAAGCCGGATTGTGAGGCTGTTGATATCGACATCGGCCGGATGGGCATTGGCTGGAAAGGGTATATTGTTGACCGTAATCGACTCCAGTTTAAGTTTCCCGGTGCCTGTAGTGAAAACATATAGAAGCCCGTTAAAGCTTTCACCTGAGGCGCCTTTAAGGCCAGATGCGACACTCAGGTTATAACCGGTAAGTACACGTAAAGATGGAAGGGGTGTCAGCCTTACTGTTTTGAAATCAGCTGACATGCTGAGGCTGAACAGCACCGGTGACTGATCCGAACCCTGCAGCAGGATGTTTTTTCTGACTGTTGAAGTATCCAGCTTCCGGTCAAACTGAAGGCTGATAATACTGTCGGGGGCAAGATTCTTATTGGGTCCCTGGATTGCAAGAGGGATGCTCCCTACTGTAACCTTCTGGAGTTGAACGAACTGGGAATAGGTTACTGACTGCTTGTGACAGGAGGAGATCACAACCAGGCTGATAAGAATAAGTAATATTCTATTATATCGTTTGAACATGGATGACATTCCCGACAATAAAAAAAAGGATAAAAAGGGAGGGCAGGGAAAGACCCTGAACCCTCCCGGAATCTGAAAGATAATTCTGATTATGGTTTCTCAGAATTATACATCAGGGCAATTTCGTTGGCGGTGAGAGCCCTGTGGAAGAATCTCAGGTCATCAAGCCAGCCGCCGAAATGGTTGGCATAAGGTGAAGAATATTTTCCCCAGCTCTGGTCATTCCAGAGAGTACTTTCCCTTGAAAAGATGAATCCAAGTGCAAGATTGGGATAAACAGTGGGGGCGACCCCGCCATATTTAAGGCCCTTTACACCGGTCTTCGGATCCCCTGCAGGCCAGAGGTTGAAGTCCTGTGATTTCATGATCAGGCCGTTGATATACATGGTCCCTACTTTTGTTGTGGCGTTATAGACACAGGTAACGAATGCCCATTTGTCCTTCAGCAGTCCGGCAACACCGCCCGACTGCGTAAGATCCCTGCAATAGGTCCATCCCTGCCAGCCGAGGTTTCCATCTCCTGCAAACCAAAGGTCTTCGGATGCGGTACTGTCGTTTGCCAGGCGGTATGAAGCGGAAAGTTTACATGAACTGTAATCGGCTGTCATCTCGTATTCGAATCCATAATAAGCGCCAAGACCGAATACAAACTGCCCTTTGGGATTGCCTGATGAATCAACATGACCCGCCGAGTTGGCTTTAACCCAGAAGCAAACTGTGAAATCGGTTGTGTTATCCAGCTGATCGCCGTTGGGGATTTCAACGATGGTCGAAGTCCCGTTGAATGCTGCGCACTGGCCTGCGATTGACGAATATGATGTTGCATAGGTAAGATCAACGATTCCTGTGGGAGAAGGGTTCCAGGTTCCAACCTGGTCATTGGCATTGCCTTCAAAGTTGTAATACGCGATCTGTCCGGTCGGAACAAATGTCCCTATAGTAGCAAAAGCCCTTGTGAAGGGTGCAAGTCCCTGGCCGTCGGTTGAAGTCAGGCCGGTAAAGCTGAGTGTGTAATTTGTACCGTTTCCGAGGTCATTTACAGGGGTAATGGTGATCGTGGCCCCGCTCAGAACGACATTGATGTTTACATAAACCGTATCATAGCCACGCAGGAGCTTTATATTGCTGGTTGTAACAGTGGCAGGAGTTACGCCGACTGTAAACACAGCGGTGATAACAGTGGTGGGAGGTATATTGGCCGGGGGTGTGGCCCCGTTCAAATCGATTGTACCTGCCTTGATTGTAGAAAGTCCGAAAGTAACAGTAGAGTTACTTGATTTCTTGCAACTGATGGCACCGATCATGATGACCATCGCAAGAAGAACAACATTTAGTAGAACAATTTGCTTTCTCATACTCATTTGGTTTTTAAATTAAACAATAAAAATAATTAATATCCTGGATTTTGTGTCAAAGATCCCTGTGAAATATCGATTTCATTCTGAGGTATCGGGAGATGTTCATGTGTTCCTGTTTTAAATCCCAGTGGGCCTAAAATGGCCGTGGCCCTTCCGGTCCTGATAAGATCCCAGAATCTCCAGCCTTCCATGGCCAGTTCATGTCGTCTTTCATTATAAATACTGTCACGCAGTTCATTTTGGCTGGTGGTAGTAACATCGGGAAGAATACCAGGGCTTCCAGCCCTTGCTCTAGCTCTCACCATATTCAGATATACTAACGCTTCAGATGATTTATTATTTTCATTCAAAGCTTCGGCAGCCATTAAAAGGACATCGGCATACCTGATCAGCCTGCGGTGATGACTCCATTGGGTGGCAGTGTTGCTGCCGGGAGTCCATACTTTCCGGTTATAGCATTGGATTTCGATGATCTTGCCGGTTGAATCCTTTGTCACGGCAGGAGTGGAGCCGTCACCCAGGATCACTACGCCATCGATCGTATCATGGAGATAGATGATCGTTCCTTTACGCCGGGGATCTCCGGTTTCAAAGGAGTTTATCAGATCTATGGTAGGCCGGTTGAAACCCCATCCGCGGTTGGGTGTCCCTCTTACACCCTGTGTGTTTGCATACTGGTCGCCTCCGCCTTCCACACCTTCAAATGGCAGTGCGCCGACCTCGAAAATTGATTCCGGCCCGTTATTGCCGTTCACCCCGTTGGCATCGACAAAGTTTGGTTCAAGGGAATACTGGTTGGAATTAATGACTTCCATCGCATAGGTTTCGGCGTTTGGAAAATCCTTCCTGAACAGGTAAACCCTTGCCAGCAGGGCCGCTGCAGCTCCTTTGGTTGCTCTTCCCATATCGGCGCCAAGGTATTGGCTGCGGAGGGGTAAATGGTTTTCGGCAAATTTAAGATCGGCCAGGATAAGATTGAATGTTTCTTCTTCCGAAGAACGGCCTAATTTCAGAGGAGGGCTTGTCGTGGTGACCAGGGGAACACCTCCCCAGGCACGAACCATATCGAAATAAAACAAGCCCCTCAGGAAATGTGCTTCAGCCAGGTAACGGTTCTGCATTGTAGTATCCATGGAGATCAGGGGAACTTTCTCCAGAACGACATTGGCGCGCTTGACCCCGACATACATTTCGTCCCACCAGCGGTCCAGGCCATCCTGGGTGGTTGTGATCTGGAAGGAATCGTAAGGGCCTACCGTATTTATCTGGTCGGTAGGATTGCTGCCTTTCCTGGCGTCATCCGACATGATGTCAAGGATAGGATACCCGCCTGAATGATAATACCATTCACGGGTGGTAGTATATACGGCATTCGTGGCGAGGAGCGCATCCGAAGCGGAAACCGGGAAAGATTCCTGGGTAAGGGTACCCTGCAGGTCCTTCTGCAGGAATTTATTACAGCCGGGGGTGAAAAACGTTAAGGCTACGGCTGAGAAAAGAATGGAAATAGATATTTTCGGTTTCATGATCTTTACATTGAAATATTAATACCAAAAGCATAAAGGGCCGTAACAGGATATCCGCCAAAGTCAATCCCGTTCGAAAGCACGTCGGAACTTCCTATTTCGGGTGAATACCCGGTGTATTTGGTAAATGTATAGAGGTTGTCCACCTTGAGATAGACTCGAAGCTTCTGCATGTAGATCTTATTGCTGAGTTTCTGGGGAAGGGTATAGCCAAGGATCAGGTTGCGGATCCTGATAAATGAACCGTCCTGTACGAACCGGTCAGAAGGAGTATAATTGTACCCTCCGTAAGCCGCCCGGGGCTCAGTAGTACTTGACCCGGGACCGTACCAGGAGTTCAGCACACTGGTTTCGAAATTATACGGATCGGGCCTCACCGCATCCTTTGCATTAAAGATCTTGTTCCCGGTCTGTCCCTGTATGCCTATTGAAATGTCAAAACCCATGTATTCAAGGTCGAGATTAAGCCCGAAGATGAATTTTGGAATGGGTGAACCAATATACGTACGGTCATTGCCGTTGATGACCCCGTCATGATTGACGTCAACGAAGCGGAGGTCACCTACTCCGGCCTGGGAAGCATGAGGATATGAATTAAGTTCCTGCTTGGTCTGGAAAATCCCGTCGGTCTCATAGCCGAAAAAGGCACCTATAGGCAAGCCAACCTTGCTTTCTGTCACAGGTATTCCGTTTGCCAGGTAACCACCGAGTAAAACCGAATCCACTCCGCTGCTTCCGCCGATCTTAAGTACTTCATTATGGATAGTGGTTCCAAGGAAGCTGACCCCATATTTTACCTTTCCGATCTTATCCTTCCAGCCTACGTTGAACTCAAAACCACGGTTCAGGACGGAGGCTGCATTGAACCTTTCCAGTTGTCCGGCCCCATTGCCGAAATAACCCGGAATGGATAAGGGAACAAGAATATCATTGGTGACTTTATTGTAAAAATCAAACTCACCGGTGAGCCTGTTGTTGAAAAAGCCGGTTTCCAGTCCAATGTCTGTCTGCGATGTAATTTCCCATTTCAGGTTGGGATTACCCAGCAGTCCATAGGATGCTGCAGGTGTGGATGTCGGATTGCTTCCGAAAATAGTGATCAGGCTGTTATCAACCTGCGAATAACGATCATAGTAAGGAATTTTATCATTCCCGATCTCGCCCCAGCTGGCCCTGAGTTTCAGGTTGGAAAGGAAGCCCACGTTCTTCATGAATTTTTCAGAAGTGACGTTCCATCCTCCGGCAATTGAAGGAAAATTGGACCATCGGTTGGCTGCGCTGAATTTTGAAGATCCGTCACGCCGGAAAGTCAGGGTGAAAATATACCGCTTGTCAAAGGTGTAATTAATACGTCCCAAGATAGAAACCATTGAATAATAAGCGTTTACATCCACAGAATTGCTGATATTATTAATTGTATTAACACCGTTAGCAGGGTCATACACATAGTTTGGGTTGATATACCAGTATGACGGACTGTCGCGGATGATATTTTTCCCGGTCAGGCTGACC
>Ga0182027_10009769_pt1 | contig 13733 bp, 9 predicted proteins | sample 712E1DmetaG_FD_121300 | JGI IMG/M metagenome (GOLD analysis project Ga0182027, IMG submission 121300) | Permafrost microbial communities from Stordalen Mire, Sweden - 712E1D metaG (Illumina Assembly) | ecosystem: Environmental > Terrestrial > Soil > Wetlands > Permafrost | place: Sweden...
CGGTCGGAAACGCTGCCCAGCCGGAATGCGTTTCGCGAGGCGTTCAAGCACCGGCGCTGCCTGATTCCCGCCGACAGTTTTTATGAGTGGCAGGAGCGCGAGGGCAAACGGCAACCGTTCCGCGTGGTGCTGAAAAGCGGCGAGCCGTTTTGTTTCGCCGGCTTGTGGGAAAAATGGATCAAGCCGCCGTCGCGGGACCATGCCGAAACCGACCTCGATGAAGCCCCGCCGAGCGAAACGATTGAATCATTTACCATCATCACGCGGGCGGCGAACGCGGGGATTGCGCCGCTGCATGACCGGATGCCGGTCATTATCGCGCCGAGTCATTTCGGCTGGTGGTTGAAAGACGACGACCCGCGCAGCGAGTCGCACAAAATGGCGCTGGAACGTGCGCCCGACGACCCGCTGAAAATTTATCCCGTCAGCGATTTGGTGAACAGCCCCAAGCTGGACGACCCGCGCTGCATTGAGCCAGTGCGGATTGACCGGGATATGTTCGAGCGGCAATGGTGGGGTGACGTGTGAATGCGGGTTGTCGAGCGGTCTTTGTTCAAGAGTTCGCTTGACCGCTCCCCGAAAACATGGCACTGTAAGCTTACACATGCAGCAATCTCTAGGCGAAAAAATCAAAGAAGCACGGAACAAATTGGATTTGTCTTTGCGCGAGCTTGCAAGGCGAACCAAAATTACGGCTCCTTTTCTTTCGGATATTGAGCTTGGACGCCGCTTCCCCTCTGATGATGTCCTTCAGGCACTTTCAAAGGAACTTGGTGTGCCTTCTGAAGAACTTGCCCGGCTGGATGCCAGATCACCACTTTCGGACTTAAAGCGGATGGCGCAAGACAACCCCTCTTGGGCTTTGGCATTTCGCAAAATGGCTGAACAAGGCAAAGACGGGAAACTGACACCGGAAGAAATTGTCAAAAGGCTTACGGGTAAAAAGACATAGAATGAGGACGCGAAAAAATGCAAGTTCGCCGTTTGGGATGGTTCTGTATTTGACGAAGGATGAAATTGATAAAATGTGCGAAGACGCACTTCGCGAGGCAAAGTTCCTGCCGGATAAACCAGCCGCAATAAAAATTGACCAATTCATAGAGGCTTATTTCAAATGCAATCTGGATTTTGGGACTGATTTGGGGGCGGACGTGATGGGCTTCACATTTTTTTCCCCAAAAGCAGCGCCGGTAGTAGTGGGTGTGTCACCCAGCCTTTGCGATGGAACACAGGTGAATGATCGCCGGGTTCGCACCACCCTCGCCCATGAAGCCGGGCATTGTCTGATCCACCCGATTCTTTTCATGCCCGATATTGATACCAGCAGCCTCTTTGGAACAAATGTAGATGTAAAAAAGCGCCAGATTCTTTGTCGCCAACAGGATTTTGAGGGTGGACGGGGATATGACGGGCGCTGGTGGGAATTTCAGGCTAATTGTGCGATTGGTAGTTTTCTGCTTCCCAAGCAACTTTTTAAGACTGCATGTGAGAAATTCCTAGTCCCCGTTGGGAGTCTTGGCATGAAGGAGATTCCTCCTAGCAAGCGGGAAATCGCGGCACGCGAGTTGTCCGAATTTTTTGACGTGAACCCCAAAGTTGTCACAATCCGCCTGAATAATCTTTTCCCTGCCAGCCGCCAACCGGAGCTATAATTTTTTTGCTTGCTATGTAAGCATTGTCAGCTTACGTTGTCTATAATGTCGAATACATCTAAACAATTATCGGAAAATAACGGCAGGCTTTTCTTGCAAAAAGCCTTTGCCAGCGAACAACTGTGTCTGGCTTCCAAGCTGGCATCTTCAAACCGCATCACGCATGACGGAGATAAGGGCGAGGTCAACGAACAACATTTTATTGATACGCTCACGGCCTATCTGCCGAACCGTTACACGGTCGCCAAGGCAATCATATTGGACAGTTTTGGGCAAACAACTGATTCCATTGACGTTGTTGTTTTCGACCGGCAATACACTCCTACCCTTCTCGATAATGAAAAACATCGGTATGTGCCCGCCGAAGCTGTTTATGCGATTTTTGAGTGCAAGCCGACGATACACAAGGATTATTTGGAATATGCGGGCGACAAAGCTGCAAGTGTCAGGCGGCTCCATCGCACTTCCGTTCCGGTGCCACATTCAGACGGCGTAAAAGACCCAAAACCGCTTTTCCCGATTCTGTGTGGAATTTTGGCTACTGAAATCGAATGGGCTGATGGCTTCGGAGAAACATTCCGGAAAAATCATGCTTCCTTGTCAGGCCTTCGGAAAATTGATTGCGGCCTAGCCGTGTCCGGTTCTTCGTTTGACGTGTTTGACGGCGATGGGATTTATACAAATGGTCCAAAAGACAACGCGCTCGTGTTCTTCCTTTTCAGGTTGCTGCAAAAACTCCAGTCACTAGGAACGGTTCCGGTAATTTGCTGGAACTCTTACGCCAAACAACTCTCAACCCCAAAATAAATTTATGTATAATTACGATTCTCAAATCAAAAGATTCCGTGACGAAAAAGTTACGCTACCAAGTGATATGCGCGCCATGCTGCTCGCTCATCGGAAGGCAAACGCCGACAGAATCATTACGCGACTTCCAGACTTTCACGACAAGGTTCGCGTGGGTGAAACAAATTTCAAGAGCCAGGGTTCGTTTGCGATGGATACGGTTATCCAGACACGGTTCACCGACGAAGAGTATGATATTGATTACGGACTTGTGATTCGTAAATCGCAACTCGTCAAAAAGGACGGTGCGGAAATGACCCCGGATGAGGTCAAAGAATTGATTCGAGACGTTTTGAAGGATGATCGGTTCAGCCGCCAGCCACGGATTATGAACAATTGTGTCCGCGTGTTTTACGCCGATGACGACGATTACAAACACCACGTTGATTTTCCCGTTTATCGAGAATTTGAGGACGATGCAGAAAATACAATTCGTGAAATCGCTGGCGAGACGGATTGGGGCAAATCGAATCCAACGCGGGTAAATGAATGGCTCGAAGATTTGGTCGCGGCAAAAAATGATGAAAAGGATAGAGCGGGGACGCAAATGCGCCGGATGATTAAATTGTTAAAACGGTTCTGCCGTAGCCGGAGCGATTGGGATATGCCGAACGGAATGAAGCTCACCATGCTTGTTGCGGAGTGCTTTCAATTTTGCGAGCGCGAAGATGAGGCATTTTATCAGTTGTTGGTAAATCTCAAAAATCGGCTGTTCTGGAATTTGGTTATCGTGAACCTTGCGGACGAAAATGTCCCCAAAGCAAATCTGACAAAAACCAGTCAGGATCAGAACCTGATTGACCTGCGTGAAAAAGTGAACGAGGCGGTCAATGAATTGGCAATTTTGTTCAAGTCAAGTTGCACCAAAGAAGATGCACGCCGGGCTTGGGATTGGATACTCCAATCGGATGGTTTCTTTAAGGAACTTGAAGAAAAGGAAAAGGTCGAGGCCAAGCGCCAAGAGTTGCTGGCGAAAGCGTCTTTAATCAACTGCGGCAGTGCTGCCACGACGACCGCTGGCAGAATTGTTACCGTGGGGAGTGCTGGGGTGGCAAATGCCGCACATTCATTCTATGGGGAGAATTTTTAACTATCACAACAATCGCGCACAGGAAAACAGGCACTTTATTGCACAAAAGATGTTTGTGGAGCAACATTTTGAAAACTTTCATTGCGCTTTTCGGCGTGGCGTCCTGGAGTGCGTTGGCAGGATTCGTCCAACGGATTTATCACAAAAATACAGAATCCGAATCCGTTACAAACAAAACGGCATTCCTTCTGTTCGGATTTTAGATCCATTTATCGAACCAAGCCCCCAAATCCACATGTATTCAAATGGTGATTTGTGCCTCTACCACCCGCCTTCGCAGCCGTGGTCGGACGATAATGATCTCCACAAAACAATTATTCCGTGGATAGCCGAATGGCTGGTCTTTTACGAACTGTATTTATCAGAGGGGCGCTGGCTTGGCCCCGAAGTTCAACATGACATTGGTTTAATCACAACTAACAACTAGAGGAAAACCGATTATCTGCGCTGCGTCGAGCCGGAGCGAATTGATCGAGATATGTTTGAACGGCAGTGGTGGGGTGACGGATAATGTGGATGGGCATACGAAAGCAAACATCCGGGACGGCACAGCCATTAGTTTTCACCAACCATATTCGACACACCCACAATTTCCAATAAGGCGGCATGGATGTTTTGCCACGGTTGCGCGAGGTCGAGCGTTAGCGCCCGTATGCGGTGGCCGTGCGTGGTGAATTCAACCGCGAAATCGCGCGTGGTGCGCGGGTAAAGTAGAACCCCCTCGGCCTGCTCCCAACCTGGTTTACTGGACTGCTGACGCAGATATGTGAAAATCTGATATAAATTGGCGGATGAAAGCTTGGGCGTCCCGTAGGAACCGGCTTTGAGCGCCTCCGCATAAAACTTGGTGTCCAGAATGATCGCGCGTCCTTCACCACGGAGGCACACGTCGGTCTCCATACGCGGCAGCAACATCCGGGCATCTTCATTCGTTTCATCCAAATGCCAATAGATATGTGGGTTGGTGACCTGCCATTGGCCGGCGAGTTCACGCTGGAAAAAGTTGAAGACAAAGTTTTGAAACAGCTTCGGCAGCGCGTCCCGAAGGAAATCGCGGAATCGTCGTGCCCCACCGTGCTCGGCAGGGAGCCAATGCTCGTGGACGAACTCACAGATGTGCAGCAGAAATGCGTAGATGCGGTTGTTGCGGTGGAGTTGGACACGCCGGAAGTGCTCGCCATGAAGTTCCAAGCCCCGGACAGGGGCGAGCCAGCGAAGCAGATCACGCACGTCGGCACGCGTGGCTGAATGAAGTTCCTCCGCGTCATGTAGCCGCTGAAGTGTCGTCTTCAGTATCCGGTTCGGCAGCGTGTCATATTCGAGTTCATCCCAGGCACAGGCGGTGCGGCCATGGCGGAGAAGGTTATGGCGCAGAGTTTGGGTGACGAGCAGTTTGCCGCGCACGCCCAGGATTTCGTCCTCACGTGGAAGATAGCCACGATCCAACCCGCGTCGAAGCAGGCGGCGCGTGCCATTCACCAGCACACGGGCGAACAAGTCAATCAAATCGGTGGAGTCCAGCGTGTCCACATCGGCAAGGGCATCTTTTTCCTCCAGCACATCCCACGCGTAGCACAACAGGTAGTATATGTTTGTAATGGGAATTGCCGAGCCAACCGACGTCACCGCCGCTGCTGGAGTGTTCACACGTCCAGAGGTATCAGCAGATTCCCTCATGTTAGGAACGGAAGTCATGTCTGGAGACGTTGCTAGGCCAGCAATTCAGCGACGAGTTTTTCCACCCGATCAGGGGAATCAAAGTATTCCTCCAGTAGCGGCTGGATTTCGCCGGCGATGACCTCGCGATACCATGCTTCATCCGGCGCGTGGCCGTCCGGCGGGCAGAAAAAGCTGTGCCCAATGCGGAAACGGGAACCAAGGTCTCGCTCGTTAGTAATTAACTCATTCAAATTTTCGATTTTGGCGCGAATTCGCTCGATGAGAGCATCGGACGCTTTGCGTTCCTTGAGCCAGGTGGCAAAGACGGGAGAATCCAGCGCGGGGTCAAGTGTCTCGAAGGCGAAACGACGACGCAGAGCGTAGTCCACCATGGCGAGCGAGCGGTCTGCCGTATTCATGGTGCCGATGAAGTAGAGATTCGCCGGCAGATAAAATGTTTCATCAGGACTTTCCGAATACGTCAGCGGGATGGCGTGCTCCGGACCGCGCTTGTCGGCCTCAATGAGCATCAGCAGTTCGCCGAAGATTTTTGCCAGATTGCCACGGTTAATTTCGTCAATGATGAAGAACCAATCCCGGTCGGGGTCATTACGGGCAAGCCGCACGAATTGGTAGAACACGCCGTCACGCCGCTCCAAGCCGGTTCGGGTTGGTCGGAATCCCTGGACAAAATCCTCGTAACCATAACTGGGGTGGAACTGAACCATCGCGACGCGGCGAACATCCTTCATCCCCATCATGGCGAAAGCCAGCCGGCGGGCGACAAAGGTTTTTCCAACTCCCGGTGGCCCTTGCAGGATAAGCGCCTTTTTGCGTTTGAGACGCGCGATGATTTCATCGTGCTTGTTAGCCGACATGAAGAGACCCGCGAGCGCATCCGCTTTGGTAAATGATGCGGGCTTGGGGAGTTGGGTGCCCAGGTTTCGCTCATCTATCAAGGCGCGGATGGCTTCGTATTCATCATCCGTGACGGCAAACAAACTTCCCTGATTATTCACGATTGGTTCACATTTCGACAGCGCTGGCACGGCCTGCAATTCTGCCCAAGTGACTGGTTCTGAAAATTGTTCAATCTTTCGGAACTCAATTGCTTCTTTACCAGGGGGGCCATGCAACGCCTTGGTGATTTCACAAATCGCGACGATTTCCTTGTCTGGGGTCGTAACGTAGCCGATGAGCAGGTCGCCGGGTTTAACGGCGGCGAAATGTTTGAATTTTTGGCGCTTGTTGCCTGCTTCGTTGTGCGACGTGTAAGTTTGAACTGACCCAATCGGGGCGGTTCGGAAATCCCAAATTTTCGGATTGGCGTTCAACCACCAATAGGCCACGCCATTCGACACGGCCGGTTTGATCCCCGAATCGGGTTCGTCGCCGACCTCAAGTCCAACCTTGTGGCCAATTTTCTTAACGAAATCGGGCCAGCGCGTGATGTCGGTAAGAGTTTTCATTGCCATTTTGCCATCCTCTGGCATTTCCCATTCCCCCTTGGAATGCCACTTCACCTTGTGGGTGTGCTGGTAGTTGGATCGGGAATCGTCAAAATGATAACCGCTTTCGACAACACCGTAGCCGTAAAGATTAGTAAAGCCTTGCTTGGCAAAAATGATGTCGCCCACCCTTATGTCTTGGGCGAACTGCCAGCAAGCGAGCGCGTTATTTTTCTGTGAGGAATCGCCCGGCCACAGTTCCTGTAGTTTTTGGCGAATCTCCTCTTTGTCTTTGAACTTGGTCAGATCACCCAAATCATCCCAGCCTATGGCGGCGATGCCATTTTTGTAGAATTCCTCCCACATTTCGCCACCTTCTCCCGCTGAAAGGGTCCAATACCGGCGTTGGGGATTGGCAACGTCCGGCAATTTGTCCGTCGTATTTGTCTCATTTAGGGCCACTGGAGAAGATGGGGATTCCTCATCTGGCCACCACCTAGCCTTTAGAGGCGACTCGTAAAAATCCAAAATCTGACCGGGATATTCTTTCTGAAGTTTTGTGCGCAAGTTGAACAGCGCTTCATCTAGCTGTTGATCGCTCCAGTTTTTAGTCTGTTTTTCGGAGGCAATTCCGAAACGCTCAAGAATTTCCTGGCGGTGTGTGTTGGAAGTCATGCGTTCGACACGGTCGGGGAAGGCCACAAAGCGAAGCACGTGGCGAAACTGGCGGGTGTCTCCTTCGGGGAGTTTGGCAATCCAGGCGACAAAATCATCATAGTTGGTGAGCAGTTTTTGCCGTTCCGATAGGCTCCTAGTTTTGAGGTCAACCGTGAGCTTGATGATGAAAGTTAATTCACGCCAATACCCGGTGAGATACCCTTGCCCGCCGGAGGCAATGCCAACCAGCACCTCATCGCTTAACAGTGGCAAATTTTCCGACAAGACTTGACCTGAATAGGCCCAAACCTCGCGGATGCTATTTCGTTTGGTATCCGTATTGATATTGCTGGGAAAGGCCAGCATTGCCCAAATCATCTCAGACATGAGGTGTTTGGCGGCGGGCGATGCGTTCTGCATCTGTTTTTTTAATTTTTCCCAGAATGAATCCTCTTTTCCCATATCGGGATGATCCACAAAAGCGGCTCGAACTTCCTCAACCAGCTCCGGCGTCCAGAGGTTGGCGGAAGAAAAAAGTGAGCCATCGGCAGTGAGGCATTTCGCGATCCATTGCTGATACGCTGCAATGATCGGGGAAAATTTCATATTATTAGCTTCGCGTGCCATAGTATTTATTCCTTTTCGACTGGTAATTTAATTGTAAATTTCAGGTGCGGCGACGGGGCTTTTTGTAATTGACCGCCTTCGCCTGTGCGCCGCCCAATCGGCGATAGACTTCATCGGCAAGCCAGGTGTTGATGACTTTTTGAAATGCCGGGTCATTCATGTAGCGGGCGAACACTTCCTCGTTCTGCTCCATGCGCTCGATGAACAGCGTTTCGAGCATACTTTTGAACACGAGCGCGAATTTATCCTCTGGATTCACCTTGGCGGCCTGCTGCAATACGCTGTCCTTCGCGGCGGCTTCGACGATCTGATCGAAAAACAACTGGTCGGCCTGGTTGAAATTCGTTCCGAAGCGTTCGTTCACTAGGTCAATCAAACGCGACAGCGCGACCGGCTGCTCATGCAATGCACCGCTGCCGACTTCGTTCGGGCCGTCGAGCGGTCTGGCCGTGCCCTCCTTCAAGCTGATCGAACCTTCGCTGATTTTTTGCAACCGGTAGTATTCGAGGCGGACTTCATCGTCAAATTCATAGGCCGGGCCGGTGCGTCGGCGCGGCAGCTTCGCCGACAGATGGCGCAAGTATGTGTATAGCCGCTCCAAATCAGAATCTTGGTAGGGGATAATCTGCGACAAGAATGCGTAGAGATTGCGGAATGCCTGCAACTTGCCGCGCCAAAGTTCGGCCTCGTCATCATTTGATTCCTGCAACGCTTTGAAGCGATCCACGGCGGGGTCGAGCGCGGCATTTATGATCTTGTGGTCATTGACGCTTTGGCGCTCCTTGGGTTTGAAATAAATTTCGCTGAAGCGTTGAACTTCCTCGGCGAGATAGATGCTGGCCTCGTCCAGTTCAACTTTGATTTCATACATCCGCTGCGGATCAACCTGTTCGCCGATTTCCGCACCTTCGTAGAACTGCTTGAACGCCTCCTGGATGTCCTTCCGGTCGTTGACAAAATCGAGAATGAAAGTGTCTTCTTTCAATGGATGAATCCGATTCAAGCGCGAAAGCGTTTGCACGGCCTGGATGCCGGCGAGCCGCTTGTCCACATACATCGTGTGCAAAAGCGGCTGGTCAAACCCGGTCTGATATTTTTCTGCGACCAGCAGCACGCGATATTCGTTTGTATCGAACTTCTCCGGCAATTCCTTTTCCTTGATGCCGCCATTCATCCCTTCCTCGGTGTAGGTCTTGTCGGGAATTTTGTCGTCCTCGACCGTGCCGGAAAAAGCCACCAGCGATTTGATGGGATAACCTTTCTCCGCGATGTAGCGGTCAAAACTTTGTTTGTAGCGGACGGCTTCTAAACGCGAGCCGGTGACGACCATGCCTTTGGCGCGTCCGCCGATGCGGTGGCGGCTGACAGAATTGAAATGCTCAACCATCACTTGCGTTTTCTGCGCGATGTTGACGGGATGCAGCCTCATAAACCGCGCCAGCGCCAGCGCCGCCTTTTTGCGCTCGACGTTCGGATCGTCTTCGCACTTTTTGAGCAATTTGAAATATGTGGCGTAGGTCGTGTAATTTTTCAACACGTCCATGATGAAGTTTTCCTCGATGGCCTGCCGCATCGTGTATTTATGGAACGGCTGACCGTTCCGGCCAAACACCACCAGCGTCTTATGCTTGGGCGTGGCGGTGAAGGCGAAAAAACTCAAATTCGACTGCTTGCCTCGTTTGGCCATGCTGCGAAAGAGTGCGGTCATGTCGCTCAAACCTTCTGCCGCCGCTTTCTCTTTTGCCTCCGCCTGCAACTGCTCGCCGCCGAGCACTTCTTTCAAATCCGTGGCCGTCTCGCCGGATTGCGAGCTGTGCGCCTCGTCCACGATCACCGCGCATTTGCGCGTGGGCAAAATGCCCGTGCCTTTGTCGCCGCGTGCCTCGGCCAATTTTAGCAACTGCCGGGACACGAACGGAAATTTCTGCAACGTGGTGATGATGATGGGCGTTTTATTTTCCAACGCTTCGGCCAGTTGCTTGGAATGTTCGTCAATCCGTTGCACCACGCCTTGCCGGTGTTCAAATTGGTAAATCGTATCTTGAAGCTGCGAATCGAGAACAACGCGATCTGTAACGACAATGACACTGTCGAACACGCGTTGCTCCTGCGCGTCGTGGAGCGAGGCGAGACGATGGGCGAGCCAGCCAATCGTGTTGCTCTTGCCGCTGCCGGCGGAATGTTCGACCAGATAATTATTTCCCGTCCCTTCGGTGCGCGCTGCATCTACGAGCCAGTGAACTGCCTGCCGCTGGTGGTAGCGCGGAAAAATCATGGTTTCTTTTTTCACCTTGCGGCCGTCTTCTGTGCGTTTTTCCTCAATCTCTAGATGCAGGAAGCGGGCGAGTAATTCGAGCAAACTGTCGCGCTGCAAAACTTCCTCCCACAAGTAGGCCGTGCGATGGGTGCGGCCTTGCGGATCGGGCGGATTGCCCGCGCCGCCGTCCTGACCTTTGTTGAACGGTAAAAAATGCGTGGCCGTGTCCGCCAGGCGCGTGGTCATAAACACCACTTCCGTATCCACGGCAAAATGAACCAGCGTGCGGCGTTTGAACTCAAAAAGTGGTTCGCGCGGGTCGCGGGTGGTTTTGTATTGCTTGATGGCATCGTCCACCGTCTGGCCGGTGAGCGCGTTTTTTAATTCCACCGTGAGAACTGGAATGCCGTTCAAACTGATGGTCACGTCCAGCGACTTCCGATCACGTTCGCTGAAATGAAGCTGGCGCGTGATGCCGACACGGTTGGCTGCGTAGCGCGTTTCCAGTTCGGGATTCAAGCCATGCGCCGCCTTGAAAAAAGCCACGCGCAACGTGCGTCCGTAGCATTTGAAACCATGTCGCAAGGTGGCGAGCGAACCGTTTGCATCCATCCATTTGCAAAGGTCGGCGATGATTTGTTCGCCGGTCTTGGCACCATGCAACGCTTCAAGTTTTTTCCACTCCTTTTCCTGCGTCTCGCGGATGAAATCCAAAACCGTTTCCGGGAAAATGGCGCGGGCTTGGTTAAAGCCCGCTTCGGCAATGCGCGTGTAACCGTTCGCCAGCAAGTGCGACTCGATGACGGTTTCAAACGCGGCTTCGTTGATGCGGGGCGGCATGGCTAGTTGATTTTGAGTTTTCCGGTGACGGCGGCGGCGATGAGGGCGGCGCGGCGTTCTTTCAGCAGGGCAATCGTTCGTTCCGCTGCTACGCGCAAACCATCCAGCTTGGCCGTGGCCGTGGCAATGTGCGCGACGATGGTGCGCTGCTCGGCGAGCGGGGGAACGGGAAGCCACGCTTCAAAAAAACCTTCGGGATACAACCGCAACCGCGACGACCACACGCCGGTCGAGTAACGGGTGATTTCCTGCGCGAAGATAGGCATACGCACAAGTGCTTCCACATAGCCGCCGTCCATTTCCGGGCCGGGCGTATAAACATTGTAGGCCGGGCTGACGATGCCGTCGCACGGCGCGATACCCATTGCGCTCATCCATGCCCAAAGCGTGTTTATAGCGAGGTCGCCCTTTTTACAAATCTTGTAGCCCTCGGTAGTTTCGGCCTCGAACATGTTCACGTCTTTTTCGGAACGCTTGGTGACGCCGGTGATGTGCGAGACGGTCAGCATTTCTCCATCGTCGTTATCAATACGCTCGTCGCGCTCTTTGAAAAGCCATTTGGAGCGTTCTACCCGCCAATGTTTGGGAACTTGGCCAAGCCAGGGAAAACCGGAATCGCGCGGAGGTGCATGGGAATTGAGTCCACGCGTCACGGCGCGGGTGATGAGTGCGCGGCGTTTTTCCGCCAGCAAATCCAGCCAGCGTTCCTTCGCCGCAACCAACGCATCCAGCCGTCCTGTTTCCTGATCCAAATACTTCGCAATCGCCCGCTGCTCGGCGAGCGGTGGAACGGGAACGGAAACGCTGCCGATTAAATCCCAATCTGCACGCGGCATCTTTGAACCGAATGTGGATGAATTAACGAGTGAAATAAATCCTTCGCTCAACATGGCATAGAGCAAAAATTTTCCGTCCACGTCACGCACCGGCTTGGTCACGAGAAGTTCGGTGGTGCAAACTCCCGGTGCTTCCGCAAAATGTCCTTTCGCGAGATAAGGTCGCAATTTGCCGAACAAAACATCGCCGCCTTCAAAGCAGTTCACCACGCTATCCGCGCCAACGGCATCTTCTGCATTTCCGCTGGTGGGTTCGGATTCAAGGAGTCGGCCTGTCCACGACTCAACATTTTCAAGGCCGAGATACCGCGCGTCGTCAGGTCGCCCGTCAGTGCGAGCGTTGCCGAGTTTCGCCGCAAATTTCAATCGGCGGCTGCTCCATGCAGTTGGCAACGAATCAAACCAGCCAATAGTTTTCATGCAGTCACCTCTTTGAGCAACTGGAGAATTTCGTTCTCGGCCTTTTCCAGATCGGCATCAATTTTTTCCAGCGGTCGCGGCGGCGTGTATTTGTAAAAGTGGCGGTTGAATGTGATTTCGTAACCCACCTTGTCCTTGCTGCGGTCCATCCACGCATCAGGAACGTGCGGCAGCACTTCGCGGCGGAAATAGTCGTCAACGTCCTCCTTGAGCGGCACGTTCTCGAAATCGCGTAACTGTGTGTCCACGATGTAGCGAACGCGGACGCGCTGGCCGTCCCCGTCCTTGTCCTCAAACCAGCCCGCGAGCCGTTCTTTCTCGGAAACACCCGCGCCCTTTTTCATCGGTTCAGTTTTGAAAATGACGCGCTCGGCTTCCGGGTCGGTCAGGACAAAAAAGCGGCGGAACTCGCGTTCCGCCTGCGTGCCGAGGTCGTCCAGCTTTTCGAGATGTGGCGCAACCTTGGCTGCAATCACATTCCAGTCCAGCCACGCCTTGCGCTTAAATTCGGACAGGATGCCGTGAAACCAGATTTTCAATTCGTCGGGCGCGGCCATGCGTTCGCTGTCTTTTTGGTGCGCCTCTTCCACAGCGACAAGCCATTTTGCTTCCGCGTCGGCATTGAGTTCCAGCCGCAACCGCAGCGGACGCTCGACGGTCACGCGCGTGTAACCAAAATCCGCGTTGTCGAAAATCTTGTTGCGTTCGGTGCTTTTCAACTGGCCGTATTCGCGAACGATGTCGGCGATCTGGTCAGGCTCGCCGTCCGTGCCGTCGCCGATTTTGCGGCGCTTGTCGCCAAGGCTGCGGCGCATGGGAACGTAGATTTCGCGGGCGTCGTAGAGCTGGATTTTTCCTTTGCGGCGTTTTTCTTTCCGGTTGGTGACAATCCAGATGTAAGTGCCGATGCCGGTGTTGTAAAACATCTGCTCCGGCAGCGCGACGATGGCTTCGAGCCAGTCGTTTTCAATGATCCATTTGCGGATGTCACTCTCGCCGCTGCCCGCGCCGCCGGTGAACATCGGCGAGCCGTTGAAAACGATGGCGAGCCGCGAGCCGTGCTTTTGGTTCTCCGGCTGCACCGGCTCAAACTTGCTGATCATGTGCTGAATGAAAAGCAATGCGCCGTCGTTCACGCGCGGCAGGCCCGCCCCGAAGCGCCCAGCAAAACCAAGTTTGTCGTGCTCGTCCTCAATTTCCTTGGCCTGTTTTTTCCAGTCCACACCAAAGGGCGGGTTGGCAAGGTGGTAATCAAATTTGTCGCCGGAAAATTGGTCGCCCTTGTCCGGGTCGGAAATCAGTGAATCGCCGTAGCGGACTTCGCTTTTCTGATTTTCTTTCGCGTCGGTTTTGATGAGCAAGTCGGACGCGGCGACGGCGAAGGAGCGTTTGTTGTAATCC
>Ga0182027_10009770_pt1 | contig 13732 bp, 15 predicted proteins | sample 712E1DmetaG_FD_121300 | JGI IMG/M metagenome (GOLD analysis project Ga0182027, IMG submission 121300) | Permafrost microbial communities from Stordalen Mire, Sweden - 712E1D metaG (Illumina Assembly) | ecosystem: Environmental > Terrestrial > Soil > Wetlands > Permafrost | place: Sweden...
CTTCCGCCGCTGGGGCGCCTCGCTGGGCGGCCTGCTGCTCATCGCGTTCATGGTGTACATCGGGTATTACTACAACCAACTGCGCGGCGCCGACTGTAACTGCTTCCCGTGGGTGAAGCGTGCGGTCGGCCCGGTGTTCTTCCTGGGCGATGGCGCCATGCTGGCGCTGGCCGTTGTCGCGGGCTGGTGGGGGCGGCGCTCGTCTGACCTGCGCACTGCGCTGCGCGTGCTCATGGCGGTGGCGGTGTTCGCCGCGGTTTCCTACGGTGTGAACGCGCGCCTCGAAACGTCGGCGCAGGCTCCGCCATCCATCACCGTTGCCGGTCAGCCGGTTGCGCTCGGCGAGGGACGCTTCCTGATTTTCTTCTTCGATCCGGAGTGCACGCATTGCAACGACGCCGCCCGCGAGATGGCGACACTGTCGTGGCGCGGCGTGAAGATCGTCGGCGTTCCCACCGAGCAGCCTCAGTTCGCTCAGTATTTCATGGACTCCACCGGCTTGCGCGGGCCCGTTTCGAACGACCTGGCATCGCTGAAAAAGGCCTTTAACATGACCACCACGCCCTATGCCGTGGCCGTCGAGAACGGACGCGAGAAAGCCGGCATCTCCGATTTCGACCCGCAGCGGCTCTCCGCGCGCCTTCACGAGATCGGCTTTATCAACTAGGGGCGCATGATAAAACGCATCCTGCTGGCCCTGGCAGCCTCGTTCTGCGTCCTCTACGCGGGCGACTACCTCTCGGTCCACTATCGGATCCCCAACAACCGCCCGCAATTCGGCGTGGTGCAGGTCCGCCGCTCCTACGCCATCCCTCAGAAAAACGGCCGGCTCCAATACACCTTCGACCCTCCCGAGAATCAGACCTGCGTCGAGTCGCTGTTCCCCCATCTCGGCTACACGCCCTGCTGGTATCTGCGGCGCCACGCCCGGCAGCGGATCGAATACTGATCCTCGCTATACTAAGAGTTTAGGCTGCACTCGGGGGCTTTTCGTCATGCAACAAACGAGCGTTATGTGGCTGCGTGTTGCGGCCGTGCTGTATTCGCTCGGGCTTCTGCACGTGCTCCTCACACTGATCCATCGCCGGCGCGATCGCGTCTTTCGCGTCGCCATGGCGGCTTTCTACGCCGGCGTCGTCGTCCACGTGGTTTCCATCGTCGAGCAGACTGTCGCGACGGGGCGCCTGCCGGCCAATGACTTCTTCCAATCGGCATCCCTGTGCGGATTGCTCTTTGCCCTGCTGTTTCTCTTCCTTTATTGGCGCTATAGCTACGAGAGTCTCGCCGTATTCGTTTTTCCCCTGGTGTTCGTTCTGGCGCTGGTGGGCGAGTTGGGGACCCCCATCGCCTCCTGGAGCGATCCGCGCCTCCGCAGCGCCTGGCTGATTACCCATGTCGTGCTGGTGCTGGTGGGCTATGCCGCCTTGCTTCTGACGGCGGTGACGTCCATCCTCTACCTGCTCCGCGAGCGCCAACTAAAAGCCAAGAAGACGGGCGGCACCCTGCCTCCGCTTGGAACTCTGGACACGCTGATGTCGCGCGCTCTCTCGATCGGCTTCGTCTTCATCACGCTGGCCGTGATCGCGGGCTCGACCTGGGCCTCGATCGAATCGGGAACGCGGTGGATCCGCGATCCGCGCATCATCATCTCGCTTTTTACCTGGGGACTATACCTGGTGATCGTATTCTTCCGCGTCACCGCGGGATGGAGAGGCCGCAAAGCTGCGGTCATGGTTCTCGGTTTGGTCGGTTGTTCGGCCATCACCTGGGCAGCGCATACCAGCCTGAAGAACCTGTTGAGCCGATGAGATTCCTGATCACGGGAGTGAACCACAAGACGGCGCCCGTCGAAGTGCGCGAGAAGCTGGCCTTCGACGCGCACGCGATGGCATCCGCCCTCCACGACCTGATGGGCTGCCAGGGCGTCGCCGAGGGTCTCATTCTCTCCACCTGCAACCGCGTTGAAATCGTCGTTGCCGCGCCCAACGGCGACGAGCCCGCCGTCGACCGCTTTCTCAGCGAGAGCCGCCGCGTCCCCCTCGACGAGATCGCTCCTCATCTCTACCGGCACGCCGGCGAGGAGGCCATTCACCACCTGTTCCGCGTGGCCGCCAGCCTGGATTCCATGGTGATCGGCGAGCCGCAGATCCTCGGCCAGATCAAGGATGCCTATGCGGCCGCCAAGGCCCACGGCGCCCTCAGCGGATATCTGGAAGCCATCCTGACCCGCGCCTTCAGCGTCGCCAAGCGCGTGCGCACCGAGACGGGGATCGGCGAAAACGCGGTTTCGGTCAGCTACGCCGCGGTCGAGCTGGCGCGCGAGATCTTCGGCAGCCTGGCCGGCAAGACGGTCATGATCGTCGGGGCGGGGAAGATGTCGGAGCTCGCGGCGCAGCACCTGCACCGCTCCGGCGCCACCGACATCTTCGTCACCAACCGGACTTACGAGCGCGCGCGAGAGCTGGCCGGCCTGTTCCAGGGCACCATCGTCGAGTACGACCGCTTCCTGTCCACGCTCCCGCAAATGGATATCGTCATCACCTCCAGCGGCGCCCCGCACTACATCCTGAGGAAGGCCGACCTGCGCCGCATCATCGACGCCCGCCGCAACCGGCCCATGTTCCTCATCGATATCGCCGTCCCGCGCAACATCGACCCCGCGGTCAACGAAATCGACAACGTTTTCCTGTACGACATCGACGACTTGCAGCGCGTGGTCGCGAACAACATCGGCGAACGGAAGAAGCGGGCCGAGTTGGCGGAGGAGATCGTCCACGCCGAAGTCGAGCGGATGATGGCGCGCCTGAAAGCGCGCGAGGTGGTGCCGACCATCGTCGGCTTGCAGGAGCAACTCGAGCACATGCGCCTGGCCGAGATCGCGCGCCTGCGCGGCAAGTTGGGGACCCTGACGCCGCAGCAGGAGGAGGCGCTCGAATCCCTCACCCGCGGCCTTGTGGCCAAGATCGCCCACGGTCCCATCTCCGAGTTGCGCCGCCAGGCCGGTCAGCCCGAAGGCTTGCCCATCATCGATGCCATCCGCAAAGTCTTCCGGCTGGAGGATTGAGTGCTCCTGACCATCGGATCCCGCGGCTCCCAGCTTGCCCTGTGGCAGGCCAACTGGGTCAAGCAAAGACTCGAGGCCCTCGGCGAGACCTGCCGTATCGAAATCATCAAGACCACCGGCGACAAGATCACGGACGTGCCCCTGGCCCAAGTCGGCACGAAGGGCCTCTTCACCAAGGAAATCGAAGAGGCATTGCTCGATGGCCGCATTGACCTGGCGGTACACAGCCTCAAAGATCTGCCCACGGAATTGCCGGACGGCCTCCTCATCTCCGCGATTCCTTCACGGGAAGACCCGCGCGACGCACTGGTGGGCGCGCCCCTGGCGGAGCTGGCCACCGGCGCCAAGGTCGGGACAAGTTCGCTGCGCCGGGTGGCGCAACTGCGCGCGGCGCGACCCGATCTGGCGATCGAATCCGTGCGCGGCAACGTGGACACCAGGCTGCGCAAGCTGGGCGAAGGGCAATACGACGCGCTGGTGATGGCCGCGGCGGGCTTGCGGCGCCTGGGCTGGGAGGCGCGGATCGCCGAGTGCCTGCCGGTGGAGGTGATGTGCCCGGCGGTGGGGCAGGGAGCGCTGGCCATCGAGACACGCGAGGAGGGCGATGCAGCGCGCTCTTGCGCCCGGCTCGATGACGCTGGGGCGCGCGTGTGCGTCGAAGCCGAACGCGCCGTTCTCGCCACGCTGGGCGGAGGCTGCCAGGTCCCCATCGGTGCCTATGCCCGCATCACCGGCGACCGGCTCGACCTGGTCGCCATCGTGGCTTCTCCAGACGGCGCGCGACTCATCCGGAAGAACGCCGCCGGCCCGCCCGCGGAGCGCGTGCGCATCGGTGAAGAACTCGGCCGCCGGCTACTCGACGCGGGCGCGCGCGAGATCCTCGAAGAGGTTTACCGTGCTGGCCGGTAAGCGCGTCGTGATTACCCGTGCCCGCGGCCAGGCCGCGGAACTGGCGGCCCAACTCGAGAAGGCCGGCGCCGAGGTCATCGAGCTCCCTACCATCGAGATCCAGCCCGCGGCCGACTATCGCCCTCTCGATGAGGCGCTCGCCCGCATCGGCTCTTACGACTGGCTGATCTTCACCAGCTCCAACGGTGTGCGGTTCTTCCTGGGGCGCCTGGCCCTGGCCGGCCTGAACATCGACGCGGTCCGCGCCCACATCTGCGCCATCGGCCCGGCCACCCGGACCGAGGCCGAGAACGCCGGCTTTCGCGTTGCCCTCATGCCCGCCGAGTATGTGGCCGAGAGCCTGGTCGCGGCTTTCGAGGGCCACGGCCTGGCGGGAAAGCGCGTGCTCCTGCCGCGCGCGGCCGTGGCGCGCGACGTCGTCCCTGCCGAACTCCGCAACCGTGGCGCGACCGTGGACGTGGTGGAGGCCTATCGCACCGGCATCCCGGCCGAAGCTGCCGCCCAGGCACAAAGCATTTTCGCCGGCCGCCGGCCCGACTGGATCACCTTCACCAGTTCCTCGACCGTCGCCAACTTCGTCCAGGTGGCCGGAGCCGCGGCGCTCGCGGGGGTGCGCGTCGCCACCATCGGTCCTGTCACCACAGCCACCGCCCGCCGGCACGGCATCGAAGTGACCGTGGAGGCCCGCACCTTCACCGCCGGGGGCGTGGTCGAAGCCATCGTATCCGCCGAAAGCTGATGGGTGGGGGACAGACCTCAGTCCACCGACCCGCACCCCTCATTACACAGATGATCCGGGAACATCTCCGCGAAGGAGCGGCGCAGGTAAGCATGCGCCTCGCGAGGGGACGCAACCTCGGTCCGCCCCTCCATGCGGCTGCCGTAGAATCGCGCCGACCACTTGGATTCGGCCAGCTTGCGGATTTCGAGCGTAACCGGGCCTTCCTCGGTCGAGTGCCTGTAGGCCGCCGCTCCGCCGATGCCCGAAGGCCGCATCAGCGAGCCGAAGACATCCATCTCCGACACTGCCTGGCGGCACATTTCACAGACTAGTAGGTGCTCTTCAGCAGGTGCAAGCTCGGGCTCAGCCAGCTCGCCGAAAACATAGCGTTCAATCGCTTCCAGGTCCAGATGAACCTTGAACGGATCCAGCATCTCTGTTATGTCCTATCAGGTTGCGAGTAGTGCGATGAGGTTCCACACTACTAACGCCGCGAAAAAGAGATTCATCCGTCTCAGCGTGCGATCCCGCGACGTCACCGTGCAGTAGATCGCGGCGGCGACGGCGCAGAGCTTCAGGGCGAGCAGCCCTGCCAGCGGGGAGCGAGCGGTCGCCATGGCGAACCGCACGATCGGATTCGCTTCGTGCCCGCCGGTGGTCAGAAACGCAAGCGTGGTGAGGATGTCAAGAAGTTGTAAGTAGGAGAATTGCGCCAGTGGGGCGAATCCTGGTTGTGGGCTGCAAGAAGTTGTGCGAGAGCCGAGGCGCCATTCCATAGGGCTTTGAACCGCAACCCACAACCCCGGCGCCTACGTTTCTAAGGGTAACCTCCTAGAGGAAGTCAGTAAATAGACCGTCGGTAGCAGTACTCGCTTTTCCGTACCAAATGCGGCTTAGTTCAGGTCGAAACTCTGCCCGCGAGTCGGAATCACCGCAGTCAGGCCGTACCGATCTTGAATCGCCTGCGCCAGCGCCGCGCTCTGTGTCGGCTCGCCGTGTACCACGAAGATGCGCTGCAAGGTCTTGACCACCGGTTTGATCCAATCGAGGATCTCGCGTTGATCGGCGTGGCCGCTCAACTCGTTGATGGTTTCCACTTCCGCCCGCACCCGCATCGGTTCGCCGAAGATAGAGACTTCCGGCAGCCTGTCCACGAGCTTCCGCCCGAGCGTGTTCTCGGCCTGAAACCCGGTGATGAGGATTGTGTTGCGAGGATTCTCAATGTTGTTGCGTAGGTGGTGCAGAATCCGGCCCGCTTCGCACATTCCCGAGGCGGAGATCACGATGAAGGGCCCGCGCAGATCGTTCAGCGCTTTCGATTCGTTGACGTCGCGGATGTAGCGCAGCCGCTTGAACCCGAACGGGTCCTCACCCTTGGCCCGGAACTGCTCCGCTTCCTCGTCGAACAACTCGGCGTGCTTGCGAAACACTTCCGTGGTCTCAACCGCGAGCGGGCTGTCGACGTAGATCGGGATGTTGGGGATTCGTCCGCTGTCGAATAGTTCGTGAAGCAGCAGCACGAGTTGCTGCGTGCGGCCGACCGCGAACGCGGGCACGATGATCTTCCCGCCGCGCGCGCAGGTGCGGGCGACGATGTTGGCCAGCTTGTTGATAACGACCTCGTCATCCTTGTGCAGCCGCCCGCCGTACGTGCTCTCCAGGATCAGCCAATCGACTGCCGGCAAGGCGGATGGATCGCGCACAATGGGCAGACCCGGCCGTCCCAAATCGCCCGAAAAGCCCAGCCGCAGCTCCTTGCCGTTGGCTCGCTCGGTCACGATCACCGCCGAGGAGCCGAGCATGTGCCCGGCATTGATGGCCTGGTACACCGCCCCTGGCCCCAACTCTTTTTCGGTCGCCAACGGGACCGGGCGGAACAGCGGCAGCGTGGCCTCGGCGTCGGCGGCGGTGTAGAGGGGTGGAAGCGCTCCGTCGCCTGTCTCGGGAACCAGGGCGCGGCGGCGATGGAAGCGCTTGGTCACGAACTCGGCGTCCTTCTCCTGGATGTGGGCGGAATCGCGCAGCATCAGCGCGCACAGGTCGACGGTTGCCGGGGTGGCGTAGATCGGGCCCCGGAAGCCGTCCTTCACCAACGTCGGCAGGTTCCCGCTGTGATCGATGTGCGCATGCGAGAGGACCACGGCGTCAATGCTGTCGGGCCGGAAGGGGAAGGTGGCATTCCGTTCGCGGGCCTCCTTGCGGTGGCCCTGATAGAGCCCGCAATCCAACAGGAAAGTGGTGCCGCCGATGCGCACCTCGTGCATGGATCCGGTAACCGTTCCGCAAGCGCCCCAAAAAGTGATTTTCATGGCTGAAGAGGTATTGTACAGCGATCAGCCGCCGCCCGTCGCTCACGTTCCGGACCGGCGCGCGCCCCAGTGCGATAATAGTTACTCGCCGATTTGGCGAGCCTGACAATGCCTATTTGGATGTCGCCGCTGACCAATTTGTCCGCGCAGCTCACTGTGAGCGCGGTGGTTGACATCCTGTTTGTGGCCCTCCTGATCTACCAGCTCATTATGGTTGTCAAGGGGACCAGGGCCGCGCAGGTTCTGGCCGGCATCGGAATCCTGCTGCTGGTGTACATAGTGGCGGCTTGGGCGCATTTGGAATTGTTGCGGAGCGTGCTGGCGACGGTGGTGCCCTACACCGGCATCGCACTGATCGTCCTGTTTCAGACCGAGATCCGCCGCACCCTGGCCCGCATCGCGCGGCGCCGCTGGCTAGGTTTCGGCGGCAGCCTGCAGCGGCGCGAATCGACCGACGACATTCTGCTCGCGCTGACCCGCCTGGCCCAGCAGAAAATCGGGGCGTTGATCGTTCTCGAGCGCGACACCGGCTTGCGCACCTTCATCGAGAGCGGCGTGGCGTTGAATGCGGCGCTGTCGCGAGATCTGCTGCTTTCGATCTTCCATACCGGCGGCGCGCTGCACGACGGCGCCGTGATCATACAGGGCGAGCGCGTCGCCGCCGCGGCCTGCTTCCTTCCGCTGAGCATGAACCCGCTGCTGGCACGCAAGCTGGGCACGCGGCACCGGGCTGCGATCGGGATCACCGAGGAGGCCGACTGCCTGGCGCTGGTGGTTTCCGAAGAGACGGGGAAGATTTCCGTGGCGGCGTTCGGCGAGTTGGAGGCTGACGTGACGCTGAACCGCGTCGCGGAGCGCGTGGCCCTGCACTTCGGGCGCAAGCGGCAGGAGGACTGGCGGCAGGCCAATCGGGAGCCGGCCTGGGATGGCGAGCCAGCGGCCGAACGCACCGGACCCGACTGGAAACGGGCGGGACGCGTATGAAACGGCAGTTGCTGCAGAAGATCGGCTGGCAATTACTCGCCCTCGCCGCGGCGTTCGTTCTTTGGTTGGTGTTCACCGCAAGCCCGCGACTGGTTACCTCCATCTCTGCTCCCATCGAGTACCAGAACATGCCCCAGGACCTGGAGAGCATGCCCGAGCTCCCGCGCCGCGTTTCGCTCGAAATCAGCGGCCCGGCGGCCCGCCTGCACGAAGCGGATCTCAGCAATCGCCGGGTGGTCCTCAACCTCGGAGGCGTGTTACGGCCCGGGGAATGGACCTTCACAATCGAGAGGCGCAATATCGATCTGCCGGCCGGGCTGAGCCTGGTCCGTGCGGTTCCGGCCCAGGTCCGGCTCATCTTCGAGCGCACCGTTTCCGCCAACGTTCCGGTGCGGGTGCGGATCGGCGCGCCGCCGCCCGAAGGCTATCACGTCACCCGGCAGCAAGCTGTTCCGAGCGTGCTCAGAATCGTGGGGCCGGAGAGCCGTGTGCGCCAGTTGGCGTCCGTGGATGCCGACCCGGTCGATCTTTCGCGGGCCGTGGGCAAGTCCCGCTTCCAGGTTCACGCATTCGTGTCGGATCCGCAGATCCGTTTCGTTTCACCGCCCCTGGTGGAGGTGAGCATTTCGCTGGAGAAGACCGTGCGAGGAGGAGTCCCTTCGAGTGGTTCGCCAACTGTTCGGAACTGACGGCGTTCGAGGAGTTGCGGGCGAGTATCCCCTGGACGCGAGGACGGTCCACGCGCTGGGCGCCGCCCTGGGCGATGTGGCGGGGCGGCTCGCGCCCGATCCCCAGGTAGTGATCGGCATGGACACGCGCGAGTCCGGGCCGTGGATCGCGGCACAGGTTGCCGGGGGTTTGACCCGCCGAGGCGCCGTGGTCCGCTTTGCGGGCATCACCACCACGCCGGGCGTGGCCTACCTGACGCGCACGGGCCCGTTCGTCGCCGGAGTGATGATCTCGGCTTCTCACAACCCGTATCGCGACAATGGCATCAAGCTTTTCGGACACTCGGGCTATAAGCTGCCGGACGCCGAGGAGCACGCCATTGAGCAGGAGCTGTTCGCGCTGCTCGAATCCGGCCTCGAACCCGCGGCCTGCGAACTGGTGCAGGATCCCGAGCTCGACTGCCATTACGCGGATTCGCTGGCCGCCACGATGGCGCGCCCGCTGGCGGGTTTGCACGTGGTGCTCGATTGCGGCAACGGCGCGGCCTCGCGACTCGGCCCCGAGCTATTCGAGCGCCTGGGTGCGCGGGTCGAGGCCATTTGCGCTTCGCCCGACGGCCTCAACATCAATCTCGATTGCGGCGCGCTTCACGTCGAGAAGTTGCGCGAGCGCGTGCTAGCCGCGGGGGCCGATCTGGGAGTGGCCTTCGACGGAGATGCCGACCGCGCGATTTTCGTCTCCGCGACCGGCAAAGTGGTGAACGGTGATGGCGTGTTGCTGATGGTGGCGCGGCGCCTCGCCGGGCTCGGCCGGCTGCCTGGCCCCGGGGGCAAGCCCACGGTGGTCTCGACTGTGATGTCGAATCTCGGACTGGAGCGCGCCCTGGCGGCGCACGGAATCCGTATGCTGCGCACGCCGGTGGGCGACAAGTACGTGCTCGAGGAGATGCTGCGGACGGGCGCGGTCCTCGGCGGCGAGCAGTCCGGCCACGTGATCTTCCTCGATTACGCCACCACCGGCGACGGCATCCTGACCGCGCTACGCGTGGCCGAGATCATGCAGGAATCGGGGGCTGGCCTGGACGAACTGACCCGCGAGCTCGTGGTCTATCCTCAGCTTTTGCTCAATATTCGCGTGCGCAACCGGCGACCGCTCGAAGAGATGCCCGCGGTGACCGAAGAGATCCGCGCAGCCGAGCGCGCTTTCGGCGATGCTGGCCGCGTTCTGGTCCGCTTTTCCGGCACCGAGCCGCTGGCCCGCGTGATGGTGGAAGGTCCCGAACTGGCGCAGGTGGAGGCGTTCGCCTCCCGCATCGCCAAGGTCATCGAGCGCGAGCTGGGCTGAAGCCCACGCCCGCAAATCACCAGCTCACTTGAACCAGTGATACCGCCTGGCGCGGTAGCTCGAAGCTCAGCTCAACCTGGCCGGCGCCGCTCGCCACCCAGTGCGGGGAGTCGAGCAATTGCAGTTGTCCCGCTGCTTCGAGTCGCCTGGTTTGCTCCGGCGTCGGGTGCTGTGGCGAGCCCATCTGCTTCCACGCGGTGTAGGAGTTGCTGTGGTCGCGATCGATGCGATAGTGGCGCACCTGCACGCGGGCCGCGCCAGCCGGCAGGCCCGCGACCGTGAGCCGCACAGGCGAACCCGGCGCCTCGACGTCATCCTCGCTGTAATTCCAGAGCAGGACCGAGACCTCGCGCTCCGACCTGGTGGCGAGCGCTCCGCTATCCACGGCCACCCGCTCGCCGCGCATCAGCCCCGCCATGCGGAAGAAGTTCAGAACGGGTTTGTCGATCCCATTCGTGGCGAGGGTTCGAAAGCCCGCGAAGTAGGGCTGGTCCTCGAACTCGAAAGCCCACGTGAGCATGCCTTCGATGTTCGCTTTGTAGCGCGCGGCGAGATCGAGGATGCCCTTCATCGCAGCCGCTTCGTAGCAGGCATAGAGCGGCCCGTCGCGGTACGTATTCTGCGGATGAGTTTGCGCCGAACAGGCCGCGCAGCCTTCCGGATCGGACTCGCTGAGGATAATCGGCAGGCCTCGAAACTCGGGGAAGGAAGTAACGATCTCCATGCCCCGCGCGACGTCATCGAGCTGTCTCGCCAGGCCCATACGGACGTGACCGTCGATCACCTCGGCCCGTCCCTTGGCGTGATACGAGATGAAATCGAGCGGCGCGCCCGTGCGCGCGCAGTGTTCCAGGAACTGGCGGAGGAACTGAGCCGCTTTGGCCCCAGCCGGGCCTGTGGTCGCCGGACCGCCGCATCGGATCTTCGCCGAGACGCTCTTGAGGGCAGCGGCGGCCGCGTCGTACATCCTGTTGTACTCTTCCGGCGTGCCCTGCCAGTATTCGATGTCGGGCTCGTTCCAGACTTCCCAATACCAGCTCTCCACCTCCGCCTGCCCGTAGCGCGCCACCGCGTGCCGCGCCCATTCGCTCACCAGGTCCGCCCACTTTCGGTAGTCCTTGGGCGGATAGGCCCAGCCCGCCGCAATCGGCGTCTTGGGCCAGTCGTGCCGGTAGGGCCGCGGCTTGGTGGACAGCGCCTCGGGCATGAAGCCGATTTCGACTAGCGGCTTGACCCTCGCCTGAACGTAGGTGTCGAAGATTCGATCCGCGATGGTCCAGTCGTAAACCGGCCGGCCGCCGGCGTCTTCGGTGTAGGCATTCGTAGAGCCCCACTTGAGCGCGGGCGTGCCATCGCCGCTGGTGAGCAGGTTGTGTGTGCGAATGTGGACGGGAGCGGGGCTGAGCGCCGCCAGCTCGCCGATCAGCTTGCGCCCGTTCTTCGCGTAGGTGTAATTCGGCTCGTCGTATCCGAACCACGACCAGATGGGCCTGGATGCGCCGATCGCGGTGCCGGCATCCACCCGGATGACCACCGGCTCCTGAGCGGGCAGGAGCACCGGCGCCGCGGCCAGAACGAACCAGGCGAGCCGCTTCATCGGCCTATTTCGGAGGCTCTTCGGCCGCCTTCACCAGTTCCCAGCGACCGCGGCCGCACTTGTTGCGGCACACGGGCAGGTCCTGATCTTTCGTGAACGGGGCCGGCGTCTTGCAGACGCTGCACCAATAAATGCCGCTCGTGGGGGCTTTCGTGCCCGGCTGATACGTCATGATGGGATGACACCTCGGGATTTTCGTTCGGCGATCACGGCCCGCGCGAGTTCTTCGGGCCGATCCACTATCATATCCGGCGGATCGGCGGCGAAGCTCTCCGGCTGGAAGCCGTAGGTGACGCCGCAGACCTTGACGCCGGCGTTCCGCGCTGTTTGGACGTCCACCGCGCTATCGCCAACCACCAGCGTCCGCTCTTTCGGTACGCCCGTGTCCGCCAGCAGGGTTTCGATGCCCAGCGGGTCGGGCTTCTTGCGCTCGAAACTGTTGCCGCCATAAACGTGCAGAAAGTACTTCGACAGCCCCAGGCCGTCGATGATCCGGCCGCTGATGCGCACCGGCTTGTTGGTCAGCACCGCCATGCGCACGCCGTCCCGGTGTAGTTCCTCGAGCGCTTCGGGGATGCCCGGGTAGGCGCAGGTGTTGTCGAGTTTGTGCTCGCCGTAGTAGGCCATGAAAAACTCGAGCGCCTTGTCTACGTCGGCCTGGCTCTTTTCAGCACCCATGGCGCGGCGGATCAGAACGGGCGCGCCGTTGCCGATGTAGGTCCCAACGGTCTCCAGGTCGAGCGGCGGCAGGCCGAAATGCGCGCGCGTCGCGTTGACCGCGTGCGCCAGGTCGAGCTTCGAATCGACGAGCGTGCCGTCCAGATCGAAGATGATGAGGTCCATTGCCGGGAGTTGTGCCACTCTCCATTGTCCGACAACTGGGGTCCCTTCTTGCCGCCCGTCCCTACAACTCGTCCGTCTCCGGCTGGCCTGGCTTCTTGTGCGTGACGTCGTCCCACAGCGCGCGTATCTTTTCGTAGCTGCGGTGGAAGCCTTCGCGGAACTCGTGCGGTGCGGCGTAGACCAGGATGCGCGCCGTGCCCATTACGTAGGGCGCGAGTTGGGAGCGCTCGACCGAACCGGGAGGCGGCTTGGGGGAAAACGCCATCAGCAGGGCTACGATCACCGCGCACACCAGCGCCCCGCGCAACACGCCGAAGGCGCCGCCCAACAGCCGGTCCAGCCAGGAGAGGAATACCATCTTGAGCAGCTTGGCGATCAGCGCGCCCAGGATGCCGCCTAGCATGATCACACCCACGAAGATGACCAGAAAACCGAACACGTTGGCCAGTGGCCGCGCGGTGTGCGTCCCGAAAAACGCCGCCACCGTCGGGTAGAACCACAGACCGCAGAACAGGCCGACAACGACCGCCGCCAGGCCGATGGCCGTCCTCGCCAGCCCCTTCTTCAGCCCTTCCACCACGGACCCAATCAGAATCAGCGCGAATACGATGTCCAGCCAGTTGGGCATGAGTTTGCTCCGTCCGCTACAGCGCGCGCCCGGTGAGGACGCGGAACGCTTCCTTGTATTTCTCACTGGTTCTGGCCGCGACTTCGGGAGGCAAACCCGGCGCCGGCGGCTGCTTGTTCCAGTGAATCGATTCCAGGTAGTCGCGCACGTACTGCTTGTCGTAGGATGGCTGCGCCCCGCCGGGCCGGTAAGTATCGCTGGGCCAGAAGCGCGACGAATCCGGCGTCAGTACCTCGTCCGCCAGCACCAGTTCTCCCTCCACGAAGCCGAACTCGAACTTGGTGTCGGCGATGATGACGCCGCGGCCAGCCGCATAGTCGGCCGCCTTTCCGTAAATCGCGAGCGTGAGGTCGCGGAGCCGGCCGGCCAGCTCGCCGCCCACCACGTTCACCACCGCATCGAAGGAAACATTCTCGTCGTGCCCGGTCTGCGCCTTCGTCGATGGCGTGAAGATCGGTTCCGGAAGCTTGTCGCTCTCCTTCAGACCCGCCGGGAGCCGTATGCCGCACACGGTTCCGCTCTGCCTGTACTCCTTCCAGCCGGAGCCAGCCAGGTATCCGCGCGCGACGCATTCGATCTCCACCATCCGCGCCCGTTTCACCAGCATGGAGCGGCCTTCGAGCTGGTCGCGGAATTGGGGCAGCGGGGCGGGGTATTGGTCGAC
>Ga0182027_10009771_pt1 | contig 13732 bp, 14 predicted proteins | sample 712E1DmetaG_FD_121300 | JGI IMG/M metagenome (GOLD analysis project Ga0182027, IMG submission 121300) | Permafrost microbial communities from Stordalen Mire, Sweden - 712E1D metaG (Illumina Assembly) | ecosystem: Environmental > Terrestrial > Soil > Wetlands > Permafrost | place: Sweden...
ATAAAGCCACTATTCGAGTATGGAAAACAAAAAAATACTCATAGATGTGGAATTATTTAAAGAAATATTAATAAATGGTTGGCACCTCCTCCCAGAAGAAAAACGGTTCAGAGCTCATAAGTTTGGGCATATACCCAGGAAAACAGACTCCAGGAATATGACCTGACAGGCACGGCACGCGGCCAGAGCATTACATTCAATATTTTTTTACAATCATCACAATGATAACAAAAATTCGTAAAACGAATTTTTGGGATTGAAAATTACGTTAAAATTTTCAATAAATCGGAGGAATACCTTAAAATGAAGAGAAGTTCAAGACGATGGAAGAAGAAGGGACAGATGCGCTGGAAGTGGCAGCGTAAGAGAATAAAGAAGGAGAAGCGTAAGAGAAACGCAAGAAAGTAAAGTAATAAATTTATTTTTTTATTATCTATTTTTTCTTAGATTAGTTGTTTGAAGACCAAGTAGATTTTATTTTATCTCTGAAAGTGTTGAAGATATCTTCAAAATCAAGATGGTACTACAAAGGAACATTTGCATGGATATTTTGTCTGATTTGTTCTACAACATCCTCCAGACTATAACGTCCCGTATCGATTCGTAATATTTTAGTCCCGTTCTTTCTCAATTCAAATAATCCTTTCTCAAATTCTTCTGCCAAAAAGGACAGCCCTTGCTTTGTTTCATGCAAATGTTTCCAGCATTCTATATTGCCTGGTTTTGAGTTATGTTCTCGTATTCGCGCATCTATTCTTTCAAGAGCAATTTGAGGATCAAGAAATAAATATACTAGATTAGAGGGAACATTTGTCTTGAATATTTTACTGAAGAAATTCAGTCTTTTTTCCATTGATATATTCTTGGTCGATGGATGGTATATCGGTAAGTATACCGCAGGATCTAGAATAAGGTCTCTTCCATAAATTATTATGTCAGGATTGTATTTTTTTCTTATCTGCAGATTGATAGCAGTACAAACTAAGCCGTTCACGGCATTGACTCCTGAAACCAAGAACCGTGACTTCAAATAAGTCCCTATACAATGCCCCAAATCCATTGCAGCAGATACATTCTTGAACAAGTATTTTCTATTATCAAATTTTTGCCCATCAATATAACTGGATTTTCCAACCATCGCAATAGCATCATAATTCTGGCTTTCTTTATCAATAAGATTCGATATAGAAGTCGATTTTCCGCAGCCATCTATTCCTGTAATTGATAATTCGTAGCTAATCATGATTAAAATAATCAGATATAGATATTTAAATTTTATTATTTTGTAATTATAAAACGTCGTCAAGACAATCATAATATTTATATATCCACTATTTCTCTACACAGATATGGCAAAGAAGTTGACTAAGGAAGAGCAATTAGAGAGAGCGCATAAGCTTGAATCCATTAAAAGTACTTCTGAGAAGGTTTTCAACTTATTATTTGTCGAGGATGAATTGTCATGGAAGGACATGATTTATGCCTTGATTGATGAACAGCATATGAATCCTTGGGATATTGATATCACATTATTGTCACAGAAATTTCTTGAGATGCTTCGCAAATTGAAGGAACTTGATTTTCGCATCAGCGGAAAGATGGTGCTTGCGTCAGCTGTGTTGCTTAAGATGAAATCAGATATTCTTATTGATGAGGATATCGCCAATTTTGATAATCTGATGGCAGGCAACGGCGAAGAGACAAGACTTGACGATTATGATGCGCAGATGACTCTTGTTGATGAGAACGGAAGACCTCAATTATTCCCGAGGACCCCACAGCCTCGTAAGAGAAAGGTCTCTGTATTTGACCTTGTGCAAGCCTTGGAGAAGGCATTGGAAGTTGAGAACAGGCGCGTTAAATCGACTCCTAACATGAAGAAGTTGGTCTTGAAACTTCCGGAGAAACATTTCGATCTTGGAAAGAGTATGGAATCAGTTTATGGAAGGGTCGAGACACATTATAAGAGCAAGAAAACTAAAGATAAAGTGTTGACATTCAGCGAATTGATTCCCGGCGGTTCAAAGCATGATAAAGTTTTGACGTTCATTCCATTACTTCATCTGGATAACTTGCGCAAAGTAGATTTAGAGCAGGATAAACATTTCGAGGAGATAGCAGTGAAGATTGCAGCGCCAAGAGCGACTGTTGCTGAAACTCCTGTAGAGAATGCAAGTACTGACAGTATTGAAGTCAAGAATTGATTCTATAACCATTATTTAATAGCTACAATAATAAGATTTATAATATCTCATTATCTCCTCTATTCATGAAGCAAAAGATTGTTGATTTCCCGGAGGATGGAAAGTATCCGCCCCATTTCGATCCTGCTAATTATTATTCCATGCTCATGTCACTTGAAAGATTCAAGGATGCAGGATGGCTCAGTTATGATAAACTGCCAAAAATAATCGAGAATAGTATAAATTCCATAAAAAGACAATGGGATACGCAAATGCCTTGCGGTTTCTATGATGATTTCGGACATTCTACTATCGGATACTGTAATTATTTATTGCACCTAGATGAGATTAAAGATGTCAAGATCGACGGAAAATCTTACGAGTCTTTTGATTCCAAGCACAACAAGATACTTTTTGCCAGACTATCTTTCGGGCCGGAATCAAGGCAAGTATTATGGGACAGGAATTCATTTGACAGGATCCATATAAGCGCTTACGCCCGAAGGATAATAGACCCTTTGGATACGCAATATATAAGCAAAGATGTCCTTATAGATGAAAGCATATATTTTTCCATGAGATGGATAAATGACAAATTCCTCGACCATACTACAAAAGTATTGTCACTTGATAAATGTTTTGAAGAATTACGCGCAACATATTTTATATCGCGCGAGTTCGACTTTATCAGTGAACGAGATGAAACTAACAGCAGAATAAGCAAACGATCAGTATCAATACCTGAGGAATTTAGAAGAAAGTATATGAGTGCATATATCTCAAAAGAAATCTCCAAACAGTATGATGAAGCGATAGCTACCAGCACTGAGCCTGAAAGACTCAAAGAGAAATTCGACATATGGAAAAGATCAGGTAGATATAAATTTTATAAAGATATTATGCCTGAACTAGGCTACGGACATGTCTTAAATATTCTTTCAAAGCATGGCGATGTGAAACCTGAAGACTTCTCGCAGATTAAGGAGATGAATCATGTCGAAGGTGTTGAATATTTTTTGAACAAGATCGTTCCTGCGATGAAAAATTTCGTAGACAGCAAAACTATATAATTTCCCGCCATTAACTTTATAAACAATCTTTTGTTCTTTCAATTATGGTCAAGTCTAAAGTTGTTTCTAAGTCTAGAAGAAGGCATGTTATTGTCGTGAATTTCAATAGTAATCCTAATGTTGGTCTTTATGGCTACGCAACTGACAAGTATTGTCTTCTTGGTTCTGAAGTTCCTGAAGAGTATGAGAAGGATATCGCTGAAGTTCTTGATGTTCCTATAATTCGCCTAAATATCGCTGGAACTTCGCTATTGGGTGTTTTTCTTAGCGGCAACAAGAATTGTCTCTTGGTTCCAGGCATCGCTTTTCCTAATGAACTTGCTATTCTCGATAAGCACAAGATAAAGTATAAAATTATAGAGACCAAACTTACTTGTCTTGGAAATAATATCATTTGCAACGATAATGGCTGTGTTGTTAGCAGCGAATATGGCGAGAAGGAAATAAAGGCATTCAAGGATGCGCTCAAAGTTGAAGTCGTCAAGGCAAAGATTGCTGAACTTAATACTCTTGGAAGTCTTGCAGTCCATACAAAGAAGGGATTGTTATGTCATCACGAGATTCTCGAGCATGAAGCAGAATTATTGAACAAGGTTTTGAAGGTCGAGATTTTTACTGGCACTGTCAATATGGGTGTGCCATTCATCGGTTCAGGAATACTATGCAACAATAAAGGTTTCATCATCGGAGACGCGTCCGGCGGTCCGGAACTGACTAATGCTGATGAAGCATTGGGATTCATAGGCAGATAGAAAAGTCTATGATATTTATTAATATTAATTCATAAAGATATCATAAAGTATTATAACTCAACATTTGGGGTGGGCAATAAATCATTGAATATTGCAAGGGTGGAATGATGAAGTTAAGACTTATTTCAGGGACGTCAAATGTTTCTTTGGCTGAAGACATGGCAATGCATCTGGGAATACCATTGACAAGCAGGATCATCAAACGCTTCAAGGATGGAGAAGTGTATGTACAGGTCAAGGAGAATGTTCGCGGAGACGATATATTTATCGTACAGAGTGTAAGCAATCCGGTCAATGATTCACTAATGGAATTATTAATATTGATTGACGCCTTGAAGCGCGCAAGCGCAGGAAGGATAACTGCTGTAATAACATATTATGGATATTCAAGACAGGACAGGAAAGCTGAAGCAAGAGAACCGATAAGCGCAAAACTCGTCGCTAATATGCTTACAAGTTCAGGAGTTGACAGGGTTGTGACAGTTGATTTGCACGCGCCGCAGCTTCAAGGATTCTTCGACATACCTGCTGACGGAGTATCAGCGATACCGATATTTGCAAAATATTTTGCTGAAAAAAATATTGAGGATGGAGTTATCGTAAGCCCAGACACAGGCGGCGTCAAAAGAGCACTGTCTCTTGCAAGAAGGCTCAATATGCCTATAGCGATAATCGATAAGCGAAGAACTGTTCACAATGATGTTGATGTGATGAGTGTAGTCGGTGATGTTGAGGGCAAGACTGCAATAATCATTGATGATATAATCGATACTGGAAATAGCATAATAAAATCTGCAGATAAATTGTCCGAGACGGCAAAGGAAGTTTATGTATGCGCTACGCATCCTGTATTCAGCGACGGATGCTATGACAAACTTAACAATAGCAAAGTCAAGGAAGTTGTAGTAACGAACACTATACCTTTAGGACGTACAGATGGCAAGATAAAAGTCTTGAACATGGGAAAATTCCTTTCAGACGTCGTATACAACATACACAATGATCGGTCTGTAAGTGAATTGTTCAATTGAATTAATTGACTTAAATTATACTAAGAGTATTATTAATAAAAGCATTATTAGATTTTTTGGAGGAACAAATGGATCAGGATAAATATCAACAAATGCAGATGCTCGATTATCAGGTCAAGCAGCTGCAGAAGGTCATTGAGGGAATAGATGCCCAATTAGTCGAGATAAGCTCTACAATCGATGCATTGAATGATTTCAAGGAGTTGGGAGACGACGAGGAAGTGTTGTTCCCCGTAGCTAATGGAATATTTGCAAAAGGAAAATTGACTGATAACAAGATTCTGCGAATCAATATAGGAAGCAACGTAGTTGTTGAAAAGAATGTTAGCGATACTATAAAGATGATGGAGCAGCAGGCAATGGATATAGAGAGCTACAAAACAGAAGTAGTGTCGCAGTTGCAGAAATTCGTCGATAAGATGAATGAGATGCAGGGACAATAATAAAAGGTTTGATTTAAGAGAGGTTTAATATCATGTTCGGATTTCTAAAGGATAAACTCAAAGGCGCGCTTGGAAAACTCACAAAAGAAGTTGAGAAAGAGTCTGTAGTCGAGAAGAAGGAAGTATTAATAGAAAGAAAAGTCGAGGAGAAGAAACCTGAGAAAAAGATTGAAGCAACGCCTACCGAGAAGACTGCGCAAAGTATAAAGAAGTCAGATGAGAAAAAAGAATCTGACAAGAAGAAAGAATCTAATGAGAATGCAGCAGTGCAAAAAGTAATTGAACCCAAAAAGAAAGGATTCTTCCAGAAAATATTCGGAAAGAGAGATGAAGAAGAGGATATAATCGAAGAGAAGGAAGAATTGCGAGAGAGGGCTGAAAAGATAATCATAGAGCCCGAGGCAAAAAAAGAGATAAAGGAAGAAAAAGCATCAAAGCCTGCGCCTGCAATAGAAGAAAAGAAAATAATATTCGAGGAGAAAGAAAATACCGTTGAAGAGAAAAAGAGAGTCATTGAAGAACGAATCGAACCTCAAAAGCCTGTTCCAAAGAAGATAGATACAAAAATAGAATCGATTATCAATAAGCCCGTTATTAATGCAATTAAAGTTGAACCAGTAATCCACAAACAAGAACCTGTAGTGAATAAGGATGAATCTGTATCCATATCAAATACTGATAATAGAATCAAGTCAAAAATAGCATTATCTCCAAAAAAGCAGGATAGAAAAGAAAATTCAATCTCAATCGAAATCAACAGTCCTATTTCAACAGTCTTTGAATTCACAATAAATCCCAAAAATACTCCGCTCTGGATTGACAATATATCTCGTGAAGAAGCCAATAATCATCCGATAAAACTAGGAACTGAATATAAGAATGTAAACCGCAGAGGCGAATGGACAACATATGAAGTCGTAAAATTAGTGACTGACTCAGTATTTCAATTAAAACAAAAAAATGACACATATAATGTGCGTTACACATACAAGCCTCTTCCTAATAATAAAACAGAACTTACATATACTGAATGGGTTGATGAAGGAGAACTCGCTGAACCATTTTCCATTTCTACACTAGAAAAACTTAAGAAAGCCATTGAAAAGCCTCATCACCAGATTGTTGAAGAAGAACGCGCAAGCAAGACAATAGAACATCAAGAGGAAGATCATAAAGGTTTCTTTTCGAAAATCACTGAGACATTTACGAAGATACAGATTAATGAGGAGAAATTCGAGGAACTGTTCTGGGAACTCGAAGTTGTACTTCTTGAGAATAATGTCGCTGTTGAAGTCATTGACAAGATAAAGCGCGACTTGAAAAAGGAATTGATGAACGGGAAAGTTTCAAGAAAGGGCGTTGATGAATTGATAATATCAACACTCAAGCAGTCTATAACTGAACTCTTCGATGTTGAAAAGATCAATCTTATAAAAAATATAAAAGCCAAGAAGAGTTCTAAGATGCCTTATGTCATAGCAGTCATCGGAGTGAACGGCTCTGGAAAGACCACATCAATAGCGAAGTTGACGTATAAATTGCAAAAAGAAGGACTGCAAGTGGTTCTGGCAGCGTCAGACACATTCAGGGCAGCTGCAATACAGCAGCTTGAAGAGCATGCAAATAATCTTAATGTGAAGATGGTGAAGCATGACTATTATTCAGATCCTGCAGCAGTAGGATTTGACGCAATAAAATATGCTGAGGCAAAAGGCGCAGATGTAGTCATCATAGATACTGCAGGAAGACTGCATTCAAATACCAATTTGATGCGTGAACTTGAGAAAGTCATAAGAGTATGTAGGCCAGACATAAAGATATTCGTCGGAGAATCAATCACAGGCAACGACTGCGTAGAACAGGCAAAGGAATTCGACAAGGCAGTTGGAATAGACGCTATAATACTTGCCAAGGCTGATGTTGATGACAAGGGCGGCGCTGCAATCTCAGTATCTTATATATTGCAGAGACCAATACTCTATCTAGGGACAGGACAGACATACGATGACTTGAAAGAATTTGATTCGAAGATAATAATTGATAGTCTGGAATTGTAGAAAAAAATTAATAATTAAATATTTATAGATTTATAAGAATTTTTTCTTGTCTTATTTCTTATAGTGATATTATTTCTTAACTCCGAATATCTTCTTAAACTTCTGCACATACAGTTTTGATTGTATGTAATCGTTTATCTCATGCGATATGACTATGTCGTCAGTAACTTTGCCTTCGCATCCTATATATTGATCAAGGGATTTTCCTGCGAAATGGTTGCAGTGGAACTGTCCAAGATATTTTATGTGCGATAATCTTGGAACTTCGCAATAATACAGATAAGTGTAGTCGGAGAACTTTATGCCGTGCTTTATGCCGTGCCCGAATATCATTATCGCATGGACGTTCTTGTCATCGATGGCGTTTATCAATTCATGTTTGTCATTGACAAGACATACTTCAAACGGTATATTGTTCTCTTTAAGTGTATGAAAAAGTTCCTTGAAACGTATCAATAGATAAAATACTGATTTATGAAGAAGATCATATTTGACAATTACTATGGATAGATGCTTGCCTGAAACCTTTCTAGCCTTCAAACTATTATAGAACAAGTTTACACGCCACTTAAATATTATATACAATACCACGAGCGATATCAATATCCATACTATAACTCTTGAGACACCATAATAGAAAGAATATAATCCTGCATTAGGAGAAAGAAATAATGGCAGCAGCGCATATGCAATAAATATTATAGATAATATTATAGATGAAGTCAATGCCGCATCATTGAAAAGTATGCGCATCAACCTATAATATCCTTCTTTAAGCCCCATTATATTTCACCTATACAACGATAAATTGTTCAAAATTTATAAATGTAATGTTGACTCACTCGAGGATTGTTAACAACATCTCTATGATTTATCAGTTATCTTTCCGTCCTGCCAGTCTTTTAGTATCATTCTCGAGACACGGAGTATGTCAGGCTTTGATCCTTTTGTTACCATGTTGCATTTTACCGCAATATTTTCAAGAGTTTCATCAAAATCTTCATTGACGCGAGTCTTGTAAAATTTTTCTATGAATCCTGGAAATGCTTTCATCAGGTTCGCTGCCACTATATCAGGATCTTTCGCCTTGTTGGAATCTATCGTTCCTATTATATTATGCTTTAGCATATTCTTTTCTTTGTATGGAATAACTCCGGGAGTATCGAGAAGTATTAATTTACTCGTACGAACTTTCTGTATATGCTTTGTGAATCCACTTATGCTGCTTGTCTTTGCCGCGCCTCTTCCTTTAAGCGCATTGATTAAAGATGATTTTCCAACGTTAGGATAGCCCAATACGCCGACGCGTATCTTGCTGAACTCGATATTATATCTTGCAGCAGTCGACATTATCTTCTCGCGAAGTTTTGTCGTTCCAAGATGATGCTTTGCTGATATGAATACAGAATTGGGTATTATGCGCTTGTAATGTTCAGACGTCACTTTATCAATAAGGTCGCATTTGTTCAGAACATATATGAGAGGCTTGCCAGATGCTGCAACCTTATTTTCAATTTCCATATTTCTCGTCTCAAAAGCCATCCTAGAATCCAGTACCATGAGCAGTACATCTGAATCAGAGATGACATTATTGACCATGTTCCAAAAGGTTCTCATAAAATGATAGAAAGTCTAATCCTATAAAAAGGTGGTGGAAATGATCAAGAAATTCAGGAAACTTGTCCGCGACTAATGCGACTAATATCAGTAAAGTATATAAACATTTTTTATATCGCATGTTCATGAAGAGTCAAACTTCTGTTGCAAAAGTTCGTATCACAAAAGGCGTGAGATTCGCGAAGATAATATCATGGATCATTGGATACTGCATACGACACAGGATAAATCCTGCTTGTCTATCAAGAATTAATCCGGATATACCTTTGGGCGGCAAGATACTGATGTCAAAATCCTACACATACGATTATTTCATCAAAGATAATACTGCAGCAAAAAAATATTTTGTAAAGACTATAAGATTACCTGCAGGGATGCAGTGGCCCGAAGCCAAAGATGAATTTAAGAAACTCAGCGGAAGATCTGACAAACCTATAGTGTTAAAGCCTGACAGGGGCGCAAGAAGCATAGGTGTCAAGGTTACGACGAATGATCTTGAAAGAATCGAACTGCTTAGAGCACGAAAGAAAGTGGATTATGCGGCGCAAGAGTACATACCATATAAACATGAGTTAGGATTATTCTATTACAAGTATCCCGAATGGAAGAAGGGGAAAATACTCGGGATAGCAGAGAAGCAATTTCGCAATATCACTGGCGATGGGAAAAGTACGCTGAAAATATTATTGAAGCATGAAAACATCCCAAAAGCAGTCATGGCACAATTATTACATCAATACAAGACTTTAGAATATATCCCTAAATTGGATGAACAAGTGATGCTGATAAATACAGCAGACCATGATAATGACGGAGATTACAATGACAGACCCGACCTTATAACACGCAGGCTCGAAAAGACGATAAATGAAATTATGCGTGGAAAGAAAGTATATTTCTGCAGATTCGATATACGCGCAAGGAGCTTTGAAGAATTCAAGGAAGGCAAAGGGTTCAAGATACTTGAAGCGAATATAGGGTCTGGTGCTGTGCTTTTGCATGCGTTTGATCAAAGATATAGCAGCAAGAAACAGCTGGAAAAATATCATGAAGGTCTCATACACGCGTTCAACATAGCAGAACGATTGAAAAATAATCCTCGTGCAAGAATTATACCATACATCTGGTATATGCTGAAAGATGAGATACCATTATATTTCTTGAAACACAGAATCAATAAAATAAAGTTAGAATAATATTAGAAAAGTAAATCACTTGCAAGTGCATCCTGTCTTTGTCCTGCACGTACCTTTGCACGCGCATGGAGACTTATCAAGACGTTCAGAAACCAACGGAGTGTACGACTTTGAGATGTTGGAATCAGAATACCCGACTATAGCATAAAGATTATTCGCTTGAGAACTGCTTCTGGAATAATCTCTAGGAGAATCTGACTTATAGGCAATATTATTATTGATGATATTATACATTATGTAGGAGGTATCTTTATTATATTTAAAGGTTGTGATTGATAGTTACTAGACTTCTAATCCATAAAGTTTAAAAACATCATTCATGTGGACAATCATAGAATAAGATTACAAGAGTACAAAAAGAGGATAATATGATTGAGATTTTGAATGTTTCTAAAGAGTTTAAGGGCTTTAAGGCAGTTGACAATATATCCTTTGACGTAAAGGACGGAGAGATATTTGCATTCCTTGGTCCTAACGGCGCTGGAAAGACAACGACAATCAAGATGCTAACAACACTTCTGCGCCCGACGAGCGGTACATTGAAAGTTGCAGGGTTTGATACAGTCAAGGAACACGATAAAGTAAGAAAGGCTTTTGGAATAGTATTTCAGGATCCAAGCCTTGACGATGAACTCACAGCATATGAAAATATGCAGTTGCACGGAGTGCTGTATCACGTTGACAAAAAAATTCTCAAGCCAAGAATTGATGAACTGCTGAAATTTGTTGAACTGCATGACAGAAAAGATTCGCTAGTCAAGACATTCTCCGGAGGAATGAAGCGAAGGCTCGAAATCGCAAGAGGATTATTGCACCATCCAAAAGTATTATTCCTTGATGAACCGACAATAGGCCTTGATCCACAGACGAGAAATCACATGTGGAGCTACATCGTCGATTTGAACAAGAAGGAGAATATAACAATATTTTTCACTACACACTACATGGAAGAAGCTGAGAAAGTAGCGACGAGAATTGCAGTTATCGATCATGGAAAGATTATCGCCATTGGAACGGCGAATGAACTCAAGAAGAAGACAAAGAGCAAGACTTTGGAAGATGCATTCCTTAAACTAACAGGAAAAGATATTCGTGAAGAAGATGCGTCGAGCACTGACCGTATGCGAATGATGCGTGGAAGGATGAGTAGAAGATGAACACAATAACAGCATTATGGCTAAGACAGGTCAAACGTTATTATAGGTCTGTTCCTAGAATGATTGGTTCACTAGGGCAACCTCTGCTGTTTTTGCTCGTGTTCGGATTCGGGTTCGGACCGATATTCTCGCGCGCAGGCGCAGGAAACTACATGCAATTTCTCGTGCCTGGAGTAATCGCGATGAGCGTGCTGTTCACGTCAATGTTCATGGGTATAGAGATAATTTGGGACAAGCAGTTCGGATTCTTGAAAGAAACATTAGTCGCACCAGTATCGAGAACAGAGATAATGATCGGAAGAACACTCGGAGGAGCGACTGTCGGAGTGATTCAGGGACTGATAGTATTGCTTATATCATTATTCATAGGATTCAAAGTCAATATAATAACATTGCCTCTCGCAATATTATTCATGATACTTATAGCATTATTATTCACAGCATTAGGAACGGCGATAGCATCACTACTCGACGATATGCAGGGATTCCAACTCGTCATGAACTTTCTTATAATGCCAATATTCTTTTTGTCAGGAGCATTATTCCCTCTCGAGAATCTGCCAAACGCATTGACAGTAATCACGCACCTCGACCCATTGACGTACGGCGTGGATGGATTGAGAGATGCATTGATAGGCACAGGAGTATTCAGCGTAGCGATGAATTTCACAGTATTGATTGTATTGACAGCAATATTCCTTGGAATAGGAACATATTTGTTTTCCAGAATAGAGATATAATAATATGTAAATCATATGGATTTCTAGGAATTATCCGAAAATTTTCCGTGTTTTTCTAAAAGAAAACATAAACTTTATATATGTATTAATAATGTATTTAATCTGTAGCTAAACATATATATTACTGTATTATCAACAAATCATGGAAAAACAAATGGTAGGGGCAGTATCTTTGCTCAAATCGAGCCAATATCGCGCAAAAATTATGCAGGCAATAGGCAGCGATACAGTAATGCCGTCAGAAATAGCTCATAAAACAAGTATAAGACTTAATCATGTAAGTGCTTTCCTCACAGAACTTAAAAACAACAAATTAGTAAAATGTCTTAATGAAGAAAAAAGGAAAGGCAGATTGTATGAATTGACGGAGTTAGGGAAAAATGCAATTACAAAACTTCAAAAATAATGAAATAAAATTTAAAGATGAAAGCTGGGATTTTAGGAAGTCATTCACTAAGTATAGCAATCATGGATTCCACACATATCCTGCGATGATGATACCGCAAATAGCTAGAAGATTAATAGAAGCATATGGAAGAAATGCTAAAGTCATGTTTGATCCATTTATGGGTTCAGGAACAACTATTCTCGAAGCTAAATTGCATACTAATTTTAAAAAAGCTTATGGAATAGATATAAATCCTCTAGCATTATTAATAGCAAAAGTAAAGACTACTCCTCTAGATATAAAAAAACTGAATAGCGAGCATAAAAAATTAATCCATAGATGTATCAAAGATAAGAAATCAAATAATCTTAAACAAAAAGAAGTCAAGAAACATGAGTTCTCCAATATAGAGTTCTGGTTCAAGCCAGAGACTATAATTGATTTAAGCATAATAAAAGAAAATATCGAAAAAATAAAAGACAAGGATATTAAAGATTTCTTTTTAGTGGCATTTTCAGAGACCGTAAGAGATGTATCTAACACGCGCAATAGGGAGTATAAGTTGTATAAGATGGATAAAGAGATGATGAAAGATCATAACCCTAAAACCATTTATCAATTTAGAGACATAGCAGAAAAGAATATAGCAAGCATGAATGATTTCGTTGGAGAGCAGAATATAAATTGCCAAGTTCAAATCCTTGCTGAAGACACTAGATATAGGTCATCCATTCAGGATAAAGAAGTAGATTTAATAATTACATCCCCTCCTTATGGAGATAGCAGAACTACTGTAGCATACGGTCAATTCTCAAGGTTAGCATTGCAATGGCTCGGATATGAGAGAGACTCTGTTATAAATATTGATAAAGTCAGTCTAGGCGGAATACCTACAAAAGATTTGAAAGTAACTATTGAGTCGCCGACTCTGAAAAAGACTCTCGAAAAAATATCTCAACAAGACGCTGAAAGAGCGAAAGATGTTTTAAGTTTCTATATAGATTTTGATAAGTGCGTGGATGAAATGCACAGAGTCACAAAAAAAGGAGCATTTTTATGTTTCGTCGTTGGCAACAGAACGGTCAAAGGAATTCAGAT
>Ga0182027_10009772_pt1 | contig 13730 bp, 12 predicted proteins | sample 712E1DmetaG_FD_121300 | JGI IMG/M metagenome (GOLD analysis project Ga0182027, IMG submission 121300) | Permafrost microbial communities from Stordalen Mire, Sweden - 712E1D metaG (Illumina Assembly) | ecosystem: Environmental > Terrestrial > Soil > Wetlands > Permafrost | place: Sweden...
CTATATTCGGTTTGGTATAATTTCCGTTTTTAATGATTATTTTTCTTGCCAAATGGGTTATTGTCCAAAATAATAATAGTATAGTAAACGCGCTGGCTAATGCGGACATATAATTTACCATCCGTGCCACCATACCCAGGTTAGAACCTGCAAATAATGTAAAAAACCTTGCCATTAGCGCAAACATCGGATTTCCGGGAGGATGGCCTACTTCAAGCTTAAAAGATGTTGCAATAAATTCTCCGCAATCCCATAGGCTGGCTGTTGCCTCGGAGGTTGAAATATAAGTAATGGCTGCAATTAAAAATATTATCCAGCCAAAAATACTGTTGTAATGTTTGTAAAGTTTCATAGTTAAAACAAAATTATGTAAGCGAAATTAGACTTTTTATTGGAAAAAGAAAGTTGAGGAGTATATTTATCACGAGAATTAAAGTAATTTTGAATTGTAATATACAACGACATAGCTGTGAAAAAAGATAATAGCCGGATCAATATTGTCTATTCAACAAACCCCGAATTTCAATACGAGCACGACACAAATATTGAGCCTGATAATATTCCAAATAATCAGCAAAATCTCAAAGTATTTTTAGACCGAAAGCATCGTGCCGGAAAAGCTGTCACATCGGTTACCGGGTTTATTGGTAAAAGCTCAGAGTTGGAAAACTTGGGAAAGTTTTTGAAAACTAAATGTGGTGTGGGTGGGACAGTAAAAGATGGACAAATTCTAATACAGGGTGATTTTTGCGATAAAATTATCGGGCTGCTTTCTTCAGAAGGATATAAAGTTAAACGCAGTGGAGGATAAGTGAACAATGGAATTGTTTGATTTCTAACTTAAAATAATATTCAGTGTTTGTAAATAATAATTTAAAGGATTTTAAAGAAGTATCTGAAATAACTCAAAAAAACATGTTTAGAACTTCATTTTTTGCCATATTGCTTGTTTTAATTTCTTGCAAGCCACCCGATAACCCTAAAAAGGATTTTCTCCATTGGGTTAAAAAGGGCGAAATCAACAATAATGTTATTTGTAAAGATGACCAATCACTTAGTTATTGTCTGTATATTCCGATAAATTATAATATTGATACTTCCTTCGCAATAATTTATTGTTTCGATCCAAAAGGCGACGGGCGGTTACCGGTTTCACTTTTTAAAGATATTGCCGAGGAATATGGATATATTGTGGTTGGGTCTAATAATTCCAGGAATGGCATTCAATCTGCTGAAATTTCTCATATAACTGAAGTATTGTTACAAGACACTAAAACAAAATTATCAATTGATCCAAAAAGAATTTATTTGGCTGGGTTCTCAGGTGGTGCACGTGTTGCCTGTTCAATGGCATTAAATTCAAATTCAATGGCGGGGGTAATAGCATGTTCGGCAGGTTTTGACCCGGCAAGTACCCAGGCAAATTTTAATTTTATTGGAATTGCAGGAAATGAGGACATGAATTATCTTGAGATGAAACAACTTGAATCGTCTTTGACCAATTGGCAAGGGAAACATCAATTCATAGTATTTAACGGGAATCACCATTGGCCTCCGCAAAGAATACTTGAACAGGCTATATCTACACTTGAGTTGTTTTCGATGAAAGAAAAACTAATTGCCCGCAATGAAAAAGTTATTCGCGATTTTATTACCGAAAGATCAGACAGGACAAACGAGTTAGAGCGTGAAAATAATATTGATAGCCTGGCACGCGATTTCCAACTGATTCAAAACATGAAAAAAACTCTTTATGGCCTTGTAAATGTTCCGGAGATTTCTTTAAAAGAAAATGCATTAATGCAAAGCGCTGCACTAAAAGCGTACATTGAAAAAGAAGATGAAATTGAAAAAAATGAAGTTGTAAAGCAACAGGCATTTGTTCAGGCTTACACTTCAAAACAAAATGATTGGTGGAAGAAAGAAATAAATGATCTTTATAACATTTCTAAAAACAATAAAGATGCCATTGAAAAAAGATCGGCCAGGCGTTTGCTTGCATTTATTAGCCTTATGTCCTACAGTTATGTAAATTCATCTCTTTCGCAACAAAATTTTAATGCTTGCGGGCATTTTCTTCAAATTTATGGAATGGCCGATCCCGATAATCCCGATTATTTTTATTTTTCGGCTTGTTATCTTGCCAATTCAGGAAATATCCCAAAGGCATTTGATAATTTAAAGAAGGCGATTTCATTTGGTTTCAGTGATAGGACTAAGTTGGAAAATGATCCATTGATCGCAAATTTAAGGAGTTTAGACGGATTCTCAGAATTATTAAAAACCAAATAAATTAATGCTCAGGGCTTTTTATAAAGGGCCACTTTTACCTGGATTAATTTAAATTCCTGGATTTTTTTCCAATTTGCATTTAGCTCAAAAAGTTCAGAATCGTTGAAATCGTTGTAAATATTTGAATAGAAAACGTAATTATTGGACTTTAAATCTAATGGCGCAAATGATCCATCCTGGTTCGAAAGATCGATATATTCGAATTTACTCAGGTTAGGAAAAGCTGTACCGGTTTTATCAAAAGGAATTGAAGATTCTTTCATATAATTCATCATTTTTTCCCTTAAATGAAAATAAGGAAGATATGAAAGGCTGCTGTCCCATCCTTTAGAAATTTTATCAGGATAAACCCAGAAATTTCCACTTAATAGGCCAATTGTAATAATTACGAAAAATATATTTCTAAGCTTTATGTTTGCGCTATATTCAAACAAATAGTAGCTTACCAACAAAGAAAACAACAAATAAACCGGCAACAAATACCTGTGCCCTGATAAGCCCTTGTGAAGCAAAACTGCTTGAGAAAGTGCCAGAAAAATACATGCAAAAACTATTAATAAAATTTTAAAATTGGCATCAAATTTTGGGCGATACCTGAAAAAGTCCCAGGCGCAATATACTCCTGTAATCCAAATAAACAACCTCCCAAAATCAGTCAAACGCCAGCCAAGTATAAAAATATTCCATATAAAACCTTTAATATTTACAGTTTCAAAAAGTGTTGACCAGGGCATGTCCTTATGATACCCAATCCAACCGGTTTTATAATAGTGCCAAGCCAAAAAGCTTGCTGAAATAATTATGGCAGGCAAGTATTTTAAAAAATTTTGGAAAAAAGAAATTGCAAAAAAACTTTTGAATTTTTGTGAGATTTTTACGTTTTTAGAAAAAACTTCATTTTGGCAACAATCATAAATTATTTCCGCAACGAAAAATGCTGCAATACACATCATGCCGCGCATACTTACCAGCACAAGCCCTGAAAGGGCTATTAAGTAGAATAATCGTTTCCCACTTATTAAATTATTCAGCGCCATCAGGAAAAAGAAAACCAATAAAACATCCGGGGAAACCAATGTACATTGGGCCATTAATGTTGAATCGATTAATAAAATGATTAAAGCTTTATTTTGCCAATTGCTTTTAAAAAGTTTTTTGGTTATCAAGATCGATTGATAAACTATTCCCAGAACAAAAGGCAACATAGCTAGATGGCTTGCTATAAGTGTTTTCCCTAAACACTTCCAAATAATTGCCAAATAGAATCCAAGTGTGGGAATATGACCACTATCAATATCATTGGGCAAAATGATACTATGAAAATTTGTTTCATAAAAATAGTGGGCATGTTTGGAAGCCAATTGTATTGTATCCCAGAAAAAAGGGTAATTTATAGTTGCAATTACCAATGCTGTGAAAAAAAGATAGATTAAAATTCGAATACCAGGTTTCATTTTAGGATAAATCGATTAATTAATTGCTGATTACAAATATTTATTATTTCAGAATTAGAGACTGTTTTAAAAATTTAGAAAAATCAAACACAGAGAAATAACTATACTTTTTATTTACCTTAACCATACATTTAAAACATAAGCTTTGATTGAGCTTTTGAAAACAAAGACGGCACTGAGGCCACAGAGATTTGAGAAATCGCAGCAATTTTTCGCTCTGTGTTCTCAGTGCATTCTCAATATCTTGAATATTATCATTAGCTTTCAACATTTAATTTCAATAAATTTTAAATAATACTTGAATTAAACTCAGTGTTAAAATTCTTTATAATTCCAAAACAGCCTCTTAGCAAATAGTGAACTTATTGCTAAAATAATTTTATTTGATTGGAGGATTAAAATTCATTAAAATATTTGGATTAAAAAAATTTATATTTATCTTTGACCGAACGTTCAGTCAAAAAAAATGTCACCAAAGACCAAAGAACAGATTAAGGAAGTCCGTAAGGAAAAGCGAGAGCTGATTCTTGAAACTGCATTGGAGATATTTGCTACTTATGGATATCATGGCACATCAATTAGCATGATTTCGCAACATGCAGGTATAGCAAAAGGTTTATTATACAATTATTTCGAAAGCAAAGAAGAACTTTTAAAAGCTGTTATAAACAGTGGGTTCAAAGACTTCTTTGATGTCTTCTCTCCAATATTGGATAAGAATTTTTCAGAAAAAATGTTTACAACTGAACATTTTCGAAAGCTGATTAAAAAAGTATTCAAAATTATGCAGGACAATATTCACTTTTGGAGGTTGTATTTTGCATTGGCTTTTCAACCCGGCGTAGCTGAAATAATTTATCAGGATTATAAAGGCATGATGATTTCGCAATTTGATTTATTGGAGAAATATTATAAAAAGCAAGGTTCAAAAAATTCCAGGGCTGATGCCATTCATGCAAATTCAGTAATGGATGGGTTAATGATTAATATTATCCAGTCTACCCCAAATTTTGATGATAAAAATATTATAAATAAAATATTAAAACAACTTGAAAAACCGATGTATTAGTTAGTCAATGTGCTAATTATTCAGTATGCTAATGTTTCGATAATTTATTTGCAAATTTGTTAATCAGCACATTAGCACATTAGCACATCAGCACATCAGCACATTAGCACATCAGCACATCAGCACATTGACTCATTAAAAAATTAAAAAAATGAATTTTATAAAACTCACAATTCCATTCTTAACGTTTGGGTTAATAGTAAATGGTCAGCTGCCTACTGCCAAAGAAATTATAAAAAGGGCAAACGATTTGATGCAGGGTCAGACAAACGAAAGTTACATGCAAATGAGCATTGTCCGGCCTACCTGGCAACGCACAATAGCTTTTCATTCCTGGGCGAAAGGAAATGAATTCAGTATGGTAATTATTACTGATCCGGCCAAAGAAAAAGGACAAACATTCCTGAAACGTAAAAACGAAATATGGAACTGGGTCCCCAATATCCAGAGAATGATAAAACTTCCGCCTTCCATGATGTCGCAGGGATGGATGGGATCTGATTTTACCAATGATGATCTGTTGAAAGCCGCTTCCATAGTTGACGATTACGACCATACGCTGATGGGAAGTGAAGCGTGTAATGGCGAAGATTGCTATAAAATTAAATTAATACCCAAAGTCAATGCTGCGATTGTTTGGGGTTCGCTTATAAAGTGGGTAAGTAAAAAAGGATATTTCCAGATGAAAACCGAGTTTTATGATGAGGACAATCAATTGGTAAAAACCGAATCGGCTTCAAAAATCAAAGAGATGGGCGACCGTGAAATCCCGACCCATTTCGAAATAATCCCGGCAGATAAACCCGGAAACAAAACCCTAGTCGATTTTGAAAAGGTCACATTTAATAAACCGATGGACGAAGGGTTCTTTTCGCAACAAAATATGAAAACGATTAGATAAAAGAAGCCCCACCCCAGCCCTCCCCGAAGGGGAGGGAGAAAGAAATAATTTTAAATTTACAACAATGGATTATAAAATATCAAAAGTTCCATTTAAGTTCCCTCCTTTTTGGGGAGGGTCAGGGTGGGGCTCCTTAGCTTGGCGAAACCTCTGGCGCAACAGGCGCCGGACATTGATAACAGTGGCATCTGTCTTTTTTGCAGTTTTTCTTGCAATTATCATGCGCGGGTTCAAACATGGCGCAATGGTATACCTTATTAACAACGTGTTGCATTCCTATACCGGATATGTTCAGATTCACGAAAAGGGATACTGGGATAACAAAACCTTTGACTATAGCATGGCTGCCAATGATTCGGTTTTTGAAAAAGTCAAAAACATAAAACAAGTTAAAGGGATAATTCCGCGTCTCGAATCTTTTTCATTGGCTTCATCGGGCGATAAAACAAAGGGTGTAATTACGGTTGGCATTGACCCTGATTTAGAGAATGAATTTACTGAACTTAATAAAAGGATTGTTTCAGGAAGATATTTCAATAATAAAGATACAGGGGTAATTTTGTCCGAACGCCTTTCAAAATATCTAAACCTGAAGGTAAATGATTCAATTGTACTACTAAGCCAGGGATACCAGGGAATGGGGGCAAGTGGGATTTATAAAATACTCGGAATTGTTAAGCTTCCAGCCCCTGAATTTGACAATCAAATGGTTTATATGCCATTGCCTCTGGCACAGGAATATTATTCCGCACAAGGACGGGTTACATCAGTGGTAGTTGATTTGAACAACCCGCAGGACATGGACAAAGCAATCAGAAAAATTAATAAAGTTGTTAATTCCAATGAATATGAAGTAATGTCGTGGAAAGATATGTTAATTGAACTTTACCAACAATATGTTACCAACGAAGGGGGCGGGATGATTGTTATTTCGTTGCTTTACCTTATTGTCGGATTTGGCGTTTTTGGCACGGTCCTGATGATGATTGCAGAACGCCGCCACGAATTTGGAATTATGATTACTATTGGCATGCAACGAAAAAGATTAATGCAATTAGTGGGATCAGAACTGGTTTTTATTTGCTTAATGGGTTTATTATTAGGGTTTCTGGGAAGTGTACCAATTGTCGCATATTTTCATTTTTACCCAATTCACATGGGACCAGAGATGGCCAAATCTTACGCTGCTTTTGGTATGGAACCTATTCTGCCCACTGCATGGCAGCTCGATTATATGCTCCAGCAGGTATATATTGTATTTCTGATTGTGCTTGTGGTACTTATATATCCCTTGTATTCGGTGTATAAGTTAGATTTGACAAAGGCGATGAGAAGATAAATAGGCCCCACCCAACCCTCCCCAAAGGGGAGGGCAAATACAAAATTCTGAAAAGCTAAATTTATGGAAGATCAAAATAAAATAAACATTAAGCATGGTTTTAAAACCCTCCCCTTTGGGGAGGCCGGGTGGGGCTTATTATCCCTTTCATGGAAAAATATTTGGCGGAACAAAACCCGCAGCCTCATTATCATTTTTGCAATTGTGTTTGGCATTATTGGCGGGGTTGGCATTATTTCTTTCATGAACGGGTTGTTTAACCAGCGTATTGAAATGGCCATTGGAAATGAAGTTTCAAACATTCAAATCCACAATTCTCATTTTCAAAGCAATAAGGAAATAAATGATACCATTTTTGATATTTCAAAAGTGACATCTGTTCTTGATTCCTGTAGGGAAATAAAGGCGTACAGCGTAAGGCTAAAATCGGTAACCATGATTAATTCAGCCAATAGCAGTGAAGGAATAATGCTCAACGGCATTGACCCGGAAAGGGAAAAGGCGGTTACCGATATTCATAAATATATTCAGGAAGGCAACTACTTTAGCGATAACAGAAAAAATGGAATCCTTATCGGAGAAAAACTGGCCCGAAAACTTAAAATTAAAATGCGTTCAAAGGTTGTGGTAACAATGCAGTCAGCTTCGGGTAGCATTACCAATGCGGCTTTTAAAGTTATTGGTATTTACAAAACAAACAACTCCACTTTCGATGGGCATAATGCCTATGTTCGCAAATCAGATTTAGCGGCAATTATTGGGTTAGGTCCACAAACTGCCCACGAAATAGCTATTTCGGTTATTAGCGATAAAGAAACCCGGGCGCTGTCCAGTTCACTAAAAAGCAAATGCAATAGTGACAATCTAAGTATTGAAACCTGGGATGAAATTATGCCCGAACTTAGCCTTATGACAGGTGCATTGGATTATATGCTGTATATTTTTATGTCAATAATTTTCCTGGCATTAAGTTTTGGGATCATCAACACTATGCTTATGGCTGTAATGGAAAGGGTGCGCGAAATTGGTATGCTCATGGCTATTGGGATGAACAAAACTAAAATATTTATAATGATTATGCTCGAAACCATTTTGCTCATGCTTACCGGCTCAATTGCCGGACTTATACTCTCTTATGCAATGGTAAATTTCTTTCAAAAACATGGTATTGACCTTTCCAGCGTTTCATCGGGATTGTCAGGTTTTGGCTTAAGTTCAATAGTATATCCATTCCTTGTAACAAAATCTTATTTTAATATTGTTGTTATGGTGATAATTACAGGGATTATTTCGTCTATTGTCCCTGCAAGAAAAGCATTAAAAATGAACCCATCAGAAGCTATAAAGAAATTATAATGTGCTAATGTGCTAATGAATCAATGTGCTAATGGGTCAATTAAAAAAATTAAATATTATGGAAACAGCTAAAGAAAATAAGATACTTGATTTGACTTTTCAATTTGCTTTGGATATTATTGAGTTTAGTGAAGAATTAGAATCGCGGCACAAGGTTGTTATTGCAAGGCAATTATTGAAATCAGGAACCTCAATTGGGGCAAATGTTCGTGAAGCTCAGAGTGCAGAAAGCAAAGCAGATTTTATCCATAAAATTAAAATCGCTGCCAAAGAAGCGGAAGAAACAGAATATTGGCTTCAATTATGTAAATTTTCGAAAAGTTATCCGGAAAACACACCATTATTAGAAAAGATAGAATCCATATTGAAAATTATTTCTAAAATATTAGGTACAGCAAACAAAAAAAATTAAAACAATTTGCTAATGTTCTAATATGCCAATGAGTCAATTAACAAATTGAATAATTGGCACATTAAATAATTGGCACATTAAATAATTAGCACATTAAAACTATGAAAATAATTGAAACAAAAGAATTAACGAAGGTTTACCGCGAAAATGGCAATGAGGTCATTGCCCTGGATAACCTGAATTTATCATTTGAACAAGGTGAATTTACTTCTGTTGTCGGGCCGTCCGGTTCAGGGAAAACAACATTTCTGAATATGGTTGGCGGGATTGATTATCCTACTTCCGGCGAAATTCAAATTGATAACGTCAATATTGGCGCTTTAAAAAGTTCTAAATTAATAGATTTCCGTATGCGGAACATCGGGTTCGTATTTCAATCATACAACCTTATTCCGGTTTTAACAGCCCGCGAAAATGTTGAATTTATCATGTTTTTGCAAAACCGGTCGCTTGCAGACCGCAACAAACGAAGCGCTGAATTATTGGCTGCAGTCGGTTTAAGCGATCGCATGGACAGCCGACCGGCAAAATTATCAGGTGGCCAGCAGCAGCGTGTTGCAGTAGCGCGTGCACTTGCTTCGAGGCCGAAATTTATCCTGGCAGATGAACCGACAGCAAACCTTGACTCAAAATCGGCTGAAACACTTCTGGATATTATGGAAAAACTCAACCATGATGAAAATATTACATTTATTTTCTCAACCCACGACCCACGCGTTGTTAAAAAAGCAAGACGTGTTATAACACTTGTAGATGGCAAAGTTTCCAGTGATGAAGTTAAATCAGTTTAAAATGTAAAGTATGAAAAGTTTTAAATTCTGGCGCTGCTGGCTTATTATTTTGAGCAGCATAATTATTTTGTTTGGCTTATTTTTGGTGTTATTCAGCAATACTAAATTATTCACACCATTCAATATTCTTATTAACGGTTCATTTCCGGTCAATGAAGGTTTAAATGTACCAAACCGCCTTCTGATATGGCTTTACGCTATTTTAGGAGCTACAATGATTGGTTGGGGTATTTTTATTTTATACCTGCTTCAAAATGCTTTCGCACGTAAAGAACGTTGGACCTGGTATGCAATTTCAGTAGGAATGTTGGCATGGTTTATTCCGGATACTTTTATGTCGTATTTCTGTGGTGCATATTTTAATGTTATTTTAAATAGCTTTTTGTTTTTAGCTTTTTTGATGCCGCTGATATTCACTTTTAAAGTATTTAACAGAAAGTAAAATTAAAACTAATTTAAAATTTATTGTAAAAATACCAGGGTTAACTATTTAGAAACCTGTTCACCAACTCACTGGGATCAGGTTAGTACAAATATAATCGTATATAATAAGTTCGGACAAATAAAATAAAAGTACTTTATAAATCTCAGTATGACAAGTGAAAACTCTTATTCATTTATTTCCTTAAAGTGCTATAACTGGTTTTGGCTGAAATTCAATACTTCAATCGTGAAGTGTTGCATTTTAATCTCAATAGTTTTTGTTCAGGCTTCAGTCCTTCATTCGCAGGGAACTGAAAAGAAATTTCTTGTATCTGGTTATATTTCGAATATGCAAAGCTCCATGTTCGACAGTTTAAATAAACAATGGACAATAAGCAATCTAATCCATAACCGCATAAATTTAAAATATTTCCCGGTTTCTGGCCTGAGCATGGCTTTGGAAATGCGTAACAGGTTATCAGTGGAAGAAAATGATAAAAACAATACAGCAACGGCTACAAATTTTGCTGCTGATAATGGTTTTATGGATTTGACCAGAAACCTGGCCAAAGGGAATTCTTATGTACTTAATTCAACTATCGACAGGCTTTGGATGGCTTATGAAAACGGAAAATTCCACACGACACTCGGCCGTCAACGTATAAACTGGGGACAAACTATGGTATGGAACCCAAACGATATATTTAATGCTTATTCCTTTTTCGATTTCGATTATGTGGAGCGTCCGGGAAGTGATGCTTTAAGGTTGCAATACTATAATTCTGAAGTTTCATCTACCGAAATAGCAGTAAAAATGAACCGGGTTAACCAGGTTACAGCCGCTGCTTTATTTAAATTCAATGCCTTTGAATATGATTTTCAGTTATTGGGAGGAACTTTAAATCAAACTGATTATGTGGCAGGTTTTGGGTGGAGTGGAGCAATTCATAGTGTTTCGTTTCGCGGCGAAGTAAGCTATTTTTATCCTGATAAGAATTTCAGGGATACATCGGGTGTGTTGCTTGCATCTGTTTCTTTCGATTATACACTGAGCAATTCATTATCTTTTTTGGCCGAATATCTTTATGATGGCATGAAGTTCAGCAATAATTTTTCATTTCAGTCGCTATACAATGCGCCAATGACAGTAAAAAATTTATCGTTTGTGAAACACAATTTACTGCTTCAGGCAAGTTATCCGATTACTCCATTGTTTACTGGTAGTCTGGCAGGAATGTTCTTGCCCGGAATTAATGGATATTATGTTGGCCCATCGGTTACTTATTCACTATCACAAAATCTTGACGCATCGCTTTATCTTCAATCTTTTAAAGGGGATATTTCAGGCAAAAGTCAAAGTATTAATCTGGTATTTATCCGGGTAAAATTCAGCTACTGACACTAAAATTCAATTTATCTTTTAATCCATTATTTTCTTTTCGAACTATTTCAGGTCAAATTATTTCTTCAACTTTTACACTTGTTAAAATAATTTAATGTTTTTTAAGAATATATTTTCTGTTAACAGTCAATCATTTTCGGAATAAAATTGTTTATTAAATATAATTTTTCAATAAACACCCCACTTTTTTGATAGATTTACCGTAATATTTATAATAAACATAATTTTTTAAATCTATATTATTTTCATTTAATTAAATTGCTAATGCGAAAACTGACATTATTATTTTCTTTTCTTTTGGCTGGAATAAATGCCTTCTCCCTCGACCAATTTACAATTAGTGGTTATGTACGAGATGCCCAATCGGGCGAAGGAATGATCGGAGCGACAGTATTCGTAAAAGAATTGCCTTCAACTGGTATCACTACTAATGCATATGGTTTTTATTCTCTCACAATACCCAAAGGTACATATTCGATTTCTGCTCAATTTGTAGGATATGCTCCATTGGGAAAATCTATTATTCTTAATCAGAATCAGAAAGTTGATTTTGAACTAAAAGAAAAAGCAACCGAATTGGGCGAAGTTTTGGTAACTGCAGAAAAGCGAAATGAAAATGTAGCAAAACCTGAAATGGGCACCAATAATATAAGCATAAAGGAAATAAAAAGCATTCCTGCCTTATTTGGGGAAAGGGATGTTTTAAAATCCATTCAGTTACTGCCTGGTGTTTTACCTGCAGGTGAGGGGAACAGTGGATTTTTTGTCAGGGGAGGGAGCGCTGACCAGAATTTAATTTTATTGGACGAGGCTACGGTTTATAATGCCTCCCATTTGATGGGTTTTTTCTCAGTATTTAACCCCGATGCCGTAAAAGACGTAACTTTGTATAAAGGAAGTATGCCTGCTGAATATGGCGGCCGTCTTTCATCAGTGCTTGCCATGTCAATGAACGATGGCAATGAGAAAGAATATCATGTTAATGGTGGGATAGGGCTTATTTCATCGCGATTGACCGTTGAAGGGCCAATTGAAAAAGACAAAGGTTCTTTTATTATTTCCGGCCGTCGTACTTATGCCGATCTTGTTGCCCATGGACTATACGATATTCATGTATTGACTGACACTTCATTAAAAACTGCCACGCTGTACTTTTACGATTTAAATGCCAAAGCAAGTTACAAGTTTACCGACAACGACAGGGTTTATCTGTCGGGTTATTTTGGCAAAGATGTGTTAGGCCTTTACCAGGCCGGGTTAAACTGGGGCAATACTACAGCAACACTGCGATGGAACCACTTACTAAATGAAAGGTTATTTTCGAATACATCGCTCATTTACAGCAATTACAATTACACCGAAAATAGTGGCGAAACGAAAAATGCAATAAATATTGTTTCGCAAATTCAGGACTGGAACCTGAAAGAAGATTTTCAATTTTTCCCAAATACCCAAAACAAGTTAAAATTTGGGATCAATATAATTGACCACACTTTTATCCCCGGCACTGTTCAGGATACCAGTACGCAAATTGTGCGGCCAACTCTTCCGCATAAATATGCCTGGGAAAGCGCGGCTTATTTTTCGCATGAATTAAAATTTTCAAAAAAACTTAGTTTAATCTATGGCCTGAGGTTGTCAACTTTTATGCTCACCGGGCCCGGGACTTTTTATACCTATGATTCTGAAGGTACTGCAATAGATTCTGTAACTAAGAAATCGAACCAGATAGAAAAGGCATATTATGAATTTGAGCCACGTGCTGCTGTTGATTATATGCTAAATGATGTAAGTTCGTTTAAAGCATCGTATGCAAGAAATACGCAATACTTACACCTGCTTTCAAATTCAACAATCAGTATGCCCACCGATTTATGGATACCTAGCAGCAATAACGTAAAACCCGAACTTGCTGACCAGTATTCAATCGGTTATTTCAGGAATTTCAATGATAACGATTATGAATTTTCAACAGAAGTATTTTATAAAAATATGTACAATCAAATTGACTATACCGAAGGCGCTACGCTGAATTTTAATGCCAACGTTGAAAATCAATTAATTTTTGGGAAAGGGAGAGCATACGGGGCAGAATTTTTTCTTAATAAAAAATATGGTCGTCTTACTGGGTGGATAAGTTACACGTTGTCGAAATCTGAACGCAGTTTCCCGGGTGTTAACAATGGAAGTTGGTATCCGGCAAAACAAGACAGGACAAATGATGTGTCTGTCGTAGCAATATATGACCTTTCGAAAAAATGGAACATTTCAGGAACCTGGGTATTTTATAC
>Ga0182027_10009773_pt1 | contig 13729 bp, 11 predicted proteins | sample 712E1DmetaG_FD_121300 | JGI IMG/M metagenome (GOLD analysis project Ga0182027, IMG submission 121300) | Permafrost microbial communities from Stordalen Mire, Sweden - 712E1D metaG (Illumina Assembly) | ecosystem: Environmental > Terrestrial > Soil > Wetlands > Permafrost | place: Sweden...
AATCGCATACAGTATCAGATGCCAGTATCAGATTTGAGTCGCGGTGACACAGTATCAGATTGCAGTATCAGATCATTTTTCAGCCTCAAATTTCTACGGGAAAATTCCCCGTTCGCGTTCACGTGCTTGTCATCTGTCTTGCTGGAATGAAGGCCAAGCCAGTTGCCAATCACGAGAACGCTCACCCCCCTCAATGCCTGGTCGTGTCAGATTTGCAACCAGCACCGCGCCCCGTCCCCCGCTCGCGGATCTGGTTTCAAATCCGACACCACCAGGACAAATCTCGCGCGACCGGGCCGCATCCGTTGGCTTGAGTCGCCGCCGCGAATGGAACTTCCCGATCCGGCCATGTTTTTTTCTGGTTTTTTCTGGAATGGAAATTTGAAAACAGTTGCAATCTGGCCAATAAAATGGAAATTGATGGCGGACGATTATGAGCGCGAAAGACATTCTCCTTGAAGTGGCGGAAAAACTGCCGCCGGAAGCCACGCTCGTTGATGCCATCTACGAATTGGAATTCCGGCAGGCGGTGGAGGAAGGGCTGGCCGAGTTGGATCGCGGCGAAGGCATCCCCATTGAGCAGGTCAAGGCCAAGATCGCCACATGGGCTGGCAAGTAATCATCGCCCCGTCGGCGCAATCCGATTTGGCGGACATTGTCCGCTATATTGCCCGGCACAATTCCGACGCCGCCGCCCGGCTCGGTTTTGAACTCATCACCCGCGCCGAAAGTCTCACGCAATTTCCCGAAATCGGCCGCACGGTGCCCGAATTCCGGCTGCCCGACTTGCGCGAAATCATCTGCCGCTCATATCGCATCATCTACCGGCTGAAACGCGAGGACAAACAGATTCAAATCGTCGCTTCTGGCACGGCGCGCGGGGATTTCCCCATATTCCCGGCAAAATCTAATTCCCCCCGGCGCACAGACTTTCGGGCTGTCTCGCTCCGGCGCGGACACACCAAAAGACTGTGCGCCGCCCAAGGTGCCTGACTCCGGCAATTTCCGGTCTGCTTCACTGCACTCCGTTGCGCGGTCAACAACGACCCCTGCCCGCCGTTGATCCGCTTTACTGCCGCTCCGTTCCGCAGGCCGTAATTCGCCGGAGACAGGCCGGGCTTTGCGCCAACCGGATTTCAAGAGTTGTCCGAACGCCGCGCTGTTCATCTTGTTTGTGCTTCCCGTCCATCCGCGAGTGGCGTTTGGTGGATTTGCCCTGTGAGTCGTGCAGGATCGCCCGACATGAAGCCCTTCAGCAGATAAGCATCCACCGATTCCTTTCCTGCTATCCGGATGCGCCCCCTCGGCTGGAAATTACACGTCGCACGCAGCAGCCGGTAGCTTGGATCCGCGACCTGGATCTCCCCGATCAAACCGTGCGTCTCCATCCCGGCGGCCACGTTGACCGTTTCGCCCCACAGATCATAAATGAACCTTCGCGTTCCAATGATGCCGCCGATGACAGGCCCTGAGCACATCCCCATGCGAACCGATAACCCCTGTCCCGTCTCTTGAAACCACGCGTGCATGGTATCCCGCAGTTCCAGTGCAAAACGCGCCAGACAGATTGCGTGGTCACTGCGCGGGACCGGTGCTCCGGCGGCTGCCACATAGATGCCACCCATGGTCTTGATCCGTTCCACTCCATGCTTCTCCGCGAGTTGATCACACCGCGTGAAAATGTCGTTCAGCAAAGCGACCAGGTTGTTCGGCGTCAGCTTTTCAGACAGCGGGGTGAGCCCGACAATTCCGCAAAACAAGACGGAGACATCCTTATGGCCGTCCGCGATGACACTGGTCCCATCGCGCAACCGATCCGCAACTTGGTCGGGAAGAATACTCCGCAAGAGCAGATTTGTCTTGTCGCGTTCTCCCGCGAGTTGTCTTCGTTGGATAAAATCGCGCCGGAGATAGACCTCAAGCAAGTAAGCCCCGGCAAGGCTAAGCATGGCGGCTGAAACTAGATATAGGAGATTGTTCAGGAAGACGGTTAGCGTTTCTGCTGACAGGTGCCGGCCTTGAATCGCCAAACAGACAAAGGTGTAGCCAAGCAGGATGAAGATGGTGAGAAGGGTTGTGTATGACACAAGAAGGCGCAAAAGAATAAAGGAACTCTCCATTGTAAGAATCAAACCCACATAGTTGATAGCGAACCCCGGTTCCTTCGGATCGGTAATTCCTATGATCCCCAGGACCCCGAGGGCAATAGCAACGCCTTCGACAAAGAAAATGGACTGTCCCAGTTTCCAATAAGATCGAAAAAGGGTGCCTACATAAAACAAGGTCAGAACCGGGCACATAATGCCGAATATCAGTACATGCATTTTGAATGAATTCTGTGGGTTCAGTCGGGGAATCAACAAACCAAAGGCCAAGTATGTGAAAAATGCAACAATGACACTGGCCCGAATGAATGGAATGGATCGGGATGCATGATCTTCGCGAAAGACCTTTTCCAGTTCAGGTGGAAACTGCAAGCGCCGACCGGATTTCAAGAGTTGTCCCAACGTTGCGCTATTCATCTTGTTTGTGCTTCCCGTCCATCCGCGAGTGGCGCATGGTGGATTTGCCCTGTGAGTCGTGCAGGGTCACCCGCCATGAAGCCCTTCAGCAGATAGGCATCCACCGGTTCTTTTCCCGTTATTCGAATACGTCCTCTTGGCTCGAAACGGCACAGGGCACGCAGTAGCCGGTAGCTTGGATCCGCGACTTGGATTTCCCCGATCAGACCGTGTGTCTCCATACCGGAGGCCACACTGACAGTCTCGCCCCAAAGATCATAGATGAATCTTCGCGTTCCGATGATGCCGCCGATCACGGGTCCGGAACACATGCCGATGCGAACCGATAAACCCTGTCCGGTCTCTTGAAACCACGCGTGCATCGTGTCCCGCAGTTCCAGTGCAAAACGCGCCAGACAGATTGCATGGTCGTTGCGCGGGACCGGTGCTCCGGCGGCTGCCACGTAAATGCCACCAATGGTCTTGATCCGTTCGACTCCATGCTTCTCTGCCAGTTGATCGCACCGCGTGAACACGTCGTTCAGCAAAGCAACCATGTCGCCAGGTGTCATCTTCTCAGACAGGGGTGCCAGCCCCACAATGCCGCAGAACAACACGGATACGTCGTTGTAGCCGTCCGCTATGACACTGGTTCCGTCCCGCAACCGACGATCCGCCACCTGGTCGGGAAGAATATTCCGCAGGAGCCGATCCGTCTTTTCGTGTTCTTCGGCAAGTTGGCCATCAAGCTTTTCCATGGTCAGTCGAAAGGACAGCGCGAATGCGGCCAGCACCACGCACACGGTCCCCAAGTTCCAACTGCCCAGCACTTCAGAGAAGAGTGGGGACAAGGGATGCAGCGGCGGAAACCGTGGTGCCAAGAAGTGCAGTGTGATCAGTGGCCCGACAAAGAAGCAAAAGAGGCCGAATTTCCGGAATCGGTAGCCCGATGGGAACAGGAAGACAAAGGCCGCTCCTGTCACCAACCAGTACTGAAATCCGGGTTCCTTGCCGATCAAAAACTGGCACGCCACGGCGTGAGATACCATCTCAACCGATGCCAGAGAGAACGCGGTGTAGTGAAACTTCTTGTGGTTCAGCCAAAGCAGTCCCGAGTAGAGGCAGACACTAAATACATTGAACCATGCAAGGAAGCGGATACCAAGGAGTAGAAACAGTGCCACAAATGACGCGTGAACGAGCAACCCCGCCAGACTCCCACAGTTCACGACTACGTAAATGCACCAGTCCTCGCGGCGAATCGTGTCGGGAGCTTTCGCGAGCGAGCCAGCCAGTCCCCGCATCAAAGGCCCGAAGCGCTCTTTCAGTTGCATGAGTGGTTGTCGCTTCACACGAGCACGCCTCTTCTCTGTTGGACATGAAGAACCGAGATGCGCATCGTGTTCCCTTGGTCAGTCAGCGGCCCGCGCCAGGTTTTCTGGCATTGTCAGCCGGAGAAAGTGGAGTGTGCCAGATTCATCACCCACAACGATATTACCCCCAGCAGAAGCAACCGCACAACTTAGCATTCGGTCGGGACCAGTGAATGTGGCGATGTTCCCGCTGGAGACCAGATCCCAGACGCGGAGAGTCTGGTCCCAAGATGCTGAGACAAACATATGGTCATTGAATGGGCTGGCGACGGACCAGATGTCGGCCGTGTTAGCGCTATCAATCACGCCCCGCTGCGCCCCGCTCGACAAGTCCCACACTCGGAGAGTCTGATCTGCCGATGCAGAAACGGCGAACCGACCGCCACTCGCGACAGTCACAGCTAGCACCCCATCCGTGTGTCCTTCGAGGATATGCACAACCCGGCCGCATTCCAGATCCCACACTCGCAGAGTGTGATCATCAGACGCGGAAACCGCATACCGTCCATCCGGGGTCAAGGCCACTGCTAGTACCCCACCCGCATGTCCTTGGAGCACGCGCACAGTCTCTCCGCTGTCCATGTCCCACAGCCGCAGCGTATTGTCGTTTGACGCAGACAAAGCACGACTGCCATCTGGAGTCACAACAACAGCGTTGATGCCGCTCGCATGGCCGGAGAGAACTCGCAGGGTCATGCCATCCGCTACGCTCCAAACTCGCAGCGTGCCATCTTTCGATGCTGATACGGCGCGCTGTCCGTCGTCAGATGCGGCAACAGCACGAACACTTGCCTTGTGACCCTCAAGAGTTCGTATCGCGCGACCATTGTCCGCATCCCACACGCGCAGGGTCTGATCCTCAGAGGCCGAAATGGCATACCGTCCTCCGGAAATCAGGACCACAGACCAAATGCTCCCGGCATGTCCGTTGACCTCCTGTAGCGGCTGTAACCCCTTCAGATCCCACACGCGCAGAGTCTGATCCGACGATGCCGAGATCGCACGGTTTCCATCAGCCGTCAGCGCAACTGATTTCACCCATGACCTGTGACCCGAAAGCGTTCGCACGTGCTGACCCGCTTTTAGATCCCAGATGCGTAGGGTTCTATCTTCGGAAGCCGACACGGCACGAAACCCGTCTGCCGAGAGGGCCACGGACCACACTCTGTCCGTATGCCCGCGCAAGATGGATGTGGTCTGACCGTTCTGTAGATCCCACGTTCGTAAGGTCGCGTCCAATGAACCTGATACCGCTAGCCTGGCATTCGCGGTGATGGCCGTGGCGTAAACCATACCATCGTGTCCGGCAAGCGTTCTGAGGATTTCGCCTCGCTCCAAATCCCACAACCGGAGCGTTCCGTCCCAGGAGGCGGAAATGGCAAGCCGCCCGTCGTCGGCTACTGCCACTGACCAGATGCCATCCTCGTGACCCTCAATGCAACGAAGAGCTTGCCCTCGATCAATATCCCAGACGCGCAATGACCGATCCTTTGATCCTGAGACAGCAAGATGTCCTCCTTTGGCAAGCGCCACCGAGCAAACCCCCGCGCGGTGCCCTTTGAGAACGTGCATCGCCTCCCCACTCTTTAGATCCCAGACGCGCAGAGTTCCATCCTCCGATGCCGACACGGCACGATGTCCGTCAACGGTCACTGCGACCGACCAAACCTCCGCGGTGTGTCCCGTAAGGGCCCGGAGCATCTCACCGCTCGTCAAATCCCATATGCGCAGGAGGCCGTCTTCCGAGGCCGAAACCGCGCGCAGCCCATCGCCGGTCAGCGCCACGGCGTTGATGCCCTTTGCTTCTCCTGCTAGGACGTGGACAAGTGCGCCGCCGGGAGTATCAAGAGAGGGAGCAATAGGCCGCAGCCATGGCGCTGACTGCCGCCGGCACACTGACTCAAGTATCTGTTGAACTATCGCAATGGGGACTCCAATTAGCCGCCCCGTAATCTGCGAGGCAAGCTGTGAACTATCCCGCGTAAGAACATGTGCGGACAACCTGATCGCACTGTCCAAGGACTGCAAGACGACGCGTTTGTCCACATCTGGACAGCCACTGGCGTGTAGTGCCAAGGTGTAGTCGAGCAGAAGTCCGCTAACCTGTCCTTTGTTGACCTTTGCGTGTATCCAGTCGTAGGTAGAGAGAATCGAGTCCAGTTCGTCTGTCCTTCTGCTCTCGACCAAATGGTAACTTAGATTCTGGAAGAAATACCCATCGTCCGGCCCTTCGCACCAACTATCCGGACATAGTCTGTGATATGCTGCTAGAATCGTCTGGTGGAGAGCAACGGGATCTTTTGCCTGTCGAGATGCAAAGTCATGCAGCAGATCGTGCAAAGACACGCGACGTTCCGACGATCTATCCGATGTAGAAGAACTGGTCTCAAGTTGAATCAGCGAACGTTCACTGAGGCTGACCAGCAATTCCTTGCAGTCCAAGTCGTCAAGGTTACCAGTGTATTGCCAAAGTGTGCGCACGGCAGCTTCGGGGAAGGTTTTGTCTGGGCGGAACACAGCAAGCTCGGCAAACCGTCGTTGTTCGTCCTGTGTGAGCACCGCAACGCTCACCTGCATCGATCGCCAGACACTGCGGTGTTGGTCGCTGAAGGCCTGCCGGTCCGCAATCCGTTCCAGATCGGCTTGGCGCAATGCTAGGAGAATGCTAGCCCACTCGTTCCCGCGTTTGGCCATGCCACCGCACAGCGCGACTGCCAGCGGCAGGCAGCCGCATTCGGCAACGACGTCGTATGCCTCGGGAGGCAGTGTCGCCAGATCTACGCCCACCGCGCTGGCCAACAAGTGCAAAGCCTCGGTCTCGGTGAACTGATGGACCTGATGCATGGTGCCACCCAAGGTGTGCAGGACCCCCGCGTCACGTGTGGTGACAATGGCCCGGCAGCGCACACCCAGCACATCAAAGACTTCCACATGCCTCGCCTCCCAGACATCGTCCAAAATAAGCAGTACGGCTTTGGAGGACAGCAATTCCTTCAACTTACCTTTGCCGTGGGTAATGGTCTCGAAATGTTCCTTCTGTCCCAACACTTCCGCCAGATCGTTTTGCAGTTGCAGTAGGTTCGGTTGTTGACCAAAGGTTAACCACACGATGCCGTCCGGAAAGGCCCGTCGAATCTCTCGATCTCGCGTTAGTGCTGCTGCGACCACTGACTTGCCGCTGCCCCCCATGCCATGTATGCCCACTCTTGCTAGTGCCCCTTTGAGTATGATCGGCTTCTGTAAGTCCATCAGCAGGTCGTCCTTGATCTTCCGAAGACAATCTGGTCGTGCGACGAAATGGGGTGGCAGGGAAGGGACGGCGAACAGTGTGCCAAGAGGTGTTTCCGGTCGATTCAGGTTCTCTACCAGATTCTTGAAATGGACATCGTAGCTCTGGTCATCACGAAAGTCCTCACAGTGGATTGACTTCAATTCCTCTGAAACCAAACTATACTCGCCCAAGCGCAACGCTGGAACTACCTGCTTATCCAATTCGAGAGCCCAAAGCCATTCTTGGCGGACATACTCGGAGTTAGCGGCCATCGGCCCGACAACGAATATGAGGCAATCACGCGCTCGTATTGAATCGCTGATCTCTTGATGAAAACTGAGACGCCTGGCCGGCATAGAAACACGGTCCCACCACACACTATAACCATGCGCTGTGAGGTCCTCGTACAGCCGTTTCACGAACGGCTCATCATCGCCGCGGGCGTAGGAAAGAAAGATCGTTGTGCTCATACGCATTCTGACCGAGTCTTGTTTACCCAGGCAGAACGGGGGGGCGGTCTTGGAAAATCACGCGCCAATCGGACACCTCATCCACCATTAGTTGTGCGGCACGCAAGGCGACCTCAATCGAACGGCTCAGGGATGGATCTGTTGATTGACGGAGTGCCGCAATTTCACCATGGAGCAGTTTCAGGCGGTCGGCCATTGCGTGAGAGCGTTTCGCAAGGCGGGCGAACTCAGCTTGGTTGTTTATTGCTGCCATTGCGCTGCCAAGAGCGGGAAACACAGCGGCCACAGTCGTCAGGGCGCGACTGAAGCCCTCGGACCAATGGAGCGACCCACCCGCCCATCCTATCACATGCGGCATGAAATGCAGCGTGACCGCAAGCGCTGTCAGTCCGAACAGACTCAGACAGAGCACATGCAGACGATGATCGAGTCGCGCGCTTCGTTCACTGTTCCACTCGTGAAAATCCACCTGCTCATGGACGATCGCATCGAGTTGCCCAATACATTCACGCAGGAGGTCCGGAGTGACACGCTGATTGGACAGACCGACAGCGCGTTCAATGGCACGAACGTGCCAGTACATCCATGACTCATATGGATTACCGTATTGACCCAAGTGCGGCGGAAGGCGCGGAAATGGCCGCCCGCCACCCAACGGAATCAACAACCGCAATTGTCGAACCAACTCCGCAACAAGCCGGTAATCCATCCACCGCTCGTGCCACCGTCGAATTCGCCCCCAAGCTACTAGTCCAATGATTGCCATGATCACGAGCAGTTCGAAGACGACACAGATTGTCTCCGCCGTGTGATGCTGCGAAATCGTCCAACCTGCCATCCATGGTATCAATGCGAGGGCCACTGCAAGAGCACCGAGGAAATGTGTCGCCACAAAGGAACTCCGGTAACAGTCGGCATAATAATCGGCAAGCTTGTCAGCCCAAGCGTAGTGCGGGCGCAGTTGCTTGTTGACCCAATCTGCGATACCGGAACCATCGGTCGGCCACTTCGACGCGACAGCCTGTTCAAAATCCGGTACGGTTAGTGCTTGGAGTTTGAGTTGGTTTGAGCCAACGAAATCGCGGAACAACTTCCATAGAATTGCAGGGTTCCATGCGGGTTTACACTCGCCAAAAAATGGCTTTGCAAGGCTCGGCTTTTCAGCATGCCCCAGTTCACGAGCAGGCTGCGGCGCTTGGAGAATCTCCCCCACCAGTGTCGTCAGGTTTGGCTCCTGACCGGCAGCAGGAGTGCAGCGCTCGTCACCGGCCAGGCAGGCCAAGTCGGATGCTTCCCGCAATAGTTGTTTCGAGTGAGGTGCGAGGGCATCAATCCAGAGGACGGGCACGCGGTAGGCTATAGCTTCGTGAAGCGTTTGCACCGTGCCGCCGCCGCCCTTCGCCGGATAACCGTCCCACACCACGACGAGTAAGTCCGACTGATTCAGAACGACGCGACCTGCTGCGCCGTACGCCAATCCCGCGCCGGTGCGCGTGCCGTCAAGTTCAAACGTGACCAGCCTGTTTCCCTCTCGCGCCTGAGTCAAGATTTCACGGAAGATGCAGAGCGAGTTCGGTTCCGTGGCATGTTCTGCTGTGAAATCCTTTTCATAATCCGCCTGACCAAAGGGCATGGGACAGCAAAGCTCATAACCCAAGACAAGTGCCTGGCGTGCGAATATCCGGTCGGCACCCTCAGCTAATGGGGAGACGACCCGAAGTATCGGCCTTTCGTCCGCAAAGAGTTTTGGATTGTTCGCAGCAAAATCCTCAACCGCGTTTTTCACACCAGCAAGAATCTGAGAAAACAGATCGGAAAGAGCTAGCATGTCAGCGTGGCCCAAGCGGTCTGGCCGATGACCAACGACCCCCACGCGGAATGTCAGTCGCGCTTTGGGAGGGGAACGAAAGGAACCGTTGCCACACTCCTTATGCATAGCTACGGTCAGAATTTCAGATTGGCAGTCACAATAAATGCATGGTTCTGGCATTCCCACTCACCATCAACGGCCGGACTGTTGATACTGCCACTGACGTTGCGGGGCTTTGAGATGTAGCACTGATAAGCCACATCGACACCCCACTTTGGCTTTGAGTAGCCCGCCCCAAGTGTAAACGAGTGATAGGTCAGATCCGGCACCAGTGGCGAGAACGTCTTATCTGGAACACTGTTCTCCGAATAGGCATACCCCGCTCGGATTGCCCAATGATCATTTAACTTGTACTCGGTTCCAAATCGGTAGCAGAAGCTGTCCTTCCAATTAAGCGGGATTCGGTTGCCATCGAATGCTGGATTTGACGAATGAAACCGGATCTCGTTTACCGAGTCATAATTCAACCATTCGATGTCAGCTTCAAGTTTCAGATTCATGATTGGACGAAATGCGTAGCCAGCCGTGACAATTTGTGGGAAATTAAACTGTGCGCTCGTGGGACTGTCTGGAATACCCGCCAAGGGGTGGGTAATCTCTGCAGAACCTTCAGCTTCAATACTGAATGGACTACGGTAAACCACACCGAGCGAATTACGGGTGTTAATCTTCCATAGCAACCCAAGTGTCGCACCAACTCCCACTCCGTCGCCACTAAATCTGAAATGTCCCTCAGGGAATGGGGGCGGAGCCAACATCACGTTGTTTTCCAATTCTGAATTCCCGTAGTAAATGTTAAGACTTGCACCTACGGAAAGGTGGTCATTTACCTGATATGCAACAGAGGGCGCAATACTTAGCACAGTTAGGTTTGCTTTCGTGACGAGAAACCTGAAGGATGGGGTATCACGCCAATCAACAGCCGTGCCGAAAACCGGGTTCGCCGCAATTCCAAATCTCCAGCGCAGCAATCCCAAATCGCTGACCGCATAAAAATGTGGCGTAAGGGCAGGTTTGTCCATCCTCCCTTTTGTTCCAACACCCTCGAAACGATAATCAGGAAACCAGTTCCAACTGCCCACCGCGATTTCACTGCCGGTAATTTGTGTTACACCTGCTGGATTATAGAAAAGCGCCGTTGCGTCATCGGCCTGTGCGACAAACGCATCGCTCTGGCCAGTTGCAGCCGCCCCCTGACTAGGTAAACGAATGCCCAATGCGAAAGTCGAACATATAGCGGCCAATTGAACTGCCGTGACGACTATCAACACTCTACCAACTTGAGATTTCATGCGATCACTTATCCCTTTCAGCAAGGTCGCGACCGACCCGAGGCATTGAGAAAAGATCAGTCTCGATGTCCGTCAATCCAAAACGCCCGGTTATTCCGCGCCCCGCCGATTTGGAAACCGCCGCTACGACCGGCATGGTTGTATTCTTCATACTGGGTGCTTTCGTTTTAATGATTGAATTGGTTATTGGTTGCTCCGCGATTCCGGGCGAAATGCTTTGGTGTTGTGTTCATTTTTGATGACGTTCCAACTCGTTTTCAAACGACGGGCGTTTTTTCCATCATAATTTTTATTCTTTCCAATTTTCGTTTATTTAATATGAGCAGACAAATGCGCGTCTCTCCCATTCTTGTCATTTACCAGCTTAAATTTGCCACCGAGTTTTTGGCGGAAATCGCGTGTGAATGGAAGCGGTGCCGAACATTGAGAGTTTCGGACAGCGATCTCGATTGGACAAATTATCCCGGCCGTGTCCACTGCATCCGCTCGCCGTAACGTGGCGTTCTGCGAACTTCGGTCGGCGCGACCTCACAAATCGTGAGGCTTTAATTTCTCCCGATGCCAGTTAATTAAACAAATCAGGCTTTTAGTCTCCGTAGAAATTCCGCTGGCCGGACCACTTCAATCCCGAACGGCCGATCCAAATCCAAAAGGTCTTTGTCGTAAGTCACAATGTATTCCGCAGACGCGCCCAATGCCGCCGCCAGATAAACATCATCTTTCGCATCCCGGCTCCGCCGCTTGCCCAACGGGGACGCCTCGACCATTCGTGCCTTTTACCGGGGCTTCAAATCGTGCGTGCGCCCCTGTCCCTTCATGGATAGTTCGATTTCATCGCACACATCATTGAACCACTTCTGTCCGCGATCTTCAAAGTCTGGCGATTTTTTTAGTTCCTCCCGCAGATCGTTTCTCGATATGGCCGGAAGTTTCCGCCGCATTTTTTCAATCTCGTTTTGGATTGAAAGCAATTCCATATAAACATTTGCCCGCCGGTCATCGCCGCTGAATTTTCCCATCTCATCCAGAAAAAGGCTGTAGCCCTCGCCAACCCCCTCCCAGAACAGTTTCGCATCCCTGGCTGTTTGCTGGGCGACGAAATAAACGGCTGTTTCCCTGATTTTGTCCAGATGCTCTGTTTCCCGCTGGCGAACCAATTCCAAAACTTCATCCAGTGTGGCTTTGTCATCCCCTGGCCGGCCTAAAATTTTCAAATAGTATTGACGCGCTTGCTCCTCACCAAGCTGTGGCTGCAATTTGCTCCATTCCTCTTCGGTAAGCTCGTCCAATTGGTTCTCATGCAAAATGCGCGGCACATCGTGTTCCTGAAATGTCTTGTAGCGTTCGAGCAGGCCAATGCACCTGCCATAATTCCGCCAGTTGATTTCCCCATTGGGACGAAGTTTGCAAATGGACTTCAAAATGGTGTTGCGCAGTCGAAGGCTGATGTTGCGACCCCATTCAGGCTCGGGTTTTGAACGCTCCCAATATGGCATTGGTTCCAGGCCCGCCGCTTGTCTTAAGCTGGCCTTGAGATCCATGACCCGCTCAAATACAGTCGACTGTCGGGCGTTTCTTGCGACTGCCTTGAGCTTGGCTTCTTTTTGCTTTTTTCCTGCCTGTTTCACTTTGATCAATTTTTGGCAAATGTCACCCGTTGCGCCATTGCCACCGAGTGCTGGTCCCGCAAATGCCCGTAAACCCGCATCGCCAGCGCGCCGCCGTCTTTGTGTCCCAGCCACCGGCTCACCGTGGGAATATCAACACCGCTCTCGATGCAACGTGTCGCAAAAAGATGCCGCAGGTCGTGATGCGTAATTCGCGCCATGCCCACGACTTTGGCAGCGCGGTCCATCGCCTTTTGACATTCGCGCACCCGCATCAGCCGTGACTCCGCAGGTTCATCGGGTCGCCCGGCTCGCAGCCGTTGCAACAGTTTTACCATCTCTGGAATCATCGGCACCCGCCGGACATTCCAATTTTTGGTTCCCGTTCGGGCATCGCCGCGCACCAGAATTTCCCCCTTTTCAAAATCACAATCCGCCCACGTTATGCCCGCCGCCTCACTCTTGCGAAAGCCACCGTATGCCAGAAAACAAACCAAGTCCGCGCAGTTTTGAGAATTGCGGCTGGCACCAGCTTCCAACTCCGCCACGAACCGCTCAAATTGTTTCGTCTCTGGCAAGGTCAGTTGTTTGGGGCGTGCTTTGGCGCGCTTAATACCAATGGCCGGATTGCGATAGAGCGTGCCGGAGATGACCGCGACATTGAAAATGGCTCGCAGGACGCCCAGTGCGCCATTGGAGCGCGTCGCTGAATAGTGGTTGCTGTATTCTGCCGCCCAAGCATTGCAATCATTAGGGCTGAACCGGCGCACATCGCGCGTCTCAATCCCCGACCAGGACTTGATGATGCTCTCGATGACTTCCCGCCGGTAGAGCTTGGAAGTCGGTTTCAGGAGGTTGCTGGCTTCCGACTGGGTTTTGTAAATGGCCACACAATCGCCAAAGGTCATTTTCCCCTTGCTGGCAGATTTGCGGGTTTCCGCCGCCTCACGTTCGTTTTTCTCCAAGTCCGCCAGACGCAGCTTGGCAACGGACAGCACATCGGTTTTAAGGCTTTTGCGAATCAGATTGCCATTGACGCGCAATCGTGTAAAATATGTTCCTGATGGAACGTAATGGATTAAGTTTGAATATTGCGTTTTCTGCCATGCTTTGCTGGAATCGGCAGAAGTTGTCACTGATTTGTTCTTAACCATGCAAGCAGTAGCAGATTGTCAAGCTCGGTTTTGTTAATTTTTATAAAGCCTATATTTTACATGGTTTTGCCAGTTTAGCTCAGTGGTAGAGCAACGGTTTTGTAAACCGTCGGTCGTCGGTTCAAATCCGACAACTGGCTCCATTTCCAACTGCCAATGCAGCAGTGATTTATGGGTCAGGGTGTCCGCAG
>Ga0182027_10009775_pt1 | contig 13727 bp, 16 predicted proteins | sample 712E1DmetaG_FD_121300 | JGI IMG/M metagenome (GOLD analysis project Ga0182027, IMG submission 121300) | Permafrost microbial communities from Stordalen Mire, Sweden - 712E1D metaG (Illumina Assembly) | ecosystem: Environmental > Terrestrial > Soil > Wetlands > Permafrost | place: Sweden...
CTTTGCGAGGCTTTTCGAGCGCCTTCCGCTTCTCCGCCAGCGCCGTGGCCAGATCTTGGATCGTGGTCTTCTCTAAGTAATCCATGATACGCGAACGGAGAGTCTTCCAGGAATCATGCATGCCGCAGGGCGCGTCGTCGTTGCATTCGGAAAGCCCGCTGACGCACTTCTGGTAGTCGGTCAGGCCGTCCAGGGCTTCGACGAGCTGGATCAGGCTGACGTCTTTGGCTGGCGTGCGGAGGCAGAACCCGCCGGTCGGGCCCTTGCTCGACTTCAGCAGGCCCTTCCGTGCCAGTTGCTGCAAAATCTTCGCCAAAAAGTGAGCCGGAATGCCCTCTTGCTCGGCAATCTGCTTCACCATGGCGTACTTGCCCTCCTGAACCTGAGCCAGGTTCACGAAGGCGCGAATTGCGTATTCGGTCGACCGTGAATAGATCATCGTAGGTTCTCCCCTCCAGACGCCCCCATCCGTACTCTTTTATCTTGAAAGATCTTAACGGAAAACGCAACAGGAATTTCAGAGTCCATCCCCTATCAGGCGCTTTTAGATCATTTTGAGCCCCGAATGGCCGCCGGGGAGCTACAAGCTGATGAACCCTTCCAGGTACTTGACGGCCTGGCCGGCGATTTGGACCCGTTCCCCGCCGTCGTGGCAGAACAGTTCGCCCCCGCGAGCCGAGACCTGGAACGCGTGGAGGTCCTTCTTCCCGAGCCTCTGGGACCAATAGGGCGTCAGGGCGCAGTGCGCGGAGCCGGTGACCGGGTCCTCCGGAACGCCGCTGGCAGGAGCGAAGAAGCGGGAAACGAAATCGGCCTCATGGCCCGGCGCCGTTACGCACACCGCGAAGTGGCCCAAAGCCGCGAGAGCTTTCATGTCGGGGGCCAGCGACCGGACGTCCTGCTCCGACTCGTAGACCGCCACATACTCCCGCGTCTCCCACAGCTCGCGGGGGGCTGACCCGAGCGCGGCGTCGAGCGCCGGGTTCGAGGTGCACCGCGCGGGCGGGCGCGCCGGGAAATCCATGACCAGCCGGCCATCCAGGCGGCGCACGGTCAACTCGCCGCTTTGGGTCCGAAACGTCACCACTTGGGCCGCCGGGTCCAGAAACTCGAAGACCACAAACGCCGACGCCAGGGTGGCATGGCCGCAGAGGTCGACTTCGATTGCGGGCGTGAACCAGCGCAGGTCGTAGCCGTCGCCGCGGCGCACGAAGAAGGCGGTCTCGGCGAGATTGTTCTCGGCCGCGATGGACTGCATGGTGGCGGCTTCCAGCCACTCCTCGAGCGGGCAGACGGCGGCCGGGTTGCCGGCGAACAGACGGCTGGTGAAGGCGTCGATCTGGTAGAGAGGGAGTCTCACGATGAAACCAGTGTAGCCTTGCCTCGCGGCTGGCGCCCGCGCTACGCTCGGTCTCATGCGAGTCTGGCTACTGCTCCTGGTTCTGCTCCAGGCCCCGCCCCAACGCCCGAACCTCAAAGCCGGAGACATGGCCCCGGATCTGACCCTGCCGTCCACCGGCACCGGCGACGTCAAGCTGTCCGACTTTCGGGCCAAGAAGAGCGTCGTTCTGGCGTTCGTCATCAAGGCCTTCACCGGCAGTTCCACCCAGGAACTGCAGACCTACCAGGCTGGTCTCCAGAAGTTTGAGGACGGCGGCTGCCAGGTACTCGGGATCGGCACCGACGATCTGGACACGATGAAGCGCTGGGCGGCGGAGATGAAGCTCACCTTCCCGCTGTTAAGCGATGCGGACGGCAAGGTTGCTCAGGCGTACGGTGTGCTCATGGAAACGCACAAGCTCGCGTTCCGGACCACCTTCGTGATCGGACTTGACGGGCGGCTTCTGGACGTCGAGCGTGGGGGCGCGGCCAGCGATCCGGCCGCTGCCATCGCAGCGTGTTCGCGGCATTAGGTCCGCTCCCTGACGGTCGCGGTTCGGTAAGGGAGAGAACGCCACCACCGGTTTCGGGTAATCACATCCTAAAGCCCGGCGCTCGCCGATTTGCCTCCCACCCTCTCGCGCCCCCACAATGGAGGTAGCAGAGGGAGAGCGATGCCAGCTCCAGCCGCACTGAAAACAGCGCTCGCCGAGGCGCGCGCGAACACCGATGCCCTGTTCGGCGTCGTTCGGCCGGGCTCGCTTTATGAGCGCCCCATCGCCGAACGGCACCGCATCGTCTTCTACATCGGTCACCTCGAGGCGTTCGACTGGAACCTGCTCCGGGAGCCGCTCGGACTAGAAGCGTCGCAGCCGGCGCTCGACAAGCTGTTCGCCTTCGGCATCGATCCGCCGGTGGGCCAGATGCCGCAGGACCGGCCCTCCGACTGGCCCCTGATCGGGGAGACGCGCGCCTACAACCAGCGCATCCGCGAACGGCTGGACGCGGCGCTCGATCGCGCTCCGGAGCAGTTACTGCACGTGGCCATCGAGCACCGGCTGATGCACGCCGAGACCCTGGCCTACATGCTCCACAGCCTGCCGCCCGGTGCCAAGACCGCGCCGCAGGCCACTCCCGCGCCGTCCGGCGAGCCGGTCGCCACGCGCATGATCGAGATCCCCGCCGGCACGGCCACGCTTGGCCGGCGCTCCGGAAACGGATTCGGATGGGACAACGAATTCCACGAAGCCGCGGTCCCAACGCCCGCCTTCGCCATCTCGAAATACAAGGTCACCAACGGCGAGTATTTGCAGTTCGTTCGCAGCGGGGCCGCTCCGCCGCACTTCTGGATCGAGCGCAAGGGCGCCTGGTATTACCGTGGCATGTTCGGCGAGGCGCCGCTCGCGCTCGACGCCCCGGTCTGGGTGACCGAGCGGGAGGCCGAGGCGTATGCCCGGTGGGCCGGCAGGTCGCTGCCTACCGAGGCTCAGTTTCACCGCGCCGCATACGCTACCCCGGAGGGCGGCGAGCGGCTTTACCCCTGGGGCGAGGAACCGCCCCGGCGCGGCCATGGGAACTTCGACTTCGCGTCCTGGGATCCCGTGCCGGTGACCTCGACGCCCGCCGGCGACAGCGCCTTCGGTGTCTCCCAACTCCTTGGCAACGGTTGGGAATGGACCTCGACGCCGTTCGCACCGTTCCCCGGCTTCGAGCCATTTCCCTTCTATCCCGGCTATTCGGCGAACTTCTTCGACGGCGCCCACTACGTCATCAAGGGCGGCTCCCCGCGCACGGCTGCGCCCCTGCTGCGCCGCTCCTTCCGTAACTGGTTCCGGCCGGACTACCCCTATGTCTACGCCGGCTTCCGCCTGGTGGAGAACTAAGTGGGCGCCGCCGCGATCGAGCGCACCGATTCGACCTTCGCGCTCGACGTCCGCGCCGGCCTCACCCGGCCAGGCCAAAAGGAACTGCCGTCCGTCTACCTGTACGACGCGCTCGGTTCGACGCTCTTCGACGCCATCACCCTCACCCAGGAATACGGCCTCACGCGCGCCGACGAGCGCATCCTGCGCAGGCACGCCGGCGCGATCGTCGAGCGGCTTCCCATGCCCCTGGTAGTCACCGAACTCGGCTCCGGCAGCGGCCGCAAGACGCGCTGGATTCTGGAGGAACTGGCGCGCAGCGGTCCGGTGACCTACTACCCCATCGATATCTCGGCGGCGGCGCTGGCCCGCTGCAAGCTGGAACTGGCTGCGATCGGCTCGATCGGCGTGGTGGGCCTCGAACAGCCCTATCTCGACGGCCTGCGCGAGGTCGCCGCGCGCCGATCCGGGGGTGAGGCTCTGCTGGTGCTCTTCCTGGGCAGCACCATCGGCAACTTCGACCGCGCCGCCGGCGAAGAATTCCTGCGGGCGATCCGCAGCTCGCTTTGTCCCGCCGACGGCCTGCTGCTGGGCACGGACCTCGTGAAGCCTCCCGCGCGGCTGATCGCCGCCTACGACGACGCGACGGGGGTGACCGCGGCTTTCAACCTGAACCTGCTCGCGCGCATCAACCGCGAGTTGGGCGGCAACTTTGTTTTGCGGCACTTCGTCCACGAGGCGCGCTACGACCGCAAGCACCGCCGCATCGAAATGCACTTGGTTTCGGTGCGCCGCCAGACCGTCGCGATTCCCGGCGCCGGCATCACCGTGACCTTCGAGAAGGGCGAGTCGATCTGGACCGAAGCCTGCCACAAATTCCAGCTCCAGGAGCTGGACGGCATAGCTACGCGTTGCGGCTTCCGCTCGCAGGCGCATTGGGTGGACCCGCAGTGGCCGCTCGCCGAGAGCCTCTGGATCGCCGCGTAGCGCGGGGCGGCCTTCGTCCGGCTCGCTGACGCTCGCGGTTCCGTCTCCTCCGGTTACCGAACCGCGACCGTGAGGGAGCGGACTACGCGGCTGTAGCCGCCTACGGCGCGTTGATGAACTGCACCGCGACGGGCGAGGAGAGGGACACGCTCTTGCCGGTCGGAGTCAGGCCGCCGGTCTCGGGATCGATGTGGAATACCACGACGTTGTTCGAATCCTGGTTGGCGACGAATAAATACTGGCCCGAAGGATCGACGCTGAAGCTGCGAGGCGTGCGCCCGCCGCTTGCGACATGTCCGGCCGGCGTGAGCTTGCCGGTCGCGACGTCGATCTTGAAGATCGCGATGTCGTTCGCCTCGCCGCGGTTCGAGGCATACAGGAACTTGCCGGTGGGATGCACCTGGATCTCGGCGCCGCTCTTGGGGCCCCGGTAGTCCGGCGGCAGAGCGGGAACGGTGGCGATCGGCTTGAGCGCACCGTCGGCCCATTGGAACGCGGTGACGGTCGAGGTCAGCTCGCTGATCACGTAAGCGAACTTGCCGTTGGGATGGAACGCCAGGTGACGCGGGCCCGATCCGGCCGCCACGCCTCCATAGCCCACCGTAGTGAGCTTGCCCCGCAGCGGGTCGAGACGGTAGATGAAGACCCGATCCATACCGAGATCGGCTGAGAGGGCGAAGCGGTCATCGGGTGAGAAGGAGGCCGAGTGGGCGTGCGGCGTGTGTTGCCGCTGGAGATCGATGCTCGATCCGTGGTGCTGGTCGAAGGCGGAGGCCTTGGCAAGACTGCCATCCCTCTTGACAGGAAACAAAGAGACGCTCCCGCTGCCGTAGTTTGCCACCAGGAGGAACCTGCCGGTCCGATCGACGGTCAGCGCGCAGGGCGACGAGCCGCCTGAGAAAACGCGGTTGATCAGCGAGAGCATCCCGCTACCGCGATCGATGCGAAATGCGCTGACCCCGCCGCCCTCGACTTCGTTGACCGCGTAGAGGTAGGTGCCGGTTGAGTTGACGGCCATGAACGAAGGGTTGTCGGTCGAGACCGCCAGGCCGAGGCTGGTCAACGTGCCCGTGACCGGCTCGAAGCGGTAGACGTAGATGCCCTGGCTTCCGTGGCCGGTGTAGGTGCCGATGTAAGCATAGTAGGCAGGGTTGCCAGCCGCGCCGGCGAAGGCGGCGGCTGCCAGGAGCAGGCTAAGGAATCGAAGCGATCGCATGCGCACCATCCTACACCGTCGGCTCGCCGTGTACCTCGACCGCCTCGGGCTCCACGCCTTCGGGGTGCGGCTCGGGGAGGCGGCCGGTGAGGTTGAGGAAGCCCCAGGCGAGCGCGGTCGTGGAGCTCAGCACGCCGGACCAGACGCCGATGGTGCGCGGGCTCACCGATAGCGACGCCACGCCGGCCGCGGCCATCGAGAGCATCATCACGGCCCAGGTCAGCGACTCGTTGGTGGCGAACACGCGGCCCCGGTATTCGTTGGGGACATTACGCAGGAGCTGCGTCATGTTGAGCACCGAGCTGACGGCCACGCCCGCACGCGAGACCGCGATGAACACCAGCGCCAGCCAGTAGTGGGTCATCTGGCTGAAGACCACGTAGGCGCCGCCGTGGATCACGAAGCAGATGGCGATGGCGCGCTTGTAGGCGCGGAAACTCGCGTGCTTGCCGAACCAGTGCCCGAAGGCTCCCCCCGCCAGCAGCCCGACACCCGCGCAGGCCCAGATCTGCCCGATGCCGGCGGCTCCCTTGTGGAACACCAGTTCGCCGAAAAGGCTGAACAGAATCTGCGCCGCCCCGCCGCCGCTGGCCCAGCCGATGCTGATTACCGCGATGCCGAGAATCAGCGGCGTCCGGCGAATGTAGCGCAGGCCCTCGGCGTATGGCCGCTGGTGAAGAACGGCGAGGCGAACATCAGCAGACCGCTGAGCACATAGAGCAGCCAGGGATTCGAGCGCTGAACGGTGAGGATGAAGCCGGCGGCGACCACGGCGCGGACCATGTCGCTCGCAATCATCACGCGCTTGCGGTCCAGGCGGTCGAGCACCACGCCCGCCAGCGGTCCGGCCAGGATCGCGGGAACGGCGCGCGCCAGCATGATCCCGCTCACCACCAGTCCGGAATGCGTGATGTGCAAGGCCAGGGCGAAGACGGCGACGTTATTGAAGTGGTCGCCGATCTCGCTCACCACCTGCCCCATCCAGGTGTAGCGGTAGTTATGGTTGCCCCGCAGCAGACTGGAAAACGAGGCGCTCAGCGGAGTGTCTCCTGGCGCACGGTGATGGCGTGCAGAAAATCGAAATCGAGCGCGTAGCCGAAGCCCGGTTCGCCGCTCATTATGATGGTGCCACTGCGCGTCACTTCGATGGGCGGCGCCGTCACGTCGCGCGCCCAGTAGCGGCGGCTGGCCGAGACATCGCCCGGCAGCACGAACCCCGGCAGAGTCGAGAGAGCGATGTTATGCGCCCGGCCCACTCCGGATTCGAGCATGCCGCCGCACCACACCGGAATGCCCGCCGCCTGGCACACATCGTGAACCTGGCGGGCGCCGGCGAAGCCGCCCACACGGCCGAGCTTGATGTTGACGATCTGCGCCGCGCGCATGCGGATGGCCTGCTCGGCGTGGTGCGCGGTGCGTATGGATTCATCCAGGCATACCGGCGTCGCGAGCGTGGCCTGGAGCGCGGCGTGGTCGATGATGTCGTCGTGCGCCAGTGGCTGCTCGATCATCATGAGATAGAACTCGTCCAGGCTGCGCAGATGGTCGGCGTCCGCCAGCGTGTAGGCGGAATTAGCGTCCACCATCAGGCGGATGTGGGGGAACGCGCGCCGCACCTCCCGCACCACCTCCACGTCCCAGCCGGGCTTGATCTTGATCTTGATGCGCTGGTATCCGCAGGCCAGCTCCCGCTCGATGGTCTCGAGCAGCGCGGGCACGGATTCCTGGATGCCGATCGAGACGCCGCAGGAGATTTCGGTGCGCGTGCCGCCCACGTGCCGCCACAGCGGCCGGCCGAGCAAGCGCGCTTCAAGATCCCAAACCGCGGCTTCGATGCCGCCCCAGGCCATGCGATGCTCGCGGATGTGCGCGAACAGGGGCGCAACGCCGGCGGCGCTCTCGAAGGCACGTCCGAGCACGGCGGGCCCAGCGTAGTGCTTCAAAATCAGCCACGCGGATTCGGTCCACTCTTCGTTGTAGAACGGGTGCTCGCCGGCGGTGACCTCGCCCCATCCGGAGACACCATCGGCAACCGCTTCGACCAGGACGATCTGCCGCTCGACGGTGCGGCCGAAGCTGGTCTCAAAGGGGCGCACCAGCGGCATCGCAATCTGGTGCAACCGGATTTGGTCTATGCGGAAAGCCATTTTCCCAACAGGTACGCTCCGTGCTCAAAGCCGACGACGGCGAGGCCTCGGCCGAAACAATCCAGAAACTGCTCGCGAACCGCCGCCTGCATGCGCCGGGCCTGATCTATATCCGCCGGCACCGTGATGCGCTCCGAGACCGAGCCGCGACCGCCAGGGAGCGGTTGCCGCAGCCACCACTCGGCCACCAGACGGTCGGTGGGCAGGGAGCCGTGCAGCGGGCTGCTGGTCTCTCCCCAATGGTCGGGCAAATAGCGCCGCGCGGTGGCTCCCAGCACTTCGACGTTGAAGTACGCGTTCTTGGTTTCGAGCGGATCGAAAGTCCACTCCACCAGCTCGATCCCCCGAGCCAGCGCGTCGCGGCGCTGCTCCAGCTTGAGGGCCCGGCCGATGTGCCGGTCGCGGAATTCGGGCCGGACGGCCAGCATGTGGCTATAGAGGTACGGCAATCCATGCGGCTTGAGGGCGGGAAAAGCCAGGCAGAATCCCACCATACGCCCGGCCTCGAAGGCGCCGAAGACCTGCCCGCCATTCTCGGCCGCGATGATGAACATCTGCAACGGGACCGACTCGCCCGGCGCATACCCCCAGATTTCGTTTTGGAGGCCGACGGCCTCGTCCAGCTCCGCATGCGCCGCGAGCGAGCGGATTTCGATGCCGGTCACTGGCTGCGTTTCGATTCCTCCCACAGCGCGTCCATCTCCTGAAGCGTCGAAGCCGCGGGCGTGCGGCCCTGCTCTTTCAGTTTGCGCTCGACGTAGCCGAAGCGCTCGCGGAACTTGCGATTGGTGCGACGCAGCGCCTGCTCGGGGTCCACTTTGAGAAAGCGGGCCAGGTTGACGATCACGAACAGCAGGTCGCCGACCTCATCTTCGACGCGCTCGACCGGCGCCCCCGTGGCGCGGGCCTCGGCCAGCTCGCCCAGCTCTTCATCGAGCTTCTCGAGGACCTGTTCGGCATTGGGCCAGTCGAAGCCCACGCCGGCGGCCCGCGAGGTCAACTGCTGCGCCTCGACCAGCGCGGGCGTTGCACTGGACACCCCTTCGAGCAGTGCCTTCTGCACGCCGCCCTTTTCCTCCGCCTTAATTTCGTCCCAGCGGACTTTGACTTCTTCGGGCGTGCTGGCAGTGCCGGTGCCGAAGACGTGCGGATGCCGGCGCACCAGTTTCTCATTGACGGCGTCGAGCGAATCCTCGATGCGAAAATGGCCGGCCTCGGCCGCCATCTCCGCGAAGAACACGGCTTCGAGCATCAGGTCGCCGAGTTCTTCCTTCAGGCCGCTCCAGTCGCGCGCGTCCACGGCGTCGAGCACCTCGTAGGTTTCCTCGAGCAGGTAGGGCTTGATGGTGTCGAAGGTCTGCTCGCGGTCCCAGGGGCAGCCTCCGGGCGCGCGCAACTGCGCCATGATCTCAACGAGGCGCGTGAACTTCTCGCCCTCGCTCACTTCGTGCCCACTACCAGAATCACGAAGCTGTCGGCGATGAGGGCGGGCCTGGGATGCTGCTGATCCTCGGTTGGCGGAGGAGCGGGGCCGAAGCGCGCCGTGGGCAGGTAGATCCGGTGCGTCGTGAAGTCGATGGCCATGGTGCGCGCGCCGCGCTCGGTCGCAACCGTTTCGGCCACCTCGAACTTGCCGGGTGACGACTCGCCCGCCACGGTCAAATTGCCCTCTCCATTGGAGCTGAAGGCCAGCCCGGTGCCCGGATCGAAGCCGTTCCCATCCACGCCCGCGCCGATCGGCACCGTCGCGATCACCTTTCCGGATACCGTGTCGAGCACGGTCATGATCTTGTTGTGGCACCCGCTGTAGGCGTGATGATGCTCGGCGTCCAGTCCCATTCCGGATGGCTCCTCGCAGGGTGCGAGCGGAAACCGCCTCAGTGCGGTGAGCTTCTTGCTGTCGATTTCCACAACCTCGCTCTTGTCTTCGATGTTCACGTAGATCTTGCCGGCTTCGTCGGTGCGGGCGAACTCGGGCTTGCCTCCGAGAGGAATGGTGCCATCCACCACGCCGGTCGCGGCATTGAACGCGGTGGCATCGCCGCTGCGCCCATTGAAGGTGAAGACGCGGCCGGAGGCCTTATCGTAGAGGATGCAGTCGGGGTTCTTCCCGGTCTTGACCTCTCCGATGGGCTTGAGGGTGTCGAGCGCGAAGATGGTGACGTTGTCGGTGCGCCCGTTGCTGGTGAACCCGCGGTTCAACTCCGGCGCGAGTGCGATTCCATGCACCCCCAGCGTGCCGGGGATATCGCCGGCGACCTTGCCGGTCTCGAGATCGACCACCATCACGTGCGATCCGCGCGAAACGTAGAGCCGGTGCGAGGCGCCGTCCGCGGTCAGGTAGTCCCAGCCGCCCTCGCCGCCCAGTTGCAGTTTTTCGATAACGTGATACCCGGGCCCGGCCGCCGAAGCGATCGCGCCGAAAAGGAGAGCCGAGCACATCCGAATGCGTATGTTCACGATAATGTCCCCTCAAGGCAGATTCTACCGCGTAGGGAACCGGCTACGCGCCGGGGGCTTCCCAGCGTTGGAGGACCTTGACGCCTGACGTAAGGCGTAACATAATGAGGAGTGATCCAGTCGTTCCGGTGCGGCGAGACCGAGCGGGTGTTCCATCTCCAAGGCTCGCGCAAGTTCGGCAATATCGCACAGGTCGCGTTTCGGAAGCTGAAGATGCTCGACGCGGCGAATGTTTTGGATGACCTGGTGCGGTTTCCAGGCAATCGCCTGGAGGCGTTAAGGGGTGACCGGGCAGGCCAGCACAGTATCAGGGTTAACGACCAATTCCGCGTCTGTTTTGTCTGGAGGGACGGGAACGCCTACGCCGTCGAGATCGTCGACTATCACTGATCGGAGTTACCAGCCATGAAAAAGACACAGACCCGGCCGCAAAGCCTGCACCCGGTGCATCCCGGCGAGGTTTTGAAGGAAGAACTGCTGATCCCGCTGGGGATGAGCGTGAGCCAACTGGCGCGCGATCTCAAGGTGCCGGCCAATCGGCTGACGCAGATCGTGAATGGACAGCGGGCGGTCACGCCGGACACGTCGCTCCGCCTGGCACGCTACTTCGGGTTCTCCCCGAGCTACTGGATGAACCTCCAGACGGCGTTTGATATGGATGTGGCCAGGCAGGCGAAGCTGAAGCGGATCGAGCGCGAGGTCGTGCCGCGTCCGGCCACTGCAACTTAGCACCGGCGCCTGCCCCACCCCGCCGCTCGGCTAAAATGAGGAATTGATGAGCGAAGAGACCCCCCAAACCGAACAGCAGGAAACACCTAGCCCCGAGCGGCGCGACTTGCCGCCCGCGAGTTTCGGCGAAATGATTTTTTCCATGCGGTTCCAGGCCGAAATGCACCTCGGCCTGCTGCCCCTGGGCGAAGAGGAAAAGCCGCCGGTCGACCTCGCCGCGGCCCAACACTACATCGATCTGCTGGGGATCCTGGCCGACAAGACCCGCGGAAACCTGGCCATCGAGGAACAGCGATACCTGGAGAACTCCCTCACCGAACTGCGCTTCCGCTACGTGCAGGCGGCTGACCAGGCTCAGCCCAAGTGACAATTACCGTTCTGGGATCGGGGACCAGTGTCGGCGTGCCGACCATCGCCTGCGGCTGCGCGGTGTGCCGCTCCGACGACCCCCGGGACAAGCGCCTGCGACCTTCGGTGCTGGTGAGCTACAACGGGCGCAACGTGGTGATCGATACCACGCCGGATTTTCGCACCCAGGTGCTGCGCGCGGGCGTCCAGCGGCTGGATGCCGTGGTGTTCACCCACGGGCACGCCGACCACATCATGGGGCTCGACGATGTGCGGCCGTTCAACTACCACCAGCGCTCCCGCATCCCGATCTACGGCTCCGGCGAGACCATGGAGACGGTGCACCGGGTGTTCGAGTACGTGTTCGCGGAGCACAAGCACCAGTCCTCGGTCCCTAACCTCGAAACGCACCGGATTGAAGGCGAGGATTTCGACGTGTGCGGCCTCACGTTCCGGCCGATCCCGTTGAAGCACGGACAGCTGGATGTGTACGGCTACCGCTTCGGGGCCGCCGCGTACCTCACCGACCACAGCGCGATTCCGCAGGCGTCCATGGAGGCGCTGGGGGGCCTCGACGTGCTGTTTCTCGATGCCCTGCGCCAACGCCCGCACCCCACCCACACCACCGTCGCGCGGGCGCTCGAATACGTCGCGGAGCTCAAGCCGCGGCGCGCGTTCCTGACGCATATCTGCCACGAGTTGGGTCACGAAGAGACCGAGCGGCGTCTGCCTCCGAACGTCCGGCTGGCCTACGACGGCCTCGAGATCCAGGTGGAGGCGGCGTAGCATGGACCATTTCGGCCCCTCGGCCCTCACCATCGGCAACTTCGACGGCGTTCACGCCGGACACCGCGAGATCCTGCAGCGTGTTGTGGAATTGGCACGCGAGCGCGGCTGGAAGCCCTCGGTTCTGACCTTCGACCCGCATCCCGCCCGCATCGTGGCGCCGGAGCGCGCACCCCGGCTTCTGACGACGCCCGAAGAGCGCGCCCGCCTGATGCGCGCCGAAGGCATCGAGCAGGTGCTGATCCTGCCGTTCACGCCCGAGCTGGCCGCCTTCACGCCGGAGCGGTTTGTGCGGGAGATCGTGGTCGAGCGGCTGGAGGCGCGGGCGGTCCTGGTTGGCGACAACTTCCGGTTCGGTCACGAGCACGCCGGTGACACGCGCCTGCTGGCGGAACTTGGCCGGCAATACGGGTTCCTGGTGGAGGCGCTTCCGGCCATACGCATGCGCGGGCGTGTGGTGTCGTCGAGCGAGGTGCGCCGCCTGATCGACGCCGGCAACGTGGCGCTGGCGGGGCGGCTGCTCGAACGGCCCTACGCCCTGACGGGAGAAGTGGTGTCCGGCCAGGGCATTGGATCGAAGCAGACCGTCCCCACCCTGAACCTGGCTCCGGCGGCCGAGGTGCTCCCGGCCCGCGGCGTTTATATCACGCGAACCGGCGATCTCGAAGCCGGCCGCCGCTGGAATTCGGTCACCAACATTGGCACCCGGCCGACGTTCGGCGGCGACTCGGTAACCGTCGAGACCTTCCTGCTCGATCCCCTTGAAGGGGCAAGCCCGCGCGCCATCCGGGTGGAGTTCCTGAGGCGCCTGCGCGAGGAACGCCGCTTTGCAGACGCCGCCTCGCTCAAGCAGCAGATCCTGCGCGATGTGGGCCGGGCCCAGACGTACTTCCGGAGAGTTTCCCGGATCGGCGGGCACCTCTGATAGGATGGTTGTTTCACTTCGGAAGGAGATTCCTCAATGTTACTTTCCATGCGGCAGGTCCTCGACGAGGCTGCCAAGGGCGGTTATGGTGTTGGCGCGTTCAACGTCAATAACCTGGAACAGATTCAGGCCATCATGGAGGCGGCGCGCGCTACCAAGTCGCCCGTTATCATCCAGGCCAGCCGTGGCGCACGGGCCTATGCCAACGATCGGTTCCTGTATCACATCATGATCGCGGCCACCGAGATCTACCCCGAGATCCCGACCATCCTGCACCTGGATCACGGCAACAGCTATGAGACCTGCAAGTCGGCCATCGACACCGGCTTCACCAGCGTCATGATGGACGGCTCGCTGATGCCGGACGGCAAGACCCCATCGAGCTTCGAGTACAACGTCGAAGTGACGCGCAAGGTGGTTGAGGCGGCGCACGCCAAGGGCGTGACCGTGGAAGGCGAGATCGGCGTGCTGGGCGGGATTGAAGACGGCCACGGCGCCGGCGGCACCGGCCTCGAGCACGTGACGGATCCCGAGCAGGCCGCCAAGTTCGTCGAGGCGACGGGCGTGGACGCGCTGGCCATTGCCATCGGCACCAGCCACGGCGCGTACAAGTTCTCGCGCAAGCCCGACGGGGCGGTCCTGAAGATGGACCGGCTCATCGAGATCCACAACCGGCTGCCCAAGGTCCACCTGGTGATGCACGGCTCCTCGAGCGTTCCACAGGACCTGCAGGACATCATCAACAAGTACGGCGGGAAGCTGAGGCCCACCTGGGGCGTGCCGGTCGAAGAGATCCAGCTCGGCATCCGCAACGGCGTGCGTAAGATCAACGTGGACACCGACAACCGGCTGGCCATCACGGGCGCCATCCGCAAGGTGTTTGCCGA
>Ga0182027_10009777_pt1 | contig 13725 bp, 11 predicted proteins | sample 712E1DmetaG_FD_121300 | JGI IMG/M metagenome (GOLD analysis project Ga0182027, IMG submission 121300) | Permafrost microbial communities from Stordalen Mire, Sweden - 712E1D metaG (Illumina Assembly) | ecosystem: Environmental > Terrestrial > Soil > Wetlands > Permafrost | place: Sweden...
AATAGATATTCCTTGACCAGCCGTCTGCCTGGATATATTACCGGTATCAAGCATATATGTTGTTAGTATGCTGGAAAAATTAGCTGTTCCAACCACGTCTAATTTTGCTCCGGGAATGGTCGTCCCGATACCAACCCTGCCATTCGTCGTGTCGATATTCAAAACATTGGTCGTGCCGTTTGCTTTGTTGAATTGAATAGCGGTAGTGGAGTCGGAGTCAGGGTAAATTTTCGTGGTTTTAATTCCTCCGGATAAATTGGGAACGATGGCGGATGAAGCGCCGCGGCCGAGAACGGAATTTAGCGTATCGGATTCAGCTGAAAGATAGGGCAAATTATTGTAGTTATAAGTCTGCCAAGTTCCTGCCCAGTTGCCAGCATTAGAAGTGATAAAAGAGGTGCTAGCAATCCCCGACCAAGTGCCGTGGAAATTTCCGGTCGGACTTAAATAATTTGTTCCGGCGATAAAATTTCCTGCGCGGTAATCACTCGCGTAAAGAGAATTAGCGGAATCGTCTCCGGTATTCGTGCCGGAAAGATTAGTGGCTGAAATCGCGCCGGAAAATGTCGCGCCGGAAAGTAGCGCGTATCCGGGAATAGTCGTGGAAGCTGATTTTAATAAATAAGACAAAGAATTTGAAAGATAAGGAAGTGTGGTGGTAGTAAGTCCGCCCCAAGTGCCGTGAAAATTTCCGGTCGGGCTTAAATAATCTGTCGAGTTCGGAAGATAGGGTAAATTGTTATAGTTGTAAGTCTGCCAAGTTCCCGCCCAGTCGCCGGCGTTAGAAGTAAGAAAAGAAGTGCTGGCAATCCCCGACCAAGTGCCATGGAAGTTTCCGGTGTTGATCAAATAATTTGAATTATTTGTCCATTGAGAAATATTGGGCGAAGAAAAATTTGAAACCGAAAGAGTTGTAGAGGCGGTGCGCCATAACGGTTCTAAATTTGTAAGATTAGAAAGATAAGGCAAATTATTATAATTATAAGTTTGCCAGGTGCCGGTCCAATCTCCACCCGTTGACGTTAAATATCCAGGGATGCTGGTAGAAGCTGAGCGCAATAAATATGAATTTAAAGATGCGCCAAGTGCAAAAGAGGTTGTGGCCAATCCCGACCAAGTGCCGTGAAAATTTCCGGTTGGAGAAAGATAGGATGTGTTGCTTGATAAATACGGCAAAGTTGAGGTGGTAAGGCCGCCCCAAGTGCCGTGAAAGTTGCCGGTATTAATCAGATAGTTTGAATTATTCGTCCATTGCGAAATATTGGGCGAAGAAAAATTAGCTACCGACAAAGAGGTGGAGGCGGCGCGCCAAAAAGGTTCTAAGTTTGTCAGGCTTGAAAGATATGGCAAGGTAGTTGTGGTTAGACCACCCCAGGTACCGTGAAAATTTCCGGTCTGGCTTAAATAATTTGTTGTACTTGGAAGATATGGCAAGGTGTTGGTCGCGAAGCCGCCCCAGGTACCGATATAATTATTGGCGCGGATTGTGCCGGCAACATCAAGGGTGTATTGCGGGGTGTTGGTGCCGATGCCAACGCGATTATTTGCGGTATCAACAAACAAAGTATTTAGATTTCCCACTTGAACATTGTTTGTCTGGTCTCGCAATCCGACAATATTTCCATTTTTTAACCAGCGATTGGGCGTTTCTTCACTGCCAAAAACAAAGGCCTTGGCCGGATGAATATTTATCTGATTGATAATTATCGCCAAGAAAAAAAAGGCAAACAATGAAATTAATTTTCTATTAAACATTAAAATATAAGAATATTTTATGTCGGGAATAAGCCCACCCCCTTCGGCTTCGCTCAGGGCAGGCCGTCTCGCGCGGCGCGATCCACCCCTCCCCCTTCGACAAGCTAGTTCGACGAGCTCACTACTGGTCAGGGCAGGCCGAGGAGGGGACGTTTTTCTATTCGCTTTTTACGTATTGTTCCGAAACCCAGCCGGAAGAATAATCAGTGCCGTTCAAATTTAATGTTTTATTGAGTTGAACTTCCACCCAGCCGTCTTGCTCGGCTAAAACTTGGTATTCTTCACCGGTCGGAGCTTTAGTTAAAATCGCGGCGCTCAAAGACGGGCTGATCCGGACATTCAAGGTTCCGGTCGGCGTGCCGGCGATAATAATTTTTTTAAGTGCGCCCGAACTGCTCGACGCGATAGACGAGGAAATAGTGCTGGTGGCGCCGGCCGGCAAATTATTGCTAACCAGAGTTTGATTGCCGACGGCGAAAAAATCCGCTTTGCTCGGGCATTGCGAAGTATTTGTTCCCCAAATGCCGGTGGTCAAATAAATGCACAAAACATAATCGATTGGCGAAAGTTTTTTATAATAATACGGTTTGGCCGCTTCCGGATCATTGATGTTGCCGTCCAGATAGCCGCCGGTTTTTAAAACATCCAAATTATCCGGCAAATTGCTTTGCGCGTAATTATAGTCTTGCAAAGCCAATAAAATATTGGTGGCATCGGACGTCCGGACTTCGTCGTAAGCGTTTTGCTCGGCCGCCTTTTGGCTGTCGGTTTGGCATTTTTGCAAACCGGCAATCTTTTCCGTCAAACGCTCTTCATAAGATTTCTGCACCACGTCTTTAATGTAATAAATTCCGCCGCCGACAATAATCAGGATAACAAAAACTTCCAAGATTGAAAGCGAGGCGAATTCAACGATAAAAACCCGGAAAAAACTTTTCCAAAAACCTCTTGGCCGTTCTTTGGACGATTTGGCGGTTTGCGGATTTTGTATTTTCATAATTATTATCCTTATTTAAATAAATTTCATTTTATAACACGAATACCGCGAACTCTATAAATTGGCTCCGGCAGAGTCTCGCGAAGCGGACTCTGCCGCTTATTTTTTCGAACTTCAGGTTAGGCAGAGTCCCCTACGGGAGACTCTGCCATGGCCAAATTTAATTAATTGCTAACCTCCAAGCGCACCCGAGCTTTAGCGGTCGGCACCGGCGCAATCGGCCTGACCACTACTATCGGCGGCCGTTGGATTATGCGCGCGGGAGCCGGTTTTAACAAAGCTACTACTCGATTATTTAAATCGGTTATTTTTGTTTCCAGGCCGGAAATACTGGCGGTTAAAGTGCTATTCTTAGCCTCAATGCCGGTCAAGCGCGCCAGAATTCCATTGATCGCCGACCAAAGGGCGTTAAAAATCCCCGGCTCGCCTGATTCGGGATAATTTTTCTCGGAAGAACTCGCGATGGGCGGAAGAATTGGTAAAATATTGCCGCTTCCGGCGTTTCCACCGCCTCCTCCCCCGCCGCCGTTATTTCCTCCTCCATTGTTACCGGATGAGACGGCCGTGAAAATTTGCGAAGCGCCGGATTTTTGCGTACCATAATAAACCACAACTTTAAACCAATAATTTCCGGCGCTCGGCACGTTGGCATTCAAATCAGTGATAAAATTTTGGCCGGCATTGATATATTTGGCCGCTGAAGAATAGAAAATATCATCGCCGCCGCCGCAGGGATTTGTTTCGCTCGACACCACGCACCATTCATATTGATATTCATAACCGGCAATTCCTTCATTGGTAAATATCACGTTGGCGGAAATATTCGGGACGGTTGTTTGCGTGATGGAATTAATTTTTACTTGCGCCGGCGAACCGGCCACTTGCCAATAGCCGCTGGTCTGGATGATTTTTCCCGACTCAACTTGGACCGAGGCCTGTGTTTCCCAATTTCCTTGCGCCGCCGTTCCCGGAACAGTGTAAGTATATTCATAAATACCGGCGGAAATTCTCGTTGCGGCGATATTCTGTGCTACGAGATTGCGGCTGGCGTCATAAAGATTGATTGTCGGGACTGCAAACGGGTCGGTGGGCACGGATTCAGAATTCAAGATCCAAATTTTGGCGCGATAAGTATTGCCGCCCAAAACTTGCTGGAAATTGGAAAGATAAACTGTCCAATTTTTTTGCTGAGATTGCCGGATCTGGTTTGTTTTTCCGAATAAGGTGGCGGTTGAAGAATTGTCCGACGATGTTCCTACGGCCACAGCCAAAGTATGCAAATTATTTTTTACCGCTTGCAAATCCGCGAAAGCAGTTGTGGAAGTGCCGGAATAGCCAAGCTCGTTTTGCGTTTCTGTTACTTTGATTAAAGTCGAACTCGCCAAATCATAAATATTTTGCGTCAATTGCGAACCGGTTCCGGCTTGCTTTAAATATTTTATTTGGCCAAAAATAGTGGCCGTGGATGTGGCATCAGTGGAGGTGCCAACCTTAGCTTGCACTAAACTCAAGCCGCTGATAATATCGCTCGCGGAAAAAGTTCCCCATTTGGCAATCAGCGTATCGGTTTCGCCGCGAATATATTGTGTGTCATTATAAATTAAATTGACTTTAGCGCTCACCGCATCAAGCTCGGTTTGCAAATTATCAACTTGCGCCGCGGAAGCGATTTGATTTACCAAGGTTGAAGTTGAAACTCCGGCTAAATATTCATTGGCGGAAATTTGTCTGGAAGTAATTGTTCGATTGGGCGCAAAAGCATTATTCCAAACATCGGCGGCCAGCGAGCCAAAAGCGGTTAAGGTTCGCGAAGAGTAAGTCCAAATTTTTGCCGGCAAACTGTCAAAAGAAATTCCCAAGACAAATGTTTTATCCAGACAGCGGCGATTGGCGCCGGTATCACAGCAGATTGTGGAGCGATAAAGACCGAGCGGCGTACTGGCGTTGAAAATATAATAATACCAGCCATCGCTTTTATTCGGCATGACAGCACTGTTTGCCACCACCAAATCAGCCGGATCAGTGATAGTGATTTGGCAATAGCCGGGCGTGGTGATCGGCGTATAGCCGTCATCGGCAAAAATAAATTCTCCCAGTTCGCAATCAACTCCGGGTTCGCATCTTTGATACAGCGAAGAATCCGCCCAAACATTTTTGGCCGGAGAAAAAAGCAAAAACAAAACTGCAAATACGGAAATTAGGATTTGAATTTGCCGATTGTTAAATTTCACGAAAACAGTTGGTTAATTAGTTAATTGGTTAATTAGTTTACAAGTTAATCAGCCGATCGGTTGTTTAAGGGCTAAACTAATTAACCAATTAACTAATCAACTAATTCATCTAACTTCACAAATTTTCACAAACCTTCTCCCAATTTCGGCGAATTTTTTCATTTCCGCCGCAGAAAACCCAGTTTTTCCCAATAATTTTTTATCTATCATTTCGGCGTCGGATTTAAAATTCTGCAAATACCATTTATCCGCGCCCCGGATTAACTCGCCCATTTTGGCGATTGCCTCTTCATTAATAAATCCCGGCACGCTAGTGCTGCGGAATTCATAAGGCACATTACTCGACATTATTATTTTAACACTTTTTTTGATTTTCTCAAAGTCGAATTTGGTTCCGGTCGTTTTAGCATAATCTTCCGGCGCTGATTTTATATCCATTGCCAAATAATCAAGCAAATTATGGGCTAAAAGTTTGGTTAGCATTGCCGGATTGGTGCCATTGGAATCTAATTTTATTTTATAGCCCAAAGCTCGGACGGCACGGATAAATTCCGGCAAATCGGCATGGATGGTCGGCTCGCCGCCGGAAATCACCACCGCATCAAGCTTGCCAACGCGGCTTTTTAAAAAAAGAAAAAGATCACGCTCTTTTATTAGAGTATGATCTTCGTCTGTTTCTTTGTCTTGCGGCAAAGAACTATTCCCAATCCTGCGTGACTGCAGGACAAGCACAGGGTTATAACAAAACGGGCAGCGGAAAGTGCATCCGACAGTAAAAACAACTGCTGACAGCTCGCCCGGGTAATCGATCAAGCTTAATTTTTCAAGTCCTCCGATTTTCATAACGGTTAAAGCCGGTTAGAAACCAGCTAACCGGCTATCAAATTTTAATTAAAATCCTTTTCGTCCACGACAAAAGTTTTGCGGTCGGCGAATTCGGCCTTCTTGCCCTTATTCCAGTTGCTTACCGGCGTCAGCCAGCCCACGACGCGGCTGTAAACGATGCACTCTTGTCTCTTTGTTTTGATCGGACTCATAGATCTAGGTAAGAATTAAGAACGAAGAAGTTAGAAACTTGCCTCCTTGGTAAGAATTTTTCTTCTTGAAAAACCCAATTCTTTTTATTTTTATTTTATATTTTTTAATTAAATACTTCTAAATACAATTATTTTACGAACTTAAATTTTTTCCAACTAATTAACCAATTAACTAATCAACTAAGCTATGGCATTAATAATATCTCTTTCTTTGCCGGCCGCGTTAACCGCCGGGGCTTCCGCGATCAAAATTTCTTCCTCGTTCCTTGCAATAATCGGCGACATTTCCATTTCCGGCTCATGATAGCCAATCTCTTCGTCGCACTTGGGGCAGAATTTGTGTTCGCCGGATAAATAACCGTGCTTGGGGCAGATGGAAAAGGTCGGGGTTAGGGTGAAATAAGGCAAATGATAACCGTTAACAATCTTTTTTACCAGGGCTTTGGCCGTCTCCGGATCAGAAATTTTTTGTCCGAGGAAGCCGTGCAAAACCGTGCCGCCGGTGTATTTAACTTGCAATTCATCCTGCAATTCCAGCGCTTCAAAAATATCACTGGTATAGTTTACCGGCAAATGCGTGGAATTCGTGTAATAAGGGTCGGCGCCATTTTTCACCGCCTCGTTGTTAGCGACAATAATGTCGGGATAAACCTCTTTGTCTTTTTTGGCAAAGCGATAGGTGGTGCCTTCGGCCGGCGTCGCTTCCAAATTATATAAATTATTGGTTTCGTTTTGATAATTTTTCAAGCGCTCGCGGATAAAATCCAGAATTTCCAAGGCGAATTCTTTACCCTCGGCGGAAGCGATATTCCTTTTCATAAAATTCATCAGCGATTCGTTCATGCCATTGATGCCGATGGTGGAAAAATGATTCTGCCAATATTTGCCAAATCTGGCTTTAACATCCGACAAATAAAACTTGGAATAAGGATACAAGCCGTCCTCGGTGAATCTTTCCAAAATTTTTCTCTTGATCTCCAGACTTTCCTTGCCCAAATCCATTAAATGCCCGAGACGCTCTTTATAGTCTTGCTTGTCTTTGGATAAATATCCGATGCGCGCCAAATTCAGCGTGACCACGCCGATTGAGCCGGTCAAAGGATTGGCGCCGAAGAGTCCGCCGCCGCGTTTTCTTAATTCTCTATTATCTAAGCGCAGGCGGCAGCACATGCTGCGCGCGTCTTCCGGTTTCATATCAGAATTCACGAAATTAGAAAAATAAGGAATGCCGTATTTGGCGGTCATTTCCCAAACGCCTTTCAAGGATGGACGATCCCATTCAAATGTCCGATCAATATTATAAGTCGGTATCGGGAAAGCGAACATCCGGTGCTTAGAATCGCCTTCCAGCATTATTTGCGTAAATGTTTCATTGAAAATATCAATCTCCGCTTGAAAATTTTTATATTTTTCCGGCATAATTTTGCCGCCGATGACCACGCATTCCTCGGCCAAAGATCCAATCGGTTTCACGTCCAATGTCACGTTGGTGAACGGCGTTTGGAAGCCGACCCTGGTCGCGACATTCATATTAAAAACAAATTCCTGCAAAGCCTGCTTAACTTCTTTCTTGGTTAAATTATCATAGCGGATGAAAGGCGCCAAATAAGTGTCAAAATTGGAAACCGCGACAGCGCCGGCCATTTCGCCTTGCATCGTGTAAAGAAAATTAACCAATTGCCCCAAGGCGCTGCGGAAATGATTGGCCGGGCCGCTCTGAGTTTTTTCGTCCACGCCGGAAAAACCGCGGAGCAGCAAATCTTTCAAATTCCAACCGGCGCAATAAGAGGCCAGCATTCCCAGATCATGAATATGCATATCGGCGTTGATATGCGCATCGCGAATTTCGCCCGGATATAATTTATTCAGCCAATATTTGGCGGAAATTGAAGAAGCCAAATAATTATTTAAACCCTGCACGGAAAAACTCATATTACTGTTCTCTTTCAAACGCCAATCCGCCCGGCCCAAATAATCTTCCATTAATTTTTCATCGCTGGTCTTGGCGTTCAAATCGCGCAATTGGCGATGCTGGTCGCGATAAAGAATAAAGGCTTTGGCCAAGGGAATCTGCTTACTTTCAATCAATGTTTCCTCAACCGCATCTTGAATTTCTTCCACGGCCGGAATGCTGCGCGCATGAAATTTGCGCGCCAATTTATCAACGACCTGGTTGGTTAATTTTTCCGCCAAATCAGCGTCTGTATTGTCGACCGATTCTTGCGCTTTTTTAATAGCAGTAGTTATTTTTTCCCGATTGAAATCAACGATCTCGCCGGAACGTTTGCGGATTTGGGTGATAATATTGGACATAACAATTATATGGTAGGAACGCAATATTTTGCGTTCTGAAAATTTGAACGCAAAATGTTGCGTTCCTACTTCCTTTTTTTCTTATCTTCTAATATTTTATTTAAGGTTTGTTTAAAATCTTTAGCGTTTTCAAATGATTCGTAAACCGAGGCAAAACGGATATAAGCCACCACATCGGCTTCGCGGAGGTGCTGCATCACAATCTCGCCGATCTCGGTGGAGGAAACTTCCGACTTTTTCAATTGCTGGATGTCGCGCTCAATGTTGTGCACCAGCTTTTTAAAACTGTCGTCATCAATCGGCCGCTTTTCCATCGCCTTTTTCAGGCCGGCGACCAGCTTGTCGCGGCTGTAAGCCTCTTTCTGACCGTCGCGTTTCACCACGGTCAGATCTAAAATTTCCATTTCTTCAAAAGTTGAAAAGCGGAAGCCGCATTTCTCGCATTCTCTCCGGCGCCTAATCGAAAGCCCGTCGGACGCCACCCGGGAATCTATAACTTTAGTGTCTTCGAAGTAGCAGATTGGACAAATCATTGTTTCTCGCTTCGCTCGGCCGCACTACGAATGCGGCACATACGAATATAAATAAGTATCTTGTGGGCCGCGCCCACCGAAGCTCGCTATAATTCTACTAATCTTACCTTTGCTATACGCTGCAATCTTCAATATAACTCGCCTTCGCCATGGGCTACGGCGAGCGAAGGTGGGGAAGTTGACTAAACCTATAAATTGTATTGTAATCATCGTTCAAACCCCATATCTTGTGGTCTATATTTATATTATACACCTATAAAAAACATCGGTCAAACCCCCTTCCCCACCAGAATTCCTGCCAAAATTAGCTCTTAAATTTACCCTGATTTTATCCACAGGCACTCGGAAAACAACCTTATCGCAAAACAAATTTTTTGGCAAAAAATAACCTGTGCATAAGTCAAAAAAATGGCGAAAAAGAGCAAATGAGGAACCAAAATTTTTAAGCTCGTCTTCCCCTCTCCGCCTACCGGCCTTCCTTGATTATAAAACTCTTCTATACTATAATACTCACATATTGATTTTAAAAATAATTAAAAAAACCGTAATTTAAATGAAAAATATTAACTATCTTTTAATATTATTCGCATCTCTAATTGTTGTCTTCGGCGTTGCCAAAATTTCCTTGGCCCAGGACATTCGACCGGATTTTGATCCCAACTTCATTATCAGTGATGCGGAAATCTTGAATTACAACGCGATGAGCGCCGCCGATATCCAGCAATTCTTGGAAAGCAAGGGCAGTTTTTTGGCCGCTTATACTTTGACCAATCCTAACACCGGCCTAACTGAAACGGCGGCGCAGGCGATTTATGACGTCTGCCAGGCCAACAAGGTTAGCCCGCGTTTTGTTATCGTGCTCTTGCAAAAAGAACAGGGCTTGATTGAAAACCCCAATCCTTCGCAAGCCGATCTGGATTGGGCTTGCGGTTATGGCTGTCCGGATTCCGGCGGCTGCAACGACCGTTGGCGCGGTTTATGGAAACAAATTAACAGCGCCACTCTACAATTCCATGATTATATGGTCAACCCGCTGGAATATGGCTATCAAAAAGGCGTTGCCTATACTTTTCAAAATTCCTGCTCGGCTTATAATAATCCCCTGGTCTCGGTGGTGATGCCCTATAATCAAGCCACCGCCGCTTTATATAATTACACCCCGCACGTTTTCAACGGCAATTACAATTTTTATATTTTGTGGCAAAAATATTTCGCCCGCAATTATCCGGACGGTTCACTTTTACAAATCAAGGGCGATAAAAAAATATATTTAATCCAAGACGGTAAAAAACGACCCTTCGCCTCTATTAGTGTTCTTGCTTCACGCTTTGACATCAATAAAATAATTACAGTCGAGCAAGCCGATATGGATAAATTCGGCCTGAGCACGCCGATAAAATTTTCTAACTATTCGCTAGTTCGCTCGCCGCGCGGCACTGTTTATCTTTTAGTTGATAATCAGAAACGCGGTTTCAGTTCTAAGGCCGTCTTTAAAACTTTTGGCTACAATCCGGCTGAAGTGGTCGCGGCCGGCTGGGATGATGTTAATTCTTACGCTGATGGCGCGCCCCTCACCGCCACTTCCACTTATCCGATCGGCGCTTTGCTTCAAGATAAAAAAACCGGCGGCGTTTACTGGGTTTACGGCGGGAAAAAGGCTCCGGTCGGCGACAAAACTTTGCTCGCCACCAAATTCCGCGGTAAGAAAGTTATCAAAACTACCACGGCGGAATTGAATCAATATCCCACCACCGACCCAATACTTTTCGGCGACGGCGAATTGCTAAAATCTTCAAATTCTCCGGCAGTTTATCTAATCGCCGGCGGCCTGAAACGGCCATTTATGTCCACCGATCTAATGGCCAAGCTTGGCTACAAAGCATCAAATATTATCACAGTCTCACCGCAATTCTTGGCTAATTATGATAATGGGGAGGTTATTAAAGAGAATAATTTTTAGGAATATTTGAAATTTGAGATTTGGTTCTTATCAAGTTTAAACTAAATTTTCTATCATCAATTTTATCTCAGTATATTTCTAAAAAATATATTTAAAAATTACAAGCAAGTAATTAGTTTCCTAATTTTTATTTTTTAATTTTTAATTTTTAATTTCCCGATATGTCTCTAAAACTAGCCGCTATCGTCCCTCATCCGCCCGTACTCATTCCTTCCGTCGGCAAGGAAAATCTTTTGCGTTTGGAAAAAACCAGAAATTCATACAATAAATTACAGCAGGCTTTGCTGGCGGAAAAAATTGAGACGATTGTGATTATTTCTTCGCATGGACCGATCAAAGCGAACGCCCTGAGCCTCAACATCGCGCCGGAATATGAAATTAATTTTGAAGGCTTCGGCGATTTTTCCGCCAAAATGAAAATCGGCGGTGATTTGGAATTAGCGCAAACTATTCGCGAAAGCCTGATTGAAAGCGATAAAATTCAGGCCGTTCATCAGCCGGTCTTGGATCACGGCGCCGGCGTCCCGCTTTATTCGCTGATCAATAATCAAAAAAATATTGAGATTACTCCTTTGCACGTTTCCGGCGGCAGTTTGCCCGAACATTTTAATATGGGCAAAGAAATCGGCGTGCAAATCCACAAAGGCCGCAAAAAAATCGCCGTCTTGGTTTCCGGCGATCTCGCGCATACTTTAGAAAAAAAATCGCCGGGCGGATATTCGCCTCGGGCGTTAAAATTTGATCAAAAAATTGTTGAATTATTGCAAAATAAATTGATCAACGAATTCTTAAATCTTGATGAAAATTTAATTGCTGAAGTTAAACCCTGCGGCCTAAAGGCGATTGCTCTGCTTTTGGGAATTCTTGACGACACCGGCTACGATATTATTTCCACCGACTATGAAGCGCCGTTTGGGGTTGGGTATTTGTCGGTTATCATGAAACCATTGCCAAAATAATTATAGTTAATTGGTTAATTAGTTAATTAGTTGTAATACACACGAAGTTCATCGGTAACGAGCAACTTGTTTCAATAAAACCAATTAACTAATCAACTAATTAACTAATAGTTTGAAGTCTTCTACTTTTCCTTTCCCGAACTTGCCAAAGTGCTATTTCTCTTCCCTTCCTCACTTACTACTTTCAAAAAATATTTCCATTTCTCGCCCGACTTGCATAATTCTTTGGTATCATTAACACAGCGCTCCACAAAATCCTTGGGATAGTCGCGGCAAATTTTAAAAATTGAGGCACGCTTGAAATTCGGCACGTTGAGCTCGGCGATAATTTTCAGCGCCAAGTCTTGCCACGCATAAGCCGGCGGTTTTTTCACAACCTGCCGTTTTTTTTGGACAAAAATCGAGCCCAGACTTTCAAATTCGCCTTTTTGGTTATTATCCATAAAATTTGCGTTTATGGCTTATTAATACTATAATTTAACATATCGTTGAACAACAATCAACATATTAATTTCTGACAAAATGTAATACTAATCCACGAATACATACTAATATAACGAATACTTGCTAAACACTTATTCGTCATATTAGTATGTATTCGTATGACATTAGTATTACAATTATTATATGTCCAAGGTCTTAAAAATATTAACGTTGCCGACTGAATCTTTGCGCCAAAAATCCGAAGTCGTTGACGAAAAACGGATTGGCAAAAAAGAATTTGAACAGCTGAACGCTGATCTAGTGGAAACGATGTTGAAAAAAGAAGGTATCGGACTGGCGGCACCGCAGATTGGTAAAAATATCAGGCTTATTGTGGTTAATACCAAAAAAGGGCCGATTTTATTATTTAATCCGAAAATAATTCAGAAGTCCTGGCAGAAAGAGTGGGGCGAGGAAGGCTGTTTGTCGGTGCCGCTCGTTTTTGGCGAGGTGCATCGCCACAAAAAAATCACCTGCGTTTTTTGCAACCGCGCAGGCGCCAAAGATAAAATAAAAGCTTCCGGACTTTTGGCGCGCGTCATTCAGCACGAGATTGACCACTTGGACGGAATTTTATTTATTGACAAGGCGAAGAATTTGAAAAAGTTGGATGAAGAAACGAATGAGATTTGAGATTAGAGATTTGAGATTAGCATTTTAATTCGCGTTTCCAAATCTCCAATCTCAAATATCTAATCTCTTTTTGCTTCTTTTTTTAAACCAAAAAATAATCAATCCAATAACGACAATAACAAGCAATATTTCAACTATAATCTTAAAATGTTCTGCAATAACCTCAATTTGCGTCCCTAAATAATAACCGCCCAAAGCCAGCACTGTCACCCATATCGCCGAACCGAGAAAAGTATATAAAACAAATTTGCCGAAATTCATTTTGGAAAATCCGGCCGGAATGGAAATCAAATGCCTGACAACCGGCAAAAGGCGGCCGATAAAAATGGAAATATTGCCGTATTTGAGAAAGAATTTTTCCGCTTGTTCCACTTTCGCCGGCGTGATGTGTAAAATTCTGGCAAATTTATGATCAGCTAAAATTAAAATCACGGCGCGGCCCAAGAGCCAGGAAATCCAATAGCAAATTATCGCGCCGAGCAAACTGCCAAAAACTCCGGCGGCAATCACCAAAAGCAAGCTCATCTGTCCGCGCGCGGCCAAAATGCCGGCCGGCGGAATAACCAGCTCGGACGGCACGGGCACGACCGAACTTTCCAGCGCCATCAAAAAAATAATGCCGGCATAGCCAAAATGGGCAAAAATGTTGATTAGATTATTCATTAAATTCATCATAGATTAAGTATAGAGATTTTTTTTACTTTTGTCATCCCGGGTGTAATACTAAAAAATGTGGGCTGAAAACCTTGCCTTAATGCTAATTTTAGATATAAAATAGCAAAGTATTCAAAACGTTTTGTAATCTAAGGTTTAATATGAAAAAA
>Ga0182027_10009778_pt1 | contig 13724 bp, 12 predicted proteins | sample 712E1DmetaG_FD_121300 | JGI IMG/M metagenome (GOLD analysis project Ga0182027, IMG submission 121300) | Permafrost microbial communities from Stordalen Mire, Sweden - 712E1D metaG (Illumina Assembly) | ecosystem: Environmental > Terrestrial > Soil > Wetlands > Permafrost | place: Sweden...
AACCGGCTGGCCACTTTCAAAGGGCCGAGCATGGGTAGTTACCAAGCCGTCGGAACTGATTCGGATGGCAACCTTACCAGCGCACCACTCACCAATGACACGTTTGTTAGTTATAGCTTCGATGCTCGCAACCGATTGTCGAATGTCGGCGGCGTGACCAATTCCTACGATGCCGCCAACAATCGCATCGGACAAACTTACGGCACAAACTCCGTAAGCTACGTTGTCAACCCCAACGCCAAGTTTCCGCAGGTCCTCATGCGGATCAAAAATGACGTGACAAATTATTACATTTACGGGGCAGGCCTGCTATATCAAATCACTGAGACGGCGACAGCCACGAATACGTTGACCTATCATTATGATTATCGCGGTTCAACGGTTGCGCTCTCCGCCGATAACGGCCTTGTCACCGACCGGATTGAATACTCGGCTTATGGCCTGACCACTTACCGCATCGGGACGAGTGATACTCCGTTCCTGTTCAACGGCAGATACGGCGTCCAGACGGACAACAGCGGCCTGCTTTACATGCGGGCACGGTTCTACAATCCGTATCTATGCCGATTCCTAAATCCAGACCCGATTGGGTTCAGCGGAGGAATGAACTTTTACGCCTACGCCAACGGAAACCCGGTTTCGTATTTGGATCCGTTTGGATTGAGTGCCGTTGGTGATTATTTCTCCGGCGTTGGACAGGTCTTTGTCGGCTACGGCCAAGCAATCGGCGGGACGGCAACCGGAATTTACAATGCTGCCGCTCATCCTATCAATACAGGCGTCGGACTTTACAACGTCGCAGCTAATCCGGTGCAGGCGTATAACGCGATAAGCACATCAGTTGCCAACACATGGAACTCCGGTCTTCAAGGCCAGGGGCAAGTTGTTGGAAACGTCCTGATTGCTGCCGCGACGGTTGGTTCCGGGTTTGCAACCGCCACGACAAGAGCAGCCGCAATTGCAGCGGCGGAGCCGGAACTTGCCGAAGGAATGAACACCATGAAGCTCCTTGCGACATATGACCAAGGAGCGCAGGCGCTAAACGCTGCTGACTATGCGGCTTATGGTTCGGAGTTGACATCCCCGCTCTACAAAGGGTTGCTCATGCAGCAAGGGGTTGATTTGGCGGGAGACGCTTACGGAATAACAACGCCATTTTTGCAGCGCATTGGAACATCCATGACGCTGGTCGGCACAGGACTGACACCAAGCGCAGCGGTTGTTCCTGGAATGCTTGGGGCGGGAGCAGAGGCGACGGGTTGGTTGCAAAACGGAAGTTTCTTGGGAAATACCACCAGTCAATCTTCCAGCACCGGCAAATAAAAAGATGACCTTTTCCTATATCACAGCCGAATATCGTTGCACCAAGTGTGCAGGGGCGCGCTCTGAACACGGGAGCACTTTGTCAATCCCCTACGTTGTCGCCGCGTTTATCGCCGCAGTTGCTTTATCTTTTGTGTTGCTCCGCGCCCCCTGGAGTTTTCCTTGGTATTACTTCTTTTGCATCTTTGCCGGGGAACTCCTTCTGCTGTTCGTCGCCGGATTTCCATTGACCATTTTTAAGATGGCCACTGGAGGTGGATCAATTGCTCGCCGATGCCCAAACTGTGGAGCGCCAATGACACTCAGGGGGCGGCATTTTACCAAGTTTCAAAAGCCTCGGTGGAGTGACCTTGTGTTGCTGCTTTTCTTTGTCGCGCTGAATGTTGTGGTGTGGATAAATCTGTGCCACCACGTTTAAGCCGCACCAAGCAAGTTGAGCCGAACGAACATTCCTGCCGCATTCAACCCCCTACGCGGTCCCGTGCCGTCACGCTGCCTGCAAATGAAAGGCCAGGCAGCGCGCCGGCACGCGACCGCTTCGCCCCAAAAGCAAAGTGAGTCTGCCCGTGGCGTCGTTCGTCACGCTGTCCGGGCGAGACGGGACGAATGAAGTTTGAATGTCTCTCCCGGCCATCGCGCCGAGCCGCCGTCACCGGCAGAACAGGCAACGACCGCTGCCGCTGCTAAAATTGGTTCGCTCCCGCTCAAATGGAAAGCCACGAGCGCGCGCAAGTGAGGACGTGCTGCGTGGAGTCGGCCAGGGTCGCGCCGTCACGGCCTGTGCGGGAAGCGCCCTACCGCTCGAAGAAAAGACAGGTTTGCTCGCTCAGATAAGAGTCACATTGTGCGACATAAAATTGGCCGCTGGGTAAAGGCAACGGGCGACCCCGGCACGGGGAACCCCGCGAGACCCCGTGCCGGCCATTTTATGATCGCACAATGTGTTCTTATCTTACGGGCGCTCAGAGCACAGGCCGCGCCGTCGCGCCCCCGTCCGCCCCCACTCCGCAGTTGAATGAAGTTAGGCGCGGGAAAAGCGCGGCGCACGTCGCGGATTTTTCGCGCGTCACTTTCCGCGTGCAACGTCGCCAGTGGTTCAAAGCAAAGACGGCTTTTAGAGTGGCGTGTTTGAAATGGCGACGCGGGCGGGAAAACTTCAACGGTTCAATGGCAATCGGGCGGCGCGGTCTTGCTTTGTAGGCACTCTGGCTGCCGTGCCGGGCGGCATAACGCTTCGCGCAGTTCCGATGCCGGCGAGCAATCCAACGTTGCGAATGGTTCGGACGCTTTCACCTGGCGGCAGTTCGAGCGGGCCTTGAGCGTTCCGCGCGCGCGGGGAAACGGTGCGTGCCGCTGGCGCGTCACGGCACCGCGCAGCCCGCGCGCGCGAGGTTTGGGTAATGGAAAGTTTTTTGAGCGCGCGGGCTGCGGGAAACTCGTCGCTGCGCTCCTCGAAAAAGGCAAAGCCGCTGGCGCGGCTAAAAGAAAAATCAGCCGCCGTTGACGCCACGGGCAACCAGCATGTCGCCAACAACGCCGATAATCCGTTGCTGCTGACGGCGCGGCAGGTTGGATGCGGTCTCAAATAGTTGCCGCAACTTTCCGGTTGGCCCGGAGACGCGAGGCTTTGGCGTTTCGCGCCCAATCAGGAAATCAGCGGTGACACCGAACAGATCGGCGAGAATGGTAAGCTGCTCGGCGCGCACGGCCGTTGGCTCACGTTCCCAAAACGCATAGGCGCGATGCGATATGCCAAGCTTTTCGGCAACCTGTGCTTGAGTCAGGCCCGCTTCTTCGCGCAGCGTGTAAAGCCGCCCGCCGAATGGAGGCCGTGGGCGCTCGGATGGACGTCCGGTTTTCATTTCGGCATTGTATTCGGCTTTTGTAGGTATCAAACAAAGTGCTTGCATGATTGAAGAATATCTACAAACTGTCGGGCATGTCAAAACAATCCACTTCCCGCTTGACGCCCTCCCGGAAAAACCGCGTCCGCAAACCGGCTCGCCGCGCGCCGTGGACGAACGCGATGTTGAAACACTGTCGCGCCCTCATCACGCTGGCCGGGCTGTTGCAGCAAAGCGACGAGGACGGACTGGAAACGGAACTGGTGAACGACACCGGCGCGCTCATCGCGCGGGAAGCCCGGCAGTTGAAAAAATTGCTGGACGAACTCGGAAAGGAGGCGCGTTGACGTATGCCCTGGAAAATCCCCGAAGACCAAATCGAGGCGGTCAAGCGGCAGACCGACCTGGTGGCGCTGGTGCAGAGCCGGGGCATTGAGTTGAAGAAGCACGGGGCGAAGGATTTTATCGGGCGCTGCCCGTTCCACCCGGACAACGCGCATCCGAACTTCATCGTCACGCCGGACAAGGGGTTGTTTCATTGCATGGCGTGCGGGAAGGCGGGCAACGCGATCCAGTTCGTGCAGCAGCATGACGGCGTGAGTTTTCGGCACGCGCTGGAGGTGTTGCGGCAGGGCGGCAACGCCGCGTTCAGCGCGGCGCGCACTTCCCACCACGAGGGGCTGGTGAAGGAATGCACGGTGCCGCGTCTGCCGTGTCCGCTGGACCCGGCGGCGGACGACGCGGCGCTGTTCAACCAGGTGGCGAGCTATTATCACGAACGGCTGGCGGCCACGTTCCACACGGCGGCCACGGCGCGAGCGTATCTGGCGAGCCGTGGACTCGATAACGACGAACTGATTGACCATTTTCAAATCGGTTTTGCCGACCGGACTTTGGGCTTGCGGTTGCCCGACTCCAATCGCAAGGAGGGCGAGGCGTTGCGCTCGCGGCTGACGCAGCTTGGCTTGTGGCGCGACAGCGGACACGAGCACTTCAACGGCTGCATTGTCGTGCCGTTGCGGGACGAAACCGGAAAGGCCGTGAGCCTCTACGGACGGCGGGCGCAGAAGGGCGACTTGAAACACCTTTACCCGCCCGGCCCGCATCGCGGGCTGTTTAATCGCGGCGCGTTGCAGTCTGACGAAATTATTTTGTGCGAGGCGGTGTTCGACGCGCTGACGTTTTGGGTGAACGGCTTTCGCAACGTGACGTGCTTGTTCGGCACGGAAGGCTTCAGCGATGAACTTTGGGAGGCGTTGAAAAAAGTTCAGCGTGTCCGCATCGCCTATGATGCCGACGATGCCGGCGAGCGCGCGGCGGCGCGGGACGCGGAGCGGTTCCGGGCGCACGGCGTTGAAGTTTTTCGCGTGAAGTTCCCGCATGGCATGGACGCCAACGAATACGCCTGCAAGGTCAAGCCCGCCGACAAATCGCTGGCGTTGCTGCTGAACTCATCAGCCTGGCTTGGTGCAGGCGCACGGCCACCAGCGCCGCCGCCGCCGGAGCCACGGAAGCACGTTGCAATGGTCATTGATGAAATCACCGGCGAGCCGTTGCCCATCGTGGACAAGGAATCACTGGAAACCGGCGTCGGCTGGTCGCCGTCGCCGTTCGTTCCCGCTCCTTACGCGGAAGTGGTCGCGCAGGCTTCTTCTTTAGCTGCTTCTGTTAGCCGCTCACAAGAGCCAACAGCTAAAGAAGAAAAGCCACCAGTCACGACCGCGCCCACGCCGCCGACACTTGAACAAAGAGGCGACGCCTGGTTCCTCGTTCTGGAAGGCCGCGAGTATCGCGTCAGCGGTTTGGAAAAAACGCTCGGGACCGACGCGCTGAAAATCGCGCTGCGCTTGCGTCACGGTGAACGCTTTCACCTGGACTCGGTTGACCTTTGCCGGGACATGGAACGCCGCCGGTTCATCGAGCGCGCCGCCGAGGAAACCAGACTGACGGCGGACTTGTTGAAGCGCGACATGGGAAAACTTTTGCTCGCGGTCGAGCAGGCGCAAAACGAAATGTTGAAACCCGCCGAGCGTGTCGCGCCCGCCGTCACGCTGACGCCGGAGGAACGCGACGCGGCGGTGAAATGGTTGCGCGAGCCGAACCTGATTGCCCGCTTGCGCGAGGCGTTCCACCAGGCGGGCATCATCGGCGAGGAGAGCAACACGCTCGTTGCGTATCTGGCGGGCGTGTCGCGCAAGCTCGAAAGGCCGCTGGCCATCATCATCCAGAGCGCCAGCGCCGCCGGGAAAACCACCTTGATGGACGCGGTGCTGTCGTTCTTCCCGGAGGAGGAGCGCGTCAAATACTCCGCCATGACCGGCCAGAGCCTTTATTATCTCGGCGAGACGAGCCTGAAAAACAAAATCCTCGCGGTGGTCGAGGAGGCCGGCGCGGAGCGCGCCAGCTACGCGCTGAAACTTTTGCAGAGCGAAGGTGAACTCACCATCGCCAGCACCGGCAAAGACCCGCAGACGGGAAAGATGGTGACGCAGGAATATCACGTTGAAGGCCCGGTGATGATTTTTTTAACGACGACGGCCATTGACTTGGACGAGGAGTTGCAAAACCGCTGCCTCACGCTGGCGGTGGACGAAAGCGCCGAGCAGACGGAGCGCATTCATCGCGTGCAGCGCGAGCGCCGCACGCTGGCGGGCCTGCTCGCGCACGAGGAGCGGGCGGACCTGTTGAAGCAACTCCGCAACGCGCAGCGGTTGTTGCAATCGCTTCACGTCGTCAATCCGTTCGCGCCGGCGCTGACGTTCGCCACGGCGCGCACACGCAACCGGCGCGACCATGAAAAATATCTGACGCTCATTGACGCCATCGCGTTGCTGCACCAGCACCAGCGGCAACGCGGGCAGCACATCGTCAACGGCCGCACGGTGGAATTTATTGAAGTGACGCTCGACGACATCGCGCTGGCGAACGAGCTCGCGCCGGAAATGCTTGGACGCTCGCTTGACGAACTGCCGCCGCAGACGCGGCGCTTGCTCGCGTTCATCCGCGAGCTGATGAAAACCAAACGCAAGAGCAACGGAGCGAAAGCCGCTTCTTATTTTAGCCGCAAAGAGCTTCGCGACCTTTGCGGCTGGAGCTTGACGCAAGTGCGCGTTCACCTGGAGCGGTTGGTTGATCTCGAATATCTCGCCATCCGTCACGGACGGCTTGGCAGCCAGTTCGTTTATGAAATGCTGTTCGATCTCGACGCGTCGGAGTCCGTCGCCCACGTCGGCTTGATTGAAGTCGCCCAACTTCGCCATGACTACAAAACCAACCTGGCGGGTTTTGGGGCGGGGGTGGCGGGGCAAAACGGCCACCTGGCGGGGGGTGACGAAACGCCCCCGCCACCTGTTTTGACCAATGCTGACACGGCTTTGGTGAACACCTGACGGCCTGACGGGTTTGCACATCAGGAAGCTCGCGCCGCGAGCGCCGTTGCAACTCAAATCGTAAATCGAAAATGCCATGAAAGGTTTTGCCTCCGGTTTTGCCGCCGTCCGCCGACTCGCCCGCCGCGCCAAAGACAAACGCGGCGGCAACGAGAAACAGCCGCCGTCTTTCGACCGCAGCGCGCCCGACGCGCTGGCACTCTGGCAGGAGGTTTATCTGGAGAGCCTGGGCGCGCGCAACTACTCGCCCAAAACCCTCGACCATCGGCGGCAAATCTTCAAAGTCTTTTTCACCTGGGCGGCGGAGCGCGACCTGACGCGCGCCACCCAAATCACGCGCCCGATTTTGGAAAGTTACCAACGCTGGCTTTGGCGCTACGTCAAGGCCAACGGCCAGCGCCTGGGCTGGAGCACGCAGCGCGAACACCTGGGCGCGCTCAAGGATTTTTTCCGCTGGCTCGCCCGCCAGAATGTCATCGTCCACAATCCGGCCAGCGAGATTGAACTGCCGCGACCGGAGAAGCGGCTGCCCCAGGAAGTGCTCACCCAGGCGCAGGTCGAAAAGCTGCTTGCCATTCCCGACACCAACGACCTTTTGGGCGTGCGCGACCGGGCGATGCTCGAACTGTTTTACTCGACTGGCATCCGGCGCACCGAGCTTTGCCGCCTGGACCTGCCCGACCTGAACACCGAACGCCAGACGCTCCACGTCCGTTTGGGCAAGGGCCGGAAAGACCGCGTGGTGCCCGTGGGCGAGCGGGCGCTGTTTTGGGTGGAGCGTTACTTGCGGGAAGTCCGCCCGCGGCTGTGCCTGGACACGCGCACGCAAGCCTTGTTCCTGACCGGCTACGGCGAGGCGTTCAATCCCGACGTGGTGTCGCGCATGGTTGCGGCCTGGGTCAAGCAGACGGGCCTGACGCGCCCGGGCGCCTGCCACATGCTGCGCCACGCCTGCGCCACCCACATGCTGGAGCACGGGGCGGATGTCCGCTTCATCCAGCAGTTGCTGGGTCACGAGTCGTTGGACACCACGGCCATTTACACCGAAGTGAGCATCAAACGACTCCAAGAAGTTCACGCCCGCTGCCATCCATCCGCAAAACTCGCGGAAGAAAAACCGGCTTCCGTTCCCGGCGCAAACGTGTAGCCTTGCCGCGTGGTTGCAGACGCACAAAGTTGCTTCACTTTTTTAGCTGCTGGCCGGGAGTCAGCCGCCCGGCAACCTGCTACTTTCAGGCCACTCTTGGGCCACCGGCCACACCACACTTTTGCCCAACTCTTGCCCCACCGCCCAAAAACTCGTGTCGGGGGTTCGCGCCGTTGCGCATCGGGTCAGCATCCACGGCGAGCGCGTTTTCATTCAACAAACACGCCGGGTTGCCGGCCCTGTCGTTACAAAACCGTGTCGGGTCGGCGCAAGTTCCTAAATCCCGACCCGCTGGGTTTTGGCGGCGGCTTGAACTTCTACGCCTACGCCAATGGAAATCCTGTGAGCTATCTCGACCCGTTTGGGTTGTTCAGTTGGGGGAAAATCGCGCAAGGATCTGGAGAGGTAATTCTTGGAGTTGGGGGATTAATTGTTGGTGGCTTACTTGAAGCACCGTCAGTAGGTACCTCCACCGCAATTGGCGTCGGAGGGTATCTGATGATAACTCACGGATTGGTTGAGTTCGGAACAGGTCTGCAACCCACGCTCACAACTCCGCAACAACAGCAATTTCTGGATGTCTATCCTTCCGGCCCTGGACAGTTAATTGGGATGGCCGGATATGCGTTTGGCCCTTCGGTTGGTCAAAAGACGGAAACAATTGGCGGTTTGGTATGGGATGTCGGCTCTCTTGGAGGCTCTACGTTCGGTGTGCTTAATTCGTTTGCCAACGGAGAGAAAATGGCATTGCCGCTGACACAACTTGGTCTGGATTCTGCAAGTCTGTTTTCATCTGCCGGAGACACGGCCCAAATGTTCTTTGGGACTCCCGGCCAAGTTCCGAATATCAACGATAATAGCAATCCATTTAACCTTAGCCAGCCTGTGGATGCACCATCACCCGGTAATTCATCTTGGCTCAGTCCTACACCCACAACATCCAATCAGAGCTCCAGCACTGGCAAATAACCTCATTAAACATATGAATCTACTACTCGCTGTATTAGCATTGGTTCTCGGTCTGCTTTTCCTGTTCCGGCCCTCTTTCTTTTACCAAAGCAAGTTACTGACGCCCGAACAAATCGCCCGCAACAACCGGATTTGCAAGCGTGGTGGGATTCTTTTTGTCGTGGTTGGAACCGCGCTGGTCATTATGGCGTTGTTCTGGAAGTGACCGACATACTCCTATGAGCAATACAAATCCGTCAACTCACGAACAACGACTCAAGGCTCACAAGAGATTGATAATTGCCTCCATCGTCGGCTTTTTCGCAGCGCCATTGGTTTTATTTAACGACTGGAAGTCGATTTCCGATTTTGGCACAGCAACGCTGGTGGTCTGCGTCAGTTTCTACATCATTTTCAGCGTCGGCATCTTTTTGTTTTTCCTGCGGCGATACAAAAAGATTGCCAGAGAACCGAGAGAATAATGAACCCGAATGTGAAGCTGCCGCAAGTCCCTCCGCAACGGAGAGAGCAACTTCCCCCTGCGCTGGAGCGTGTCGTCATGGCGGCTGCGAAGCAAAGGCCAGCCGTCATGCCGTCACGCCCCAGCTTCGCCCCAAAAGCAAAGTGAGTCTGCCCGTGGCGTCGTCCGTCCCGTCACGCGGGCGAGACGAGACGCTTTTAATTTGAGTGTCCTGCCCGCGCGCCGTGCCGGCCGTCGTCACCGGCAGAACAAGCAACGACCGCTGACGCTGCTAAAATTGGTTCGCTCCCGCTCAAAATGAATTACGAATGCGCGCGCATGTCGCGGGCGGTTCGTTCATCGCCTGCCGCGTGCAACGGTTTTGGATTTTTAGCAGCTAAAAGAAAAAGCTCAGGCGGCTTTGCTGTTGACCTGCTGGTTGACGAACGCCTCAACCCACTCGGCAACCTTGCTCTGCTGATGGCGGGGCAACTGGTTGGCCGGTTGACAAAGTTATCATTTATCATATTATTTATCTGATGAATGCAACCGCGACCGTTCTCTATCGCACGCCCGAACGCGTTTTCTCCGCCGCCGACCGGGGGGAAACAGTGACGATCCGGCGCGGGAAGTCTGAATACATTCTCACCCGGAAGGCGGAGCCGGGCCGGCTTTACGGCTGTCTGCGCGGAACCATCCGGCGTGACACCGGCAAACCCAAAGTCCATTGGAAGGCGGCGCGGTGAGCCACTTGCTCGACACCAACGCCTGGAAATGGCTGGCCATCGGCGGCAAACTCAAACCTTCGACCCGATTTCTGGCGGATGAAAATACGCCGCTTTTCCTGCTCGACATCTCCTTCTGGGAAATCTGCAAGGCGGTCGAATATGGGACTTTGGAACTGACCCTGCCACCGCTGGACTGGATAAACGCGGCGTTAAAGAAAAACATCACCGTCCTCACCGTCACGCCCGAAATCGCCGATCAATCCTGCCGTCTCGCCGCGCAAGGCTTGAAAACTGAAGACCCGGCGGATCAACTCATTGTTGCAACGGCGATGATTCACCGGCTGACGCTGGTGACGCGCGATCACGAAATCATCAAATGGGGCGGTGTGCCGGTGTTGAATTACTGACCGATGTTTGAACTGCTGAAAACGGACGCGCACACCAAAGCGCGGCTTGGCCGGCTGACCACCGCGCACGGCATCGTGGATACGCCGGTGTTCATGCCGGTCGGCACGCAGGCCAGCGTAAAGGCGCTCGATCCGCGCGAACTCCACGAGATGGGCACGCAAATCATCCTCGGCAACACTTATCACCTCAATATCCGCCCCGGTCTCGACATCATTCGCGCCGCGGGCGGGCTGCACCGGTTCATGAATTGGGAACTGCCGATCCTCACCGACAGCGGTGGTTTCCAGGTTTTCAGCCTCGCCAAAATCCGGAAAATCAAACCGCACGGCGTCGAATTTCGTTCGCACCTTGATGGTTCGCTGCTGTTCCTCGGCCCGAAGGAGGCGATGGAAATCCAGCGCGTGCTCGGCTCGGACATCGCGATGGTGTTCGACGAATGCCCGCCGCACGACGCGCCGGCCACGGAACAACGGCTGGCGGTCGAACGCACCATCCGTTGGGCGCGGGAATGTCGCGAATCCCGCAATGCGGGACGCGCGCCGGGACAACTGGTTTTCGGCATCGTGCAAGGCGGCAGCAATCCTGCCTTGCGCGAGGAATGCGCCAAGGCGCTGGTCGCCATGGAATTCGACGGCTACGCCATCGGCGGCGTGAGCGTGGGCGAACCGGAGCCGGAGATGCTGAAGGCGATTGAATTGACCGAGCCGTTTTTGCCCGTAAACCAGGCGCGTTATGCCATGGGTCTCGGCACGCCCGCGCAGATGGTCGAATTGATTGCGCGCGGCGTGGACATGTTCGACTGCGTGCTGCCGACGCGCATCGCGCGCACGGGCACGGCCGTCACGCGGCGCGGCGCATTTGGCCTCAAGGGCGGCGCCTACAAGGCGGATTTCCGCCCCATCGAGGAAGGCTGCGACTGTTTTGCCTGCCGCCATTTTACCCGGGCCTATCTGCGGCATCTGCTGAACGTGAACGAAATCCTCGGCCTGCGCATGGTGAGCGTCCACAACTCGCACCTGTTTTTGAAAGTGATGGCGGACGCGCGCGCGCATCTCGCCACCGGCACCTTTGCGGAATTTTACCGTGAGTTCATCGCCAATTATACACCGTCACGAAAGGTGCTTTCCGCGCGGCAAACGGCAGTTGAGCGATAAATACTCTTTGCAGTTGAGGAGGGATGTGGCAATATATTGGCATTGGAAAACCAATTATTGCAAAGCTATGGAAAAACCGAAAATTATCGCCTATTTGAAACCGACCTGCGGCTGGAGCAATGGCGTGCGCGCCGTGCTCAAGAAATACGACCTGCCCTACGAAGACCGCGACATCATCAACGACCCGGCCCAACGCCAGGAAATGGTCGAGAAAAGCGGCCAGATGCTCAGTCCGTGCGTCGAGATCAACGGCCAGATGCTCGCCGACATCAGCGGCGAGGATGTCGAGGCGTGGATACTGGCGAACAAGGTCGTGCAGCCGAACGATCTCGTGACGGAAGTGCCGATCAACCAGGCCTGCGGCGCACATCATCGCCGGTGATTCCTTGAAATGTTGAATTGGCGACGGTCGCAGACCGCCGCTACAAACCAGAGCCGCGCAAACCCTCTGCGGGGCTTGTTTGTTGCGTCATTCTTGCAGTAGCAGCCGACGTCAGTCGGCTCACTTTTCTTTTTGGTTTCGCTTGGGATCAGAGCGGACTTGCGTCCGCTGCTACACCATCAAACCTCCCACAATTAAATTGATTGCCCATCGCCACTGCCGCACTTTTCCATCATGCAAATCGTCCGTTCCATCGCCACGATGCAACAGCTCGCCAAAAAATGGCAACGCACGGGCAAACGCATCGGCTTTGTGCCGACGATGGGTTATTTGCACGCCGGCCACATGAGTCTTGTCCGTGAAACGCGGAAACGCGTCGGGAAGGCAGGCAGGGTTGTCGTGAGCATTTATGTCAACCCGACGCAGTTCGGACCGAAGGAGGATTTCTCCAAATACCCGCGCGATTTGAGACGCGACCTGAAACTGTGCCGCGAAGCGGGCGTGGACGTCGTGTTTACACCAAGCGACAAGGAAATGTATCCGCAGGTAGGGTCATCGCGCTGCGATGACCGGACGGCGCAGCACGCCATCCCTACCAAATGCAGCACTTACGTCGTCGAGGAAAAATTATCGCAGAGCATGGAAGGCGCGTCGCGTCCGACGCATTTCCGCGGCGTGACGACGGTCGTGGCCAAGCTGTTTAACATCGTGTTGCCAGACGTGGCGGTGTTTGGCGCGAAAGACTGGCAGCAGGCGGCCATCATCCGGCGCATGGCAACGGATTTGAATTTTCCGGTGAAAATCATCGTCGCACCCACTTTGCGTGAACGCGACGGGCTGGCCATGAGTTCGCGCAACAAATATCTCGTGGGCGATTTGCGCCGGCAGGCCACCGTGCTCTGGCGGGCGATCCAAATGGCACAAGCTGCCGTAAAAAAAACAAAAACCGTTCCGGCGGCGAAACTGAAAGCCGATCTGAAAAAGTTGATTAAAACCGAACCCGACGCGAGACTGGACTATATGGAATTTTTTGAGCCGGACACGCTCGCGCCGGTCGCCAAAGTGACGCGAGGCGCGCACATGGCGCTGGCCGTGTTTGTGGGCAAGACGCGGTTGATTGATAATGCAAAATTGTAAAAACAACAAAGCAACGAAGAAACAAGGCGGGGCGGGTATTGTTTTTCTTTGTGTCTTTGTTCCTTTGCTGTTTAAAAAATGAAACAATTCGACTATCTCGTTCTCGGCAGCGGCATCGCGGGGCTGTCCTTCGCGTTGAAGGTCGCGCCGCGCGGGCGCGTGGCCATCGTCACCAAAAAGGACCGTGCGGAGTCGAACACGAATTACGCGCAGGGCGGCATCGCGTCGGTGACGAGCAAGGAGGACTCGTTCGAGTCGCACGTGCGCGACACGCTCACAGCCGGCGCGGGGTTGTGCAAGAAAAACGTCGTCCGCACCATCGTCGAGGAAGGCCCGGCGCGCATTGCGGAATTGATCGAACTGGGAATGAAATTTTCCGAGCGTGATGCGCCGGACGGGGACGGCGGCAAACAGCTCGATCTCGGCCGGGAAGGTGGTCACTCGAAGCGGCGGATTTTGCACGCGAAGGATGTAACGGGCCGGGAAATCGAGGGGGCATTGCTAAATGCGGCGGCGCGGCAACCGAACATCCAGATTTTTGAAAATCATCTGGCGATTGACCTCATTACCAGTCAAAAGCTTGGCTACGTCGGCACGAACCGCTGCCTCGGCGCGTATGTGTTCGACAAAAAAGCGGGGCGCGTCTGGACGTTCACCGCACCGGTGACGATTTTGGCCACGGGCGGTTGCGGCAAGGTTTATCTTTACACGACGAATCCCGACATCGCGACTGGCGACGGTGTGGCGATGGCGTATCGCGCAGGCGCGGCGGTGGCGAACATGGAATTCGTCCAGTTTCACCCA
>Ga0182027_10009779_pt1 | contig 13724 bp, 7 predicted proteins | sample 712E1DmetaG_FD_121300 | JGI IMG/M metagenome (GOLD analysis project Ga0182027, IMG submission 121300) | Permafrost microbial communities from Stordalen Mire, Sweden - 712E1D metaG (Illumina Assembly) | ecosystem: Environmental > Terrestrial > Soil > Wetlands > Permafrost | place: Sweden...
GGACTAAAGACGCCCTCGATCAGGCTATCGCCCAACTGCTGCCGCTTCTCACTGCCGAGGATGCAAAAGCTTGGTTCAGGCTCCCATTCAATGCTCTACAGCAATAGGAGAAATGCTCTAGAACTCACACAGAGCTGGGAAGTGAAGCGATGTGGAGCGGTTCAGTTGGGGACGGGGCCGCTGGAACCGCCGGGGACTTGCGACGCCTGCCAGAGAAGCGTTGCGAGCAGCACCACGAGGGCTTGGCGGATGTCCGCCTCAGCGATGGACCGCTTCTCTTCCGCGGCCTTTTTCACGACTTGACGGACATAAGAATCGCAAAAGACCATGGACCATTCGGCTGGTATCAAGACGGCTTGCCCGTGACCGCCGAGCTGCACGCCGGAAGGCGCAGCAAGATTGTCCGCGAAGCGGATTCGCCTGGGAATTGAGGCACATTTCAACCGATCGGGCAAAGAGGATTCAACTTGCTTGAGGAGCTTCCGGGCCGCCAGTGCAAAATCCTCTTGAACAGTTTCCAAAAGGATGATATCGGCGCTGTTTACGCTGATATGTTCCCCGACCAAGGGGTCCTGGGAGTTTCTCGCTCTCGCGTAAGCGATGCTTGCGGCGCGGGCCAGATCGCGATCGACGTCATCCAGGTGTTGCGGGCTGGGAGACATGCGAGCGTAGTATCGGTATCTCGCCAAATAGGAAAGCTCCGCCTCCGATCCTCGAAAATGTTCATATTGATAGAGAAGATCCTCCTCAATCGCCGAGAGCCCTCGCGCCCGTGCGAGTGTGGCATACCACTTGAACGCTTTGTGCAGGTACCAGCCGCGTGTCTTATACAGACGGTCTTCCCCTGTATTCTCACCGAAGATATTGAAGCTCAGTTGGTTGAATGTGTCGATGTAGTCTTCCCGCAACTGCGCGATCACGTCAGACCACTGCAGCTTGGCCGATTCCAGGTGTTCATCCAGGGAGCCCACAGGAAAACAGGCGAAGTGGGGAGAGTAGCCCCCATCCCGATGAATATTTCCCCGGACAAACCCGGGCTTCATAGCGATCAGAAAGAAGTGGAAGCCGTGCACCTCCGCAGTCCGCTTGTCGCGTAGTTGCACCTGGGAAAGTCCTTGCGCGTCCTTCCCACCCAACAGCGAATAGAGTTCGTATTTGTGAAGCTCTTCAGTCAGGATCTGCTCCAGGTATGTCTTGAAGCCGGAAACATGGCCGATTTCAGGCGGCAAAAAGATTCGCCAATCGAGATCGCGTACGTAATCCCAATCCACATGCCCCCAGCGGCTGACGCTCAAGCCCATGCTTCCGTAAGGGGAAATAGGCGTTTTCCCAACATATTCCAAAAGATGTGGGCTCGTTGAAGCGTAAGCACGAAGAGCCTCATCGACAACATTGCGGATCAAAGGAACCAGCGCAACGTCTTGCGTACCTCCGAATCGTTCTTTGGGCAACAGAAAAGGTTCCGCGCGGACAAGGTTGCGATGTGCCGCAACGAGAGGTTGAATTCGCAAACCCTGAAAGGACAAGATCTCTGCTGAGTTTGAGAAAAGGAGTTTTCGTATTCGGGGAGGAATGGGATTTCGGGAAAGGATGGCGCGCAGAGCTTCCTCGACGATCGATCCTTTGCTTTTCGCGGAAGCTTGGCGCGTAACCATAGTGATTTTGCCGGGCGGCTACTCAAAATTGTAGCGTTCTGAAGCGCACTTGTTCTGTCCGGTTTGCGGCCTTCCATGAAAGGTCTTTTGTCAACAGGGCAACCCCGCTGCCGGCAGTGAGCGACGCTCTGCCATGCAAAGCAGCGGACAACTGCTCGCCGCATTCACTCGAAGCAAGGGGAAGCAGATAGAGGCTCAACGGCTGTCTCTGAAGGAAATCAAGCGCGGCAAGAAGCGCACGCGGTTTCGGCCCAAAATCGAAGTGGGGTTGATTCTGGGGTTGGTCAGAAGAAACCAAACCTTATCACTGATTGAAAAGGATGGCGGGGACGACGGGGCTCGAACCCGCGACCTCTGCCGTGACAGAACGAAATCGAATCGTAACCCATTGATTCTAAAGCGCACTGATGGCTCAGAAAGCGCTCAAAAGCACCTAAAATAAGGCCTCAGCACCCTAATCGAACCTTCGAAAACACAAGAAAGCAGAGGTCAAGAAGCGATCCTGACGCCAGGAAGTAGCTGATCATCTCGGTGATCAATGGCAGCAATGTCCGGATTGCCGACTAATCGCTCGGAACTCGAGAACCGGGGTCGATGAGTACATCGGTCGTTCGCGCTAGTTGGGACTCAGGTCGAGGCTCTGAGGAACTTGGCGAAATGTCCGGACCGGAACCGGCATGCGCGCCAGTGGCAGTTGTGCTTCATAGAATAGACGCATTCGATTGACTGTGAGGGTGACTTGAGTCGTGGTGGTGACGAGGCTGGAACCGCTGGCCGTGGCGGCTGTGACCGTGAACCTATAGGACCCTGCCGCAGTGCCGGGATCGGTGTTGCCGCCGCCTCCGCCGCCTCCACCGCTGCTACCTCCGCCGCAGGCCCCGAGACTGAGCGCGATTGCCAGCCCGATGAGGCACAGGAAGTATTTGCGGTGGCGCTTGAAGAGCGGGAGAAGAATAAGCAGGATGCCAGCCAGCGCGACTCTGGACATCGACCCGAAGGCAGGACTCTCAAGGTGGGCCACCTGGTGCGGAGCCGTGGTCGTGACATTCAGAGTCACGTTGAGGCCGGCCGCTGGTACGTTCACCTGTACGGTCGAGCCTGAGGACGACCCGCTCGTCAGGCTGCACGTTGTTTCCCAGGCGGCGCAGTAGAAGCGTTTACTCGGCGGCCTCGCGGCGCGCGAGGCCGGCTTCCGCAAAGCTGCTTGAACCGCCTAATTCCCCTGCGCCTTGCAATGGGGATCTGCGATCTCGACGCGGCGATTCTTCGCTCTTCCCACATCGGTGGTGTTGTCGGCTACGGGCCTGGTCTTTCCATAGCCTTTGGACGAGAGGCGCGCGGCAGCAATGTTGTGCTGCGTGAGCCACGTGACCACCGCGTGTGCGCGTGCCTCCGACAGCGTCTGGTTATAGGCATCGTTGCCCACATTATCAGTATGGCCCTGGATCTCCAACTGGAGCGTAGTGTCCTTGGTGAGCAGAGAGAGAATCTGCTGCAGCACAGGATCCGACGCTGCCTGCAAAGTGGACTTGTTGAAGTCGAAGAGAACGCCGTAAAGCGCCACATGGCACTCCTTCTTAAGGTCGGCCCCCAGGTCTTTCGTGGCGGCGCCGGCGTCGGCCACGCGAATGTCGTAGGTGTCACTCTTGTGGAGATATGCCCACAGATTCCGGCCATTCTTGGTGAAATGCGCCGAGATGGCTACGTCTGCGCCCATGCTTTCATTGACGATTGTCCAGCCCGCCGCGGTCAGCGCGTCGTGATATGCGATGCGGAAGAGCGAATTCGAGAGTCCATCCTGCGGCGGGTAGTATGCCTTGATGATCGAGCCGGGAGCAACAAGTTCCGGCTCACTGGCGCCCTTTATGGGGACATAGAACGGCGCAGCGTCCGGCGCGCTGCTTCTGAACTCCGAACCCGGTAGAGGGCCAAGCCAGGGAAAATCGCCCGCGTCAGGGTCAACAGGTTCAGGAGTTGCGGAGGGCGCCGTGAGCGTGAACGTGAATGGCATCGGCGCAATCTCAATCATGTCCACTGAGGTGCGTTCGTTGCCTTGGGTGTCGGTTTCGGCCCATGCCTCTACCCCGTCTTTCTGGTAGTGAATGAACAATTCGACTCCCCCCGCAGTCCACTCATGCACTGTTGTCCATCCATTGGCCAGGAAGGCAGGCTTAATGATGGCCCAGACGGCTTCCGGCGTCGTGGCGCCGGCAACGATGACGGGAAACTGCCAATGCTTTCCGCGCACCACCTTGCCAATCCCGTTCATCCCCGAATTCCCCTGAGGGATCTGCAATTCGGTCCAGGGCTCATAGGTGATGCGGTACGGCTTACCTATGTTGTTAAGGAAGGTGAGCTCGGCCGGGATCGGCTGGTCCTGCGCCAGGCAGGGGAGCGCAACAGCGGTAAGCAGGAAGGCGGGCAACAGGCGGTGAAGTAAGACCTGTGGCAGGGTCGAAAACTTACGAGGATTCATGCGTTCCCTCACGGTCCTCCGAGACTATCACAGCAGTATCTGGGCTGGCCGAGGCAAACCGACAATCCACACAGGAGAATTGCAGGTTGACGCAATTCGTGGTCAGCGCCTTAAGCAGAGGTTCCCTAAAGCTCCCTCTCTGGTGTAAACCTGGCCCGGCACAAAAACAGCTCTATTGGCAATCAGCTCGCTCATGCGTAGAATGCGCCCCATGTACAAACTCTCGCAATCCGCGCCCTTATTTCTGCTCGCCTGCCTTTTCACGGCCCCACGCACCATCGCAGGCCAGACAACAGGAACCTTCGGCACATGCGATCCCGTCATTCACGATCAACTTGTCCGCGCGGAGTGGCGCTCTCCCTCAGAGTGCGAGGTCAAATTCGACTCTTACGTGCGCAACGGGCTTACAGCGGCTCTGCAGCCTGTCGTCGACAACCTGACCGCGCAAAGTTGGTCAGTGGCTCGCCATGTCGAGCTGCAATCGCTCACGTCCATTCCGCGACACACAGAGACAAAGCCCTTCCAACTCAACGAACAGCAGATGCATCAAAACGGCGCATTTTATTTGGAGTTCACTCTGGACCAGAACTCGCCCTTGTTTCAGCAATATGACCAGCCTGTGCAGGCGGGGATGAAGAAGCTCGGCGATGCTATGAAATCCATGAATGCCGCAGACATGACCGCGGCGCAAAATGCTCTTCAGGACGCCACCAAGGCTGAGGTGGAGCACACGTCAGCTCGGATCAGCGTCTCCATCAACTCCGGCAGCGTAGGAGTTTCGAGCTTCAAGGGTGGACACACTGTGACCACGCTACCCGGCGTAGGTTTTGCGGTCTCAGCGCCTTTCGTGCAAGCGCCAACTGGAGGCGACATCAGCGCCGCCCAGCGCGTGACCTATGTCTTTCTAGGGCCGTTCACTCCGCCACCTTCCTCCGGGCCCTCAACAGGCGACGAGGACTTCCAGGTGAAAGGAAGTCTGAGCTCGGCCACGGCGAGGCTCTTGAGCGTGCAAAATATCTGCATTCGCATTCAGACTGGTTCGGACCTTGCGCAGCAGATCATTCAGGTCATTGACTGGAGCGCACTACAGAAGCTTATGGCTGCAAAGGAAGCGTCCGAATGAGACCCGGTCTGCGTCTGCATCGAACCCGTGCGCATACAGGATGCGGCGTGGCTCAGGCTTCATCATCGCTGCCGTCTTCTTGAAACTGAAGCTTTTGGAGAACTCTGGGAGATCCTGCAGTACCGAGTTGGTGCGGTACATGTCTGAAGGTCGAACTGGAAGGGGAATTCCAACAATCGAAAAATGAGGCGTTTGGTCCGGGATGTGCGCGCAGGATCATCGTTCATCGCGTGCTGACGTTAGCGCCCGAGTGACCGCCTTGCCGGAATCAACGTGAACCAGATCTCGTTAGGAACGGATAGGCGACAATCCAACCGCAACACTGATAACCCCTGAAGAAGCTTTAACTTCACGAGCTAACACATCAGTGTTAAGCGCAGGAGCTACGAGTTTATCCTTAGGGTCCAAGAGAGGCGAGCCGTTCTGGAGTCCACCCCTGGTCGACGTGAAAGTTGATAACATCAGCACGCAAGAACTCTTGGTGATTTCTTGACCGCACCATGTGGCGCCACCACAAGACTCCCGAACTGTAGCGCCAATTCGAATAGGTTTCCTGCAGTTCCGACCCATCGAGATTCATCCAGGAAATGGCTTGTGGGAGGTGCGTCGAGGAATCGACCTTGAGGAATACTCTGTCATTGCGCTTGTCGGAAATCAGAAGCGTCGAGGGGCCGACAAGAGTTACGGTTCGTTGTGGATCATCATCGCTTAGCAACAGTGCCGGCAGCTCACGAAACGGCATGCCTGTCACAGTTGGTGCCGGAAGTGAACTCCGAATCGGGCGCGTCGAAGACCATGTCCACCCTGCGACGCCATTGCTGAAGACTATCGTTGTGTTCCCGCCTTGCGACTCGACGCGAACATCGGATGGCGCGACAAAGGTTGTTGTTTCGACCGTCGTCCCATGATTGATCGCCCATGTGACCCTGTCGGTGCGCTGCCAGTCGTGGATCGCCTCTAGATTTCTCTTGCCGCCCATTGCGTTCTGAGCGGCGGCCAAAAGCTGCATCGCCTGCGGATCTCTTCCGTAACGCGAAAATGGTGTCTGATTCGGTCCCATGGGAGTTGGCGGTTGCGGATAATTCGAGTGCCCCGTCGCCGCAGATGGAGGAGCCACCACGCTGATGGGTACTGCCCCCATTTTTGTGCCGCCCGGACCAGATGCGGTCAGGATGTACACCGTGTTGCCCAGAGGGCGAACGGTGGCGCTTCCGGTCGTTCCCACCAGCCCAATCCCAGGCTCAATGCGGACCTGCGAAGCTCCGAGAACGATCCAATTCAACGTTGTCGCGTGGCCGAGCTGCAACTGGCTCGCGTCAGCCGTAAAGCTGACAATCGTCAACGCTGGCGGCGGAACGACAACAATCACGATGCTTCTGGTCTGAGGGATCGATCCTCCGCTGTTGATGGCTGTCAGCGTGTACTGCTGCGTGGTCTCCGGACTCACATTCCACGTACCGGTCGGCGGCACGGCCCCGATGCCGGGAAACAGCGAGACAGCCGGATTGTCTCCCGTCACCTCCCAGCGAAGCGTAATGCTCGAGCCTCGTTGGATCTTTTGTCCTGAAGCCGTAAACGAGGCAATCACTGCCGGCGTAACAACAGCAGCCGGCCTCACTTCGGCAGGCGGGCCGCCGGGCGACTCGCCCCCATTTGGCGGTTGCGCCGTAACGACTCCCAGGCCTGGCTCTTGACCAGGTTGTCCGGGCGACGATCCAGGCGCCTGGCCAGGAACCTGGGAAATCTGCGGATTGGGCGCCTGTTGCCCGGGTTCCTGAGGCTCCGCACCGTGACCAGCTGGAGGTTTCTGCTGAACGGGCGGTTCGTTGGTCGATTGCGGATTGGGCGACGGGCTCTTTGCCGGCTCAAGCCAACGGTGAACAAGGGGCGTTCCATACTTGTAGGCTGCCGCCGCGGTAACCGCTCCAATCAGGCAAAGCGCTACGATCTCTGCGAACCGCCGCAATGGAAAAGGCGGCTTCGAAGGAGGCGGCTCTGGTGTCTCCAACGCATGAAAGCAGTAAGGGCACGCAATCCGCCCGGCTAGCAATTCCTCGCCGCCGTCGCTCAGGCAACTTGGGCAGCGATACCCGGAAACTTGTAACCGGCCGTCCGTGCACTCGCACGCGAGTCTTCCGTTCTTGCCTTCCGTGCCGCATTTCGAGCAGCGGGTAATCTGGCAATTCTTTGGAAGGAACGGCTCATGGCAATGAATGCACAGGCGTGCCGCGTCTTGCTCTGTGAAGGGCGCATTGTCGCGCGGACATGTGAGGGCACGCACTGCCATGGCCTGCTCAGATTCCATCATCGTACTACGGTTCTGGTTGGCCGTTTCGGGCCTCTTTCGCTCGCCATACTGCAGGACCCAGAGGCGCTTCGGCATGCCCATCCGATTGAACGGCAACCATCGCCAGCCGCCCACCTCGACTCGCCCGCCACGTGACTCCCACGCACGGTCCCCTGCGCGCGAAAATGGCCTGCGCGAGGATCGTCTCGCGTGCGAAAGTGAAGAGCAGGTTCTATACTGAGATTCCCCCGACAAGCCCTGCAAAGAGGGGCATTGGAATGAAATTCCTCAGCAAGCTGCTAGAAATTCTCAAAAGGTCCTATGCGTGGGTGGTCAAGGAGTCGCCGCAACAGGCCGACCCACGAATCTGCCCTCTTTGCTTTGACTCGATTACTGAGGAAACAAAGTTTATCAAGTATTGCCCGGTCTGCCGGAACTGGGAGGTTGTAAGGGGTAAGGCAAGGCGCAGTCTGTTCGCGCGATGCAAGAATGTCGGCTGCAAAGCGAACGGCACCCTTGCCCAGCGCCCCTTTCTGGCCCATGAAGACTGCCGGCGGTTGAATCCCCTCATCCTCAACCTCAGCGATGGTGCGAAGAACCACGTCCAGCCGCTTGGTGAGACCTCCGCCTTGAATTGGATCGACAGGAGTGCGGCTGGCGGAAAAAGCGCCCCCAGGGATGTGAAGCATTGGACGCTGCCCATCGTTCACGGCGCCGCGGAAAGCGTAGTCGGCGTCAAGGCAATGTGGTTCCCATCCGAACTGCTCCGGCTGCTTTCCAGCGGCAAGGGCAAACGAGTGCAGCTCAGAGGGCCTGTCGACGTCGGCAAGAGCGTTTTGTGTTCCATCGCGGTCAACCCCGATAGCTTCCCGGGCAACGTGAAACTAGAAAACTTCGTCTACGCTTCGCCGTTCATTGCCACGGATGCAAATGCGCCTGAGGAGCAGCGCCAGCCATTCCGGTTCTTTGCCAATGCTCTTCAGGCAATTCAAAGCCTGAGGGACTGGCAGCCTTTGGATATGCACGCTACCGGTCCTGCCGAAGCATTGATCCGGGCCGGGTTCTACAGCAAGATCGTCAAGCGGGAGCGCCGCGCGCTTGTGCTCTACGACCTGGCTGGGGAACACTTCCAGGAAGGCGCTGGTGAAGTTGTGACGGAACATGCCGCGAATTCCGATTGCATCTACATCCTCATCGATATTTCTTGCATTCCGGTGTTTGAGGAATCCATTCCAGAGCAGATGAGGAAAAATCTGGAGAGGAAGGCGGATTTCAATGCCAAACTCAGCGCAAGTCTACGACAGATCGAAGGCGACGAGACTCCCAAGATCATCGTGGTCACCAAAGTCGACCTCGTTGAAATTCCGAGCCTCGATGAGGCGCCTGCCGCGGCGGCACAAGACGACGCGGCACCGGAACAGGAAAATGTTGAATCGTCGCCATCGGGCGCGGCGCAGCCCGCAGGCTCCCGGAATGGCCAGCCAGGCATCGGCAAGAAGGCGGCCTTGAAGGATCTCGCCGAGATCAAAAGACAGGTGGAACAGCAGCCGCTACGGACCAGCAAAGACCTGCAGCAACTCGCGCTCTCAAATCTTGAGAAGTTGAAGAGCTTTTATGACCCCTCCCAACCGTGGCAAAAAATGATTCGCGAACGGCTGGGTGGAGAAACCATCAAAGGCGCGTTCTTCGTTTGGACGACTGGACTCTCGCCCACTCTTCAGGCCAGCCAAACACCCCCGTCCGCATCGGATCCAAGCCCCAAATCGGTCTCGCCTCCTGACGTTGGCCCGGCCGCAAGCGCTTCGCAAGCCAGCCCGCGTGCGGCACTCACGGATGCCGCAGCCCCGCCGGTCGCGGACAGCCAGCCGGCAATCGGTTGCGGAGTAGTGGAACTCGTGAAATTCACGCTGGAGCTCGAGTAAAGGTGCGGTTGCGCCTCTCAAACTGAGGGAGATCGAATGAAGATCCTGGCTTATGGCGGGAATGAGTATTCGATTCGCACCTTAATCGGAGAATGGCCCGGCATTTCCAGCGAGTATCTTGCAGATCTCTACGGGATTCCCTCGGGAAGCCCAAGCTTCGGCCTTGTGTTTCCTGGCGGCACGCCGGCCCTCATCTATCGGGAGCGCATCAATCCTCAATACCGCGGCGGCTACCCTTACACCGTCCTGCTCGATCTCGGGCCGTGGCAGGGAGCCGATACACTCTGGACGAGAGCGGGCTGGAACGCCGCCGGTCTTCTAGAGTGCGTGTTTGGCGCGCAAAGTCCCCGTCGCGCTACCTTCATGACTCCCGAGCAACTCAGCACAGCAGTACTGCATTCGGTGGTTGAGGAGATCCTCGCTAAACGCGAACTCGATCGCTATGCGCGTGAAACCAGCGAGCTGACGGCCTTTGAAAAGAAATGGGCGAGCTTCCTGGCCGGGTCTTTGAATTCAGCGGTTCCTGTAGTTGCCCCGCCCCGGTCACTGGGCGTCGAGCAGCGTCCCACCATGGCCGAAATGGCAAGCCTCGCGTTCCGCCTGCCGCTCTGGCTCCGCGCCGGCCGCGGATGGATGGTGGGCGGCTCGTACACGCAGGCCGCCGGGTTCGGCGCCGGCGCATTGCTCGACGATGAGCCATTTGGAGAAAAGATCGATCCGTCTTCCGTCATCCGCGACGGCGATCAACTGCAGTCGTTGCTGCAACAGTTGAGCGAATCCCCGTCGACTGCGGAGAGAGCCCGCAAGCTGATCAATGAGCCGGCATTCAGCTGGCCCGACTCGAAACAATTGTTCGAACGCGCTCGATGGTGGCGCATGGCAGCGGTCGGAGATGACGCCGCCTTCCAGGAAAAGCTTCCGGAAGAAGGCATGTTTTCGGAACAGATCTTCGCCGCCGCTCTGGAGAACGCGAGGGAAAAGGCTCGCAGTCAAACAAAGATCGGTACTGATCAAACGCGAGCCATCCTCCAATCGCGGCGTCGCTTCGGTCCAACGCGCATTCCGCGAGGGATGGTCCCTTATTTCGATGACGATGCACTCAACCGCCAACTTGATGTTGAGTTGGTCCCTCCGCACGTTCCCGAGTACCTCGACCTTCCTCCCGATCTCTGCCTGGCGCGCTGCAAGCGTCAAATGATCGCAAAGAAAGGCGACTTCAAGCCAGCGGATCTGGAAGGTTGGAGACAATTCCTTCGCGATACGGATGCGGAAGATGCTGAAAGCGAATTCCTCGAGGAATTCGCGCGGCAGTTGCGCTTCCTCGCGCCCTGGAAGAACAACGAGGATCGCAAGCTCAATCAGATCCTCAAGCAGGAGGCTGCATCGCGGCTTCGCAAAGGCCCCGATAGCCTCTTCCGCTCCTGGCTCTACGACAGCGCGACCTTTCTTCCCGTTGAAAAAGTGAATGCGGAGCTGGAGAATTTCAAAGGCAATCTGGATGCACCGCTGAAGGATCTCGCTGTCTTTCTCAAGGAAGAGCCGCGCCAATTGGGAGCGGCGGTGCGCGCCTGGCTCAGGCAGCTTGCTTCATCGGGTCTTCGGAATCACATTGGCGTGGAGGCGAAACTCGCCATCGCCTATGAAAGCCCGCAGGGCTGGGCGGATTTCTGGGCTCTCTCGCAAGCGCTCAAGGAAGGCAAACCCTTTGCCGGTAAAGAGGTCCCGAAAGAGGAGCGAACATTCCTCGCGGAGGAATGCATACACCTGTTGCGGCTCTATACAGTCAACAAGGAATTTCGCATCGCGGTCCCGGAGTTTGTACAGATCGCCAAAGCTCTCGAATTGCCGAAGAGATTTGGGAGCGCGTTGAGTGAATTGGCCTCGGACCCCCAATTCCGCCGATACTATGAAGCTCTCCTGCCGGCCCGGAAAAGAGAGGCCATCGATGCATTGAAGCCCGAGCCGGCGCCGACTGCAAAGTCTCAGCTGCTCAGAGAGGCAGGCGAACTGCGCGACGCGATTGACGGGATTGTGAAGGAAATCGCGAATTCCGATCTGATGATTCCGCCGAACGCAAACCAGGAAATCGATCCCCAACAATACGACGACCTGGCCGATCTTCTCCTGATCGATTGGGCCCGCGCCAAATCGCCTTGGCCCGATTCACAGGAGCCGTACGCGTCGCTGCCGGTGAATCACGCGGAAGTTGCCACAGGAACCGCGGCACTGCTCCTGGGCGCGGCTGCGTGGTTGCTGCGGTTTCATCCGGCGATTCCGTTTCTCGGCGCTTTGGGTGCGGAGCAAAGTCGCCTGCCCCTGGAGTTGGTCGGCACAGTCATCTCCATCTGCGGACTCGCGCAGCTGATTCGAGGATTGTTCCCTCCCGCTTACACCATGACCCTTTCCCCAAATACCTGGAAACGTCTGCGCAAAGTCGTCGCAAACTTTCTCGAAAACGGTGACCGTTACACCAAGCGCCGCTGCGGGGAACTGCTGACGAACTTCGCGCAATCGGGCGCGCGGAACTCAAGCGTCGACGGCAGCTTCGATTGGCTGCTACTCCTTTATCTCGGCTTCGAGGCAGAACCGATTGCGCAGTTGGAGGAGATCGGTCCCAGTCAACTCAAGCGGATCCGCCGCTCCATCGCGTTCGTCCTTGATAGGGCAGGGCTGATCAGGAAGAAAGGTCGGTTCAGAGGATGAACCTACTTTTTCTCACGATTCCTGCTCTTGTTTTTGTTGCATTTGCCTGGCTGGCCTTCCGGAATCCCGACCGAATTCGGGTGGCCTTCGTTTGCCTGTTGGTTGCTGTGCTTTCCGCAGTGTCCGGTTTGCTTCTGCTGCGCATGGTCGACAATCCGGGACGATGGATCGATCACACGCAAATTGCCTGGGTGGGCGTTGCACCGGCTGCCGGCAATTCTCTTGCGCTGGGATCGCCCTCCGCCGGCGCCGTTCCCGCGTGGCCCGGCAATCACCTGTCTCCCACAGTCAACTTCACCGGCGCTGCGAACGGCCAGATGACATTGCAAAGCTCCGGCGGTGGCGGATTTGTCCTCGATAGCAAAGACAACGTCCTCTACGGCACAAGCCTCGATCAGGATCAGGTCGTGACCGATCACGATGGAGATTCCTACACGTTGTCGGTGAAGAAGCGCGGCTGGATCTTGAAAAAATGGCGCATCGATGTCCTTCGCAATCGGAAAAGCCTGCTTCAGAACGGCGAAGGCGAAGTGATTGCATCCGAAACCTCGGTTGTGAACCTTGCCGGAGAACTGGACCGTACCATCCGGCGGATGCGCGCGCAATCGGACCCGGAAGCCGGGCCTCTCAGCAGGTGGGCCGCGCAGATTCAATTGCTTTTGACCAGCAGCAATCACGCGTACTTCGTGATCGCCGGCCAGCCAGGCTCCAGAATCCAGCCGCAGTCCTCGCAGGTCCCCGTGGGGTCGGTGATCGCCCTCCGCTGGTCCCGCTTGCGGCTCAATGTTCGCATTGAGGCAATCGATGGAACGCCACGCCTCATCTTCTTGCCACCGTTCCGCGAATCCAGCCCGCTGCCGCCCGAGGACGCGCCCGCTCCAGTCCCCACCAGGCTGGAGATTGAAGCAGTTCCCGCACCGGGACACAAAGCGTTCTTGCTGCCCATCGCTGCTCTCACCGCGCCGCATGCTGAAGCGCTTCTGGTCAATGGTCAATTCCAAAACAACTCGGACAACTCTGCGTCCGATGTAGCGCAAATTCCCGGCGTTACGTCGTCGTTCGATGCAGTCATTGCAAACTACCATTTTTATCTGGACACAATTCACGATGTCCCCGCAGCTTGGTCCTTCGGACCCGTTGGAGCCGGCTTGCCGCTGTTCTTTCCTTTGCTCGTCATCTGGCTCGGCTATCTCTGCTGCCTGCTGCCATTCGTTTTTCTTTATGACGACACAATCGAACCGCGCACGTTGATCACTCTGCTCGGCATTTCGCTCGTGGCCTGGGTCCTTCTCTGCGCGCGTGTGGGCCTTGCATTTCGCTACGCCGCAAACCCTGGCACCGTCGATGCTCTTGCCGTCGGCGGTCTCACGCTCTCGCTGGGCGCCCTGGCATTCCTTCCTGCGTTCATCCTTGTGCTGGCGTGTCTGTGCGCTGTCACCAGGCAGGAGGCTGCGGATTCGGGATGGCGCCGTTTGCTGCCCGCCGTCAACCTCCTCGTCTTCCCGGCCATTCCGGCGCTTGTTTGGCACATGTGGCCCATTCTTCACTGGTCGCAGAC
>Ga0182027_10009780_pt1 | contig 13719 bp, 11 predicted proteins | sample 712E1DmetaG_FD_121300 | JGI IMG/M metagenome (GOLD analysis project Ga0182027, IMG submission 121300) | Permafrost microbial communities from Stordalen Mire, Sweden - 712E1D metaG (Illumina Assembly) | ecosystem: Environmental > Terrestrial > Soil > Wetlands > Permafrost | place: Sweden...
CACCTGCTTCGATTCGCAAAGCAGCGGGGCGCAGGTCGTGCTGCAGACCAAACCCGGAGTGAGAAGCGCGCAGCTGATTGCCGAGATGTCCGTTGGCGGCGGTGAGGGCTGTTTCTGGCTGACGGCCGTGAGCGGTGCCGGGGAGTCGGCGCCGGTGGCCGCGGCAGGTCCGTAGGGTGGCCGTCAGCCTCGGAAGGAAGCAAGGCTGCTCCGTTGCAAGGAGGCATGGTCCAGTGAACTTGTCAGTGTTCCTAGGGCTTCGCGCTGGCGAGGGCTTGCCAACGCCAAGGCCGAACCAGGGCCGTCCGGATCGCCGATCGCGGGGACCGATCTTCCGCCTGACCGCCCTGGTGGTAGCCGCCGCCCTGGCCCTGGCCTTCCTGCCCGGCGCGACCCTCGCCGACCCGCCTAGGGTGGTCACCTCCCCACCCGGCCCCTATCACCTCAGCGGCACGGTCACCGGCTCCGACGGCGCGCCGCTGGCGAACATCGAGATCTGGGCGAAGAACATGAGCAAGGGCGGGAACTGGCAGGCCACCACCGGCGCCGACGGCGGTTACTTGCTCCACGTGTCGTCGGGCACCTACCTGCTCGGGGTCTGGGCGGACAGTTATCTCATCTACTTCGGCTGCATTAGCGTCATCGGGGGCAGCTTGTCGCCTGGCTGTCCTCCGGCGGCGATAGCGGTGGACAGTGCCGATGTGAGCGGGGTCGACTTCAGCCTCCCGGTCACGCAAGCTTCCCTGCCCACCGGCATTGCGCATGTCAGCGGCGTGGTCCGCAGGCCCGATGGCAAGGGGCTGGCGGGTATTCTCGTCAAGGCGCAGTCGCAGGGTGCGGGCTTCGACCTCAGCGAGGACACGCTCACCGCCGCCGACGGGAGCTTCTCCGAGGAGGTTGCCGCGCCGTTCAGCTACAACAAGGTCGTTGTCAACGATAACGGTGGGAAGCCTTCGCCCATCGGCGGCAATGCCGCCTATTACTGGGGCTGCTATAACAGTGCCGACCCCGGCAACTTCTTCGCCGGCGGCAACCCAGCCAACTGCACGACGGTAACGGTGGCCATCGGCGCGCAGATCAGCGGGATCGATATCACCCTGGCGCCCGTCCTGCGCCTGAGCGGCACGATAAAGGGGCCGAGTGGCGCGGCGCTGACCGGCATCAAGGTCGCGGCTGCCACGGACCCCAACGGCGCCGCCATCGATACCACCAGCCCCTCAAGCAATGGCGCCTACTCGCTGACCGTTCCGCCGGGCAGCTATGGCGTCTATGCCTGGGATCCAAGCCACACCTATGTCAATGGCTGCTACGAGGCCGGCGCGCCGGGCAATTTCACCTCCGACCAAAGCGCCTGCACGCTGGCGAGCATGACCACGGCGAATGTGAGCGGCATCGATATCACCATGTCGGCGATACCGGCGACAACGCCCACGCCGGCTGTCACCCCGACACCCACCGTCGGGCCGGCGACTCAGATCCGCGTCGAAACCGCGCCCGACGGCTCGGGGACAGTAGTGTCGGCCCAGGATCTCACCCTGGGCAGCTCACTCAAGGTTTACGCCATCAGCCGAGACGCCGGCGGAAACTTCGTGGCCCGCGTCGACGCCACCTGGGGGCTCATCGGCCGCACTGGCGGCGTCGCCCCCACCGACCTCTGGGGCCCCTCCGGCGGCGCCTATGCCATCCTCTTTGGCAACGCCGCCGGCACCACGGCGATCCAGGCCACCAGGGGCGACCTCACCCGGTTCGACTCCGGCGTCATCACCATCGGCTCGCCCACCGGATCGACCCTCACCGGATCCACGCCCACCGGCACGAACGTGGCCGTGTCGCCGTCGATGAACGGCGGAGGCGAAACCGGAATCAGTCTGACCTTTGCCGATGTATCGGCGGCGGGTGTGACCTCGGTGGCTGTGTCCAACGCCGGCCCGTCACTGCCAGGCGACTTCGTCTTCGCCGGCTCACCAATCTACTACGACGTCTCGACGACGGCCGCACACTCAGGGGCGATCACGCTCTGCCTGCCGTATGACCCAAACGTCTATGCATGGGACCAGCAGGTCAGTTTGCTCCACTGGAACGGCACGAGCTGGGATAACGTCACCAGCACGGTCGATGCCGCAAACGCCACGGTCTGTGGCACCGTCACCTCGCTCTCGCCGTTCGTCGTCGCCCAGCGGAGATCAGGGGCCAATCCTAGCCTGGCCGGCAACGGCTCCGCCTCCGGCCCCATCATCGTGCTCATCGCGGCCATCATCGTCATAGTGGCGGCAGTGAGTGGGCTGTTCGTGGTCCGCCGGCGGCAAGGAAGGCTGGCCGGCCATGAGACGGAGGCTGGCAGTCCAGAGCCTCGAGGAGACAGCCGTGGGAACTAGGCAGGACAAGGTAAGTGTGGCTTCCTACCACTTGCCGCCAGGCGAAGTGGAGATATGTCGCCGGAAGCACGAAGAGGGTTGGCTTTTCAAGGACGAGACAGCCGAACTCGTCATAACAAACCAACGGGCCATATTCCTTGACCTTCAGAAGAACACGTATTCTTGGGTTGGGTTAGGTGGCCCTCCCCCGGCTTATGTGACCGTGCTTGATCGAAGGCAGGCATCCCGGGGCGCTGGAATGATGTCCGGATACTCTCATGGGTGGGCGAACCCCGACTCGTCCGGCACCTTCGGCATCAGCGGGGCGATGCCCGTCTGGAATGTCAATTCGGAGGTGGTGGGCACCGTCAAGATTTGGAACGACAAGGGTTGGTCGATAGAGTGGGAGGACTACGACCCAGACGGGCTGGAGGCCCTTGTGCTTAAAGCGATAGCCATCGCCACGCCCTGGGCTCGACAGGAAATGCTGAAGTCGGAGCAAGAAACGCTGAGGTTGCAGCAGCACCAGGGGGCGCTCGATAGTTGTGCGCGAGCGTGTGCCGCTTGCCTAGGCCCAGCAAAGAGATCCGGGTCCCAACGCCATCTCTTCATCGGCTCACCGGAGCTCATGGAGTGGCGAGATTCCGCTGGCCGGCCAGTCCCACACCCTTCTGACGTTCCCCACCCACTCATGACGCTACCTGACGGAACAATGGCCCGCCAGCCGAAGACGGCCCCGTGCGCGTTTTGCGGACTCGATTGGGACGATCCGCGGATGAACTTAGGTGGCGCTGGAGATGTCTTCCTGTACCTTATCAGAAGTGGCCTCGCTGATTACCGCCCAGCGCAAGACGCTCAGGAGATAAGACTCAATGAGCGCGTGCGAGAGTGCGCTGAGTGCCCGAAGAACTTCTCCTTAGATAGGCGCCATCTCTTCACCGGCTCACCAGATCCGATGGGCTGGCAAGCCCGATACCCCCTCGCTCGCCGCCCATTGGTAGTGTTGGCTGACGGGACAAAGGTTCCCTTACCGAAGAAGGCCCCGTGCCGGTATTGCGGACTCGATTGGATCGATCCCCGGATGAACTTCGGCAGGCCTGGAGATGTCTTCCTCTCCCTCATCAAGAATGGCCTAGCTGATTACTGCACGGCGCAAGACGCTCAGGAGATGACCGCAGCCCAGCGGACGGCCTGGACAATAACGACCCTGCCGGGTGGATCGGCGTCGACATCGGCCGACTACACCGACGCGGCGGGGATATTTAGCTTCTCGGTCCTGGCGGCCTCCCTGCACATGAGCGAGGCCGATGTGTTGCGGCACGTTCTAAGTGATTGGCGGCCGGTCATCGCCGGATATTTGCGCACCGATGGGCCGGCCTTCACCGCGCTGGTCGAGCAGTATCATCACATAGGAGAAAGAGGGTTGCCCACAAGACGCCCTACGGCGCAAGAGATTGATGAGATAACGCGGCCGCTGGGGGGATTGAAGCCGCGTGGCTGATCCTTCGGGGCCGGAACTTCTCGGGGCCGAACGGCGTCGCGACTGACGGATGTTTTCACCAGCCCTTATGCCGAGTCAAGAACTAGGGGGACAGATAGATGAAACCCTACAGATTCCCACCCGCCGCCAACGCGATTCCGCACGGTGCCCTGGCTCTGGTGATCTTCCTGGCCTGGGGCTGCGCCGGCATCACCGACACCAGCAGCCCGAACGCCAGCGCCGCCCCCTCCGCCAGCGTGACCCCTTCCGGCGCGGCGGGCGTCACCCTGACTTGCGATCAGTTCTCATATGGTGGGAACAACTACGTCTCGCCAACCGCCACCTTGCGGGCCGGGGAGATATTGACCGTCACCATATGCGATTTTGGCAGCGACGGCGGCTATAGCTGGGCCGAGCCGGTCTATGAACCGCAGGCCCTGGCCTTGGTCGGGAAAGATTCCATCGCCCCGCCGGGTGGGCCCTTGCTGGTGGGCGCCTCCGGGTCCAGCATCTGGCGCTTCCAGGCGCTGAGCGCCGGAAGTTCGACCATCACCTTCGCCGACCGGCGGGTCTGGGAGAAGAGTGTAGCGCCGTTCGCGAACGTCGTGGTCAGCGTGAAGGTCACGCCCTCCTCGTCATCGTTCACCCCGCTACCCGTCGTCACGCTGCCGGCCGATGCGACGACCGCCACGGCGACGGCGCCGGCCGTCCCTTCGCCCACGGTTCCCTGATGTATAGCGGCCCTACGCCGGCTTCCTGTTTTGTCTGCGGCAAGGGCCGCCGCCCCGGGGAGACCTCTTGCTCCGGCTGTCAGACCAGTTTCCTCTGGCGCTGCTATTTCTGTGGCGGGCCCCTCAAAGTCGGGGCTCGCTGGTGCCCGTCGTGCGGCCACGCCCCGAGCCCTAACACCCCAGGGCCAGACACCGGCGGCCCGGCGGCGGCGCATCAGATGCCCGCCCCCACGCCGCCACCAGCCCCGGGATATGCTTCGGCGACACCCGGATACGCTCCGCCGCCTGCGCCGCCATTCGCGCCGCCCACTCCGCCATTCGCGCCCCCACCCCCTGGATACGCTTCAGCGCGACCACCCGCACCCGCTTTCGCTCCGCCCCCACCATCGGCCTTCGCGCCACCTCCGACCACGCAATTCGCGCAAGTCCAGGCCTCGGCTTTCGCGTCGGGGGCAACACCGGCCAGGGCGACAAGGCCGCCCAAACTCGCCAAACCGCGCTCAACCGGCATCGACTGCCTGATCGGGCTGGTCGCCATCTTTGGTCTGATGGGCCTCCTGATCACCCAGGTGCTGGTGTGGATTTGTGCCTCTGACCCGACGACCTCACTGGGCGCCTTTGATGGCGTGATCGAAGCGTGGCCGACCGCGCTCTCGGACCCGACTACCACGCCCTTGATGATGGCGGTGATCGTTTGCCTCGAGATGTGCGCGGTGATAATCCCGCTGCAGATAACCGACTGGTTCTGGCAGCACAAGGGCGGGCGCGGGGGCTGGATAGCCTGGCTGGTGGCAGCCTTTGGTTTGAGCTTTAGCGCCTTCTGGGCCTGGGGCCTCACCCGGTCCGTCCAGTTGGCCGAGTTGTGGTTCCTTGCGGGTGCCCTCCTCGCCGTCATCGTCTGGGGCAATCCCCGAGGCGCCGGCGCCGCAATCACCGCTTCTGGTCGGGGCACCGGCTCCCGGGGGTCAAAGTCGGCGACAGCGGCTCTCGGGCGGCGATCGCCCTGGCCTTCTATCTCGCGGTCCTGCCCGCGGGCATGGGCCGGGGAAGTCGCTGGCGGTGCCGGCGACGAGTCTGAATCCATAGGTTCGCCCCTTAGTCTGGAGGGTGGTGTCAAATGAGCTCGGTCTACGGTCTCTGCCCTAGTTGCCGAATCGCACGGGTCAGTTCAACACAGTCTTTCTGCGCCAATTGCGGGGCCGCTTTGCCGGTGGCGGTTCCGCCTCCAGGGGCCCTCGGAGCCCCGGCCGCCAATCCGGCCTACCCCCAGACACCGATCGGCGCTCCGCCCCCGGGTTATGGCCCACCACCCTATTCGCCGCCTCCGGGTGGGGGCCCGCCACCGCCTTGGTCGGCCCCGGGTTATGGCCCGATCCCCGGCTATCCCGCCGGACGCGGCGCCGCCCCGCCGCCTGCCCGCCATCAGCGGGTGCGATACTTCTTCGCGGCTCTGCTCTTCATATTCGTCGTGATCCCGCTCACCGGCGCCCTGATCGTCTCCCTGGGCGGTAATGCCCAATTGACTTCGACCGGCGGCCCGGGGGCGACCGCGACGCGGTTCAACAACAACGGGGGGTCTTCGTCGGGGGCGCCAACCCCGGCGATGAGCAGTACGACGGCGAACCCGCTGCCCGGCGGATGGTCTTCCGAGGCCATCGATCCCTATAACGATTCCACCGCCGCTCTTGAGGCCGTTTCTTGTCCCAGCAGCTCGTTCTGTATGGCGGTCGACAACTTCGGTAATGCGATCGCCTCCAACGGCTCTACTTGGTCTTCGCTCCAGGGTATCGACCAACACCCGTTCTTCTCAGTCTCCTGTGCGAGCAGCTCGTTCTGCGTGGCGCTGGACACCTTCGGTAACGCACTCACGTACAACGGTGAGACCTGGTCCTCACCCGTGAGTGTCGACTCCGGCATCGATTACTTCTCTATCTCTTGCCCCAGCAGCTCGTTCTGCATGGTCGTAGAGGGCAGCGTCGGCTACGGGTATGCACGTACTTACAACGGCAAGGTTTGGTCCTCGCGCATGCAAGTCGACCAGTCTATCGGTGGTTTGTACTCCGTTTCTTGTCCAAGCTCCTCGTTCTGCGTGGCGCTGGACTCAGCCGGACTGGCATACACCTTCAACGGCCAGAAATGGAATCCAGCGGGCGGCGACGGCGATCCCATCGACTCGTTCATGGTCGAGAACTATCCCGTCGTCTCGTGCCCGAATCTCTCGTTTTGCGCAATTGTGGACCAGACCGGGTACGCACTTACCTATAACGGCATCAAATGGACGTCCCCTCAGAGCATCGACCCAACGGTTGAAGGCGTATCCCAGCCCGGCCTACTGTCATCCGTATCGTGCCCGAGCAGCTCGTTCTGTATGGCGGTAGACCTCAACGGCTCTGTGCTTACCTACAATGGCAAGACCTGGTCCGCGCCCCTGCATATCGGCGGCTCTTGGTTCGGTTTCCACTCCGTCTCTTGCCCCAGCAGTTCGTTCTGCGCGGCCGTTGGAGGCCTTGGGTCAAGGTTTAATGACGCGTTCATCTATCACGGATCATCCTCGGCTGTTACCGCCGGCCCAGCGGCCTCTGCCGCAACACCCCGCGCTACTACTGCCACTCCCGTGCCCAACGCGCCGATTCCTGCGCCGGTCTTGATCAGCCCTGCCAACGGCTCGAGCTTCAGCAACTATCCAAGAACGACGACCCTGAAATGGGCCGCGGTCGCCGGTGCCGCGAGCTACAACGTCGATATCGAGTACTACTCGGGTGGCTGGAACGTCTTGACCATGGCGACGGTGGCTTCGACGAGCTACACGTTTGACTTCATCGGAGGCCAGCCGGGGCGATGGCGCGTGCAAGCTGTAGGCACCGGCGGGTCTGGGGGACTGTGGTCCAGCTACTGGACATTTGCCTACACTGTCTGAGCTTGGCATTTGTCGAAATGAAAACACTATCTATCCACTTCGCTAGAGCTTGAGCGCGAAAATCAGCCGAGCTCAAGCACGCTACTGGATCAAAGTGGATATGTAGCTATGGAATTACCGCTGAGATTATCGGCCATTCTGGTTGGCTGGACCGAAGGAGGTCACTGACGTGATTTCACCGCCCCAACCTTATGGTCGTTTCTGTCCCCATTGTGGGGCTCCGCGCAACGATCCCGGTCAACCGCTCTGCGCTAGCTGTGGAACGGTGGGGTCGGAGGTTTCTCTGATTTCACCGCCGCTGCCGCCGCCGTTTCTTGCGCCGCCGCCAACTCCCGCGCCGCCCTATCCGATGCCCTCAGGCTATGGCCCGCCACCACCTTGGCCGCCCCCGGGTTATGGCCCGGTTCCCGGCTATCCCGCCGGCTTTGGCTACGCCCCGCCGCCCGCCCCGGGATTCACTCCGCCAAAGACGCCCAAGCTCGCCAGGCGACGCTCAACGGGCATCGACTGGCTACTGATCTTGCTTGCGGGCTTGGGCCTGATGGGCCTCCTGATCACCCAGGTGCTGGTCTGGATTCGCGGCTCTGACCCCACGGTCTCTTTGGGCGCCTTTGATGGCGTGATCAAAGCCTGGCCGGCCGCGCTCTCGGACCCGACTGCCACCCCCTTGATGATGGCGGCGATCCTTGGCCTCGAGATGTGCGCGGTGCTGATACCGCTGCGGGTGATCGACTGGTTCTGGCAGCACAAGAGCGGGCGCGGGGCCTGGGCGGCTTATCTGGCGGCTGCCTTTGGCCTGAGTCTGGGCGCCTTCTGGGCCTGGGGACTCAAATCGGCCGCTCTCACGGTCTGGCTGTGGTTCATCATCGGCGGTCTGTTCGCTGCCGTCGTGTTGGGCAATCCCCGAGGCGCCGGGGCCGCCATTACCCGCTTCTGGTCGGCGCACCGGCTGCCGGGGATCAAGTCCGGCGCCAGCGGCCCCCGGGCGGCGATTCTGCTGGCCTTCTATCTCGCGGTCGTGCCCGCGGGCATGGGCTTTCTCGGGGCCACGACCGCCGACCTGGCGGCCAATTTGCCGTCTGAGGTCACGATCTCCGGCTACGCCTCGCTGGCCACGCCGTTGACTGGCGCGACCATCGAAGTCTCTGCCCTGGGCGGCGATGACCAATCCGGGGCGTCCCTGGCCAGCGCGGTCACCGACAAGAATGGCTACTACAGCCTGAACGTTTGGCGCAGCCCCGGGGAGGCGCTCCTGGTGCGAAGCTCGGGCGGGAGCTACGTCGATGAGATCTCACAGAGATCGATCGCCGCCGAACCGAACGATTCCCTCTCGGCCATCGCCAGCTCCGCCATCCCGGCGACCGACGCCGCTTCGGCGCCCGCCGACGGCCAGCCCACTTCGCTCGAGCCCTTGACCTCGCTCACGCCTCTGAGCACCTTCGCCACGCAGCGCGCCCAGGTTCTGATCGGGGCTGGCGACCCAATCGACGATTCGATCCTGGTGTCCTATGGCGCGGTCGCCCGCCAGTACGACCTGGCGAGCCTCACCGACGTCTATCCCGATATCGCCAACCTGGCCCTAGATGCGCAGCCTGAGGCTCCGCTGTACGCGTCGCGCCAGTTGGGCCTGATCCTGGCCGGTCTGGACCAGGAGGCCAATACACTCGGAGTCAGCGAATTCGCCCTGACCGGGGCCATCGCCCAGGACATCAGCGACGGAGACCTCGACGGCCAGATTGGCTCCAGTCCGATCATGATCAACAGGACCGTCCAGTTGCCGGCTGACGCAACAAGCGCCAAGCTCCAAGCCGGCATCAACATCGTGGGCGCTTGGGTCTCCAATCTGACCTATCTGCCGACCCCGGAACTCTCCCCGTGGGTGTCCTCGCCCATAGTGCTGTTGCGCGGTCTGGGCGACATCGGGGTTTACGTCTGGAACCCCAGCCTGCCGGCGTTTGTCGACGGCCATGCGGGCGCCAGCGCCATCCAGACCGGCGGCGGATCTGGGCAAGTCACTTGCGTCCTGGCGGACGGTGAGCTGCCGGCGCATTTCTGGCTGTCCGACTGCCAAATCCATTATGACGGTGTACCGGTCCTGATGTCGGGCCATATGTGGACCAGCTCGCCGTTCAGCGTCAAGGTCTCGGACACCTCGATGCCGTCGCAATCGACCACGGCCATATTCCAGATCAGCGTCATCGTCGGGCCGCCGGAGATCAAGACCGAGAATCACGAGTGCCCACCCGCTGGGCAGGCGTGTTCCGTGAGAGTGGCTACGGCCAGAGGAGGCGTGTCGCCGTATGTCTTCTTTGCCAGCTCCTACCTTGGCGGCCGCTACCCGCTGGGCATGTTTATGAAGACGATCAATTCCGGGGGCACCATGAAGACCCCCGCTCTGGGCGATCTGGGCGGAGATGAGGGATGGATGTACGACCTTTCGCTGGCCCCGTCCATCTCCGCCACCAGGGCCGGCTCTTACTCCTTCCAAGTGTGCGCCGTGGATTACGACGGTTTCGCGGCCTGCGACGAGGCGATGCTCATCGTTCCGCCCGCCCTCACGCCGTCGCCTGCGCTGTCCACGCCGCCTCCGGCACCCGCCGGGGGGAACCCGGCACCCGCCGGGGAGAGCTGGGACGGGACCTACACCCTGACACCGACCAAGCCTGGGACCAACGTGGATGACTTCTGTACAGGCGGGTTGGGTGTGGATGTGGCATCAATCGAACAGGGCCTCTCGTCGATCGTCGTGAGCAACAACAAGGTCCGATTCGGCAGCGGCCAACTACCGATCGATTCGTCGGATCACGCGAAGTACTCCCAGTCGGATTCGACTGGCTCCGAAAACGTAACCTTCTCCTTCACCCTCGACACCACGGGCGCACATGTCTCCGTGGCTGCCGTTCTTGTCCAGAACAACAGCTATAACAACGGCGTCAATACCATCGGGGGCCAATGCACCTTCAACTTCACCGGCGCTCGCAACTAGAGGGGTCGAAATGAGTCTAACGCCGCCATCTGCTCATGGCTTCTGTGTCAACTGCGGCGCGGCTCGGATCGGCCCGGAGGCCGGGTTCTGCCCCCGCTGTGGCGCCCCCCTGCCAGCGGCAACGGCCGCGCCGCCGGCGCCGCCTGCCAGCCCCGCGGCCCCGCCGGGCTACCCGCCGGTCTGGGCTATGCCAGCCCCGGCCCGCCGTCGCGGGACGTCGCCCGTGGTGAAGTTCATTGTGGTATTCTTCGCGGTCCTGATTGCCGGCTCTCTGTTGGTCTCGTTGGGCAATAGGGGTGGCTCCCCGTCGGCCGGCGAGTCCGGTCCAACATCGGCGCCATACTCTAGCGGCGCTGGCATCGTACCTCCGGGCGCCCAGGCAACCGCAGTGGCAAGCACCGCCACTTTCCCGGCTGTTCCCGACCTATGTCAATTACTGCCAGCATCTAAAGCAGCAGAAATCATGGGCCCAGTCGAAGACATAACTGCTGACGACACGAACGGATCTAGCTTCGACAATAATGGTGTGCGGTACGATTCGTCATGTGAATGGAATGGGCATGACGACTTCGGCGCCAGGGCCGGTTACGTGTGGATATTCTGCCACAGCGGTGAGGGCAGTCTTGATCAAATCGCCGCAGATGTCCCGAATGCCAAACAGTCGGCCATGAGTGCCGGGATGACCCTAAAGCCGGCTACGAATATCGGCACAGAGGCGTTCTTGGCCACCCACAACGACCCGGACTCCATGAGCGGCGAGTACTTTCACCACGGACCAGCTACTCCTCAAGGGATTGCCGAACTCGCCTTCCGGGATGGGCCTTGGGTCTTCTGTGAACTACAGTCAGATTCAATGCGTAGCAGCGGAGATGCCCAAGGGGACTTGCTGCTAGGACTCGCTAGCCAAATCGTTCAACTCACCCACGTCTAGAGAGGGAAGAAAAGGGACGGTCCCTTTCGGATTGTCATCAAGATATGCAGTTAGCGTACTCATGACCTGGCCGCCCAGGGGAGTAAGCGAGATGGACATCTCTAGAACGGTTGGCCGACTGCCATCGGGCCTGGTCATCGCGGCTCCGGCGGCGGGTTGCGTTGGTAACACCGCGAGCTCCATTCGATCCATAACACCTGGAAGCACGCGACGCCGCAAGGTCGGGCCTGAGCTGCTCAACTCCATCGACGAACGGATCGTCGTTCGCGGAAAGTAGATCGTACGCGTCCGCGTGACGCCCAACGCGTACACGCGAGGGCTGGCCACGGCGTTGCCGCAAGAGGCGGCGGTCGCGCCAGAGGCGGCGTCGCGCCCAGAGTGGGTGCTGGCTCGCCCTACAAATGGCGGCCGACAGTGGTCGGGGCGAGAGGACTTGAGCCTCCCGGTCCCACCACTCGGATCATAGTTCCGGATCGCATCGCCGAGGCCCTCCGTGCGGTCGCGTGAGGCGCCGACCGGACCGACAGGGGCGCCGTGGCACGACGAGCCGACGTGCCGCTCGCGCAGGTCGGCGCAGGCTCAATGTCCTTCTACTCCAGCACCGGCCCAATCCGCCCAACCGGCCCATCGGAACGTGGGAGAGCCTCTGACGTGGGCCGTTCCCGTCAATCCGTGGGCCGATTCGCGCGAGCCGTGGGCCGCACGGGGCATCGTCGCCATGCATGTGCCCTCCGTCGCGTCGTCCCCTTCGCGGCCGGTGGCGCCATCGCGCTGCACAACGTCAGCGTTGAGGGCCTTCTGACATGGCCGGCCGAAGACCCTCGCGCCCGGCGACGGCGCGCCAGCTGGATGTCCTCGCCGCGTACGTCGAATCGGGCGGGTCGATCCCGGACGCGGCGGACCTGGTTGGCATCCGGCCGAGCACCGCGAAGCGCCCGTGGGGGTCAAAAACCCGGATTCGCGACTGTCCGCATCCTAGAATGCGTCGATGCTGTTCCTCCTCGGCCTGATCGTTCGGTCGCTCTCCCGTCTCCTTGTCGGCCCCCGTGACGACGATGGCTCCAAGGATCTTGAGATCCTCGTCCTTCGCCATCAGCTTCGGGTCCTCCGGCGGAAGACCGGCCCACCGAAGCTCCGGTTCATCGATCGGGTGCTGCTCGCGGCAGCGGGTCGGTCAATACCGCGCGACCGATGGTCCTGCTTTCTGGTCACCCCGGCTACGCTGCTCCGCTGGCACCGGGAACTCGTGAGAAAGAAGTGGACCTACGGCAACAAGACCGGGCTGCCGGGACGGCCGCCGATCGATCCGGAAGTCCGTGACCTCGTCCTAAGAATCGCGAGAGAGAACCCGAAGTGGGGCTGCGTGCGGATACAGGGCGAGCTACACAAGCTCGGGATTCGGGTATCTGCCTCCACGATCCGCAACTTGCTCGCGACCGCGCGACTCGGCCCCGCCCCGAGGCGGACCGGACCGACCTGGACCCAGTTCCTTCGGGCTCAGGCGCAAGGGGTCATCGCGTGCGACTTCTTCACCGTCGAGACCGCCTGGCTCCGGACGCTCTACGTCCTGCTGTTCATCGAACTCGGGAGCAGGCGGATCCACGTTAGCGCCTCGACCGTGCATCCCGACGCGGCCTGGGTTACCCAGCAGGCGAGGAACCTCACGATGGAGCTCGATGATCGCCCCACCGCCATCCGGTTCCTCATCCACGACCGCGACACCAAGTTCGTCGGACCCTTCGACGAGGTCTTTCGCTCGGAGGGGGCCAAGGTGATCCTGACTCCCATCCGGGCCCCCAACGCCAACGCCTACGCCGAACGGGTGATCGAGACCGTCCGTGCGGAGTGCACCGACTGGACCATCATCCTGGGTCGGCGGCATCTCGATCGGACGCTCCGGACGTATGTCGAGCACTACAACCGAGGGCGGCCCCATCGCGCTCTCGCCCTTGCGACACCTGTGGCGAAAGACGAGGCCCCGATTGCTATGAGCCCGCTAGACGTTTGCCGACAGGATCTGCTCGGCGGCCTGATCCACGAGTATCACGGACGCGCCGCGTGAGCGAATCTGGGTTTTTGACCCCCGCGGGCCGACCATCTGCAGTTGACGGCGTATGACAACGCTCTCGCCGAGACGGTCAACGGCCTCTACAAGGCCGAACTCATCCGCCGCCGAAAACGCTGGCGAACGCTCGGGGAGCTCGAGCTCGCAACCGCGGCGTGGGTTCACTGGTACAACACCGAGCGGCTCCACGGCACCTGCGGAGATGTCCCGCCAGCCGAGTTCGAGGAGGCCTACTATCGCCAACTAGAAGAGGCG
>Ga0182027_10009781_pt1 | contig 13719 bp, 10 predicted proteins | sample 712E1DmetaG_FD_121300 | JGI IMG/M metagenome (GOLD analysis project Ga0182027, IMG submission 121300) | Permafrost microbial communities from Stordalen Mire, Sweden - 712E1D metaG (Illumina Assembly) | ecosystem: Environmental > Terrestrial > Soil > Wetlands > Permafrost | place: Sweden...
CTTGAGGTTATGAGAAAATTATAGCTCTTTTAACATGTTTTGTCGACGGTATTTATGTATTTCTCCGTCGGGATGAATAGCTTGGACTAAGGGCCATATGACCCAGTCTGAATAGCTTTTCATCTCTAGACGTATGCAATGTAAGGGACAAATTTGTTCTTTGAAGCGACTGATCGTTTTTTCGTCCTCATGCCGGACACTCATTATTATTCGCCAAAGCAGCTCATACTTAGAGGGAATCCCGAGGCTTTGGGCTGAGGGATGTCTGAACTTGTTTGAGCCTGAAGCTTCCAGAAGAAGCTGAAGGCGAGTTGTTCAGACACCGAATAAGCATGAGATCTTTGGCGTTAAGAAAACGATGACAGGAGCGAAAAGAATAAATTTATCACTTACATTGTATGCCTGAGAAGGAAATACAATGTCCGAATATAGACAAGTGCATTTTAGGAATAAATTTGTTATAGTAATTTATCAATGTCTAAATTATATTTAATCCCCAATACGATCAATAATGAAGAAGAGCGGAATTTACTTCCTGACTACATTGCCCGGGAAATTCAGGATGTGCGTACTTTTTTTGTCGAAGAACCCAAATCTGCCCGCCGTCTGCTCAAAAGGTTAAATGCGCAATTTCCCCTTGGCGAGAGCCGTTTTTATGATCTTAATGAGCACACACCCCTTAAGCAGGTTGAGGCATACATCAAAATCCTTCAAGAAGGGGATGGGGCTATTATTTCAGAAGCCGGATGTCCTTGCGTGGCAGATCCCGGCGCTGATTTGGTCTTGCTGGCCCATTGCCATCACGTAGATATTATGCCTTTGGTGGGGCCGTGTGCCATTGTGATGGCTTTGATGGGTTCCGGGCTCAACGGACAGAATTTTGCTTTTAACGGTTATTTACCCCGTGACCGTCACGAAAGAACGCGAAAAATAAAGCAGCTTGAAGAGCGTTCTTTAAAAGAAAAACAAACCCAAATTTTTATGGAGGCCCCGTACCGTAATCAAAATATTCTGAAAGACATTTTAGGGGCTTGCCAGGATAAAACCTATCTTTGCGTGGCTTGTGACATTACCTGTTCTAATCAAATCATCAAGACCATGCGCATTAAAGAATGGAAGAAAAATTCTCTTAATTTTGATAAAAAACCCGCCTTATTCCTTGTTGACGCGGCGTCGATATAGCCTATAATGAAGCGCATATGAGCCCATTTGATAAAAAATATACTATTTATTCTTTGCCCGAGTATGCCCAAACTCAAGGCCTGGACATATCCCGACTGCCTTTTTCCATCCGTATCCTTTTAGAAAGTGCCTTGCGCAACTTTGATGGTTATCAAGTGACCCAAAAAGACATCGACACCATAGCTCATTGGAAACCCAATGAAAAAAAGGATGAAATCGCCTTCAAACCCGGCCGGGTTATCTTGCAGGATTTTACCGGTGTCCCTTGTGTGGTTGATATCGCTGCCATGCGCGATGCCATGAAACATTTAGGGGGTGACATAGAAAAAATCAATCCCCAGGTGCCATGTGATCTTGTTATTGACCATTCGGTGCAAGTCGACCGTTTTGGTACAAGTCAAGCCCTGGCCCAAAACGTGCGTTTGGAATTCGACCGCAATAAAGAGCGTTATGAATTTCTCAAATGGGGTCAAAGTGCTTTTAAAAATTTCAGGGTAGTGCCGCCGGCCACCGGTATTGTGCATCAGGTCAATTTGGAATATTTGGCTAAAGGCGTTTTAAAGAAGAAAATCGGGTTAAAAAATATAGCTTATCCCGACAGTTTAGTGGGTACGGATTCGCATACTACCATGATCAATGGCCTTGGCATCGTAGGCTGGGGAGTAGGGGGGATTGAAGCTGAATCTGTCATGTTAGGTGAGCCCATTTATATGCTTTTACCAGAGGTGGTTGGTTTTCGTATTAAAGGTAAACTTCAAGAGGGAGTGACGGCGACCGATTTAGTCCTGACCATTACACAGATTTTACGTCAAAAAGGCGTCGTAGAAAAATTTGTGGAGTTTTTTGGCGAAGGATTGCAATATTTATCTTTACCTGACAGGGCTACGATTGCCAATATGGCGCCGGAATACGGGGCTACGATCGGTTTGTTTCCTGTCGATGAAAAGACACTTGAGTATTTGAAATTATCCGGGCGAAGCGCTCAGGAAGTGGCTTTGGTGGAGGAATATTATAAAGCCCAGGGATTGTTTTATAGTGCACAATCCGCAGAATGTCTTTATTCCGATGTGCTGGAATTGGATTTGTCGACTGTGGAGCCTTGTTTGGCCGGCCCCAAACGCCCGCAAGATAGGATCCCTTTAAAAGATTTAAAAACTAATTTTTGTCAAACTTTTCATACGGAGGTTCAATCTCGTGAATGGCAAGATGCCATTATTGGTCATGGGGCTGTTGTGATCGCGGCCATTACCAGTTGTACCAATACTTCAAATCCTTCGGTCTTGATCGCTGCCGGGCTTTTGGCCAAAAAAGCTGTGGAAAAAGGCTTGAGTCCACCCTGGTATGTTAAAACTTCTTTTGCGCCGGGTTCCCAGGCGGTTGAAGGATATTTAAAAGAAGCCGGACTCATGGAATTTCTGGAAAAACTTAAATTTAATATCGTGGGCTATGGGTGTACGACTTGTATCGGTAATTCCGGACCTTTACCTGAGCCTGTGGCCCATGCGATCACAGAAGGCCGTCTGATTGTGGCCTCAGTGCTTTCCGGTAATCGTAATTTCGAAGGCCGTATTAACCCCTATACAAAAGCCAATTTTTTAGCGTCTCCTCCTTTGGTCGTCGCTTTTGCTTTGGCCGGGCGCGTGGATATTGATTTGACCCATGAACCTTTAGGCATGGATAAAAAAGGCAAACCGGTTTATCTGAAGGACATTTGGCCAACCAATCAAGACATTGCCAAGGTTTCCGCCAAGTTTGTTAAAGCCTCTATTTTCCGTCGATGTTATAAAAATGTCAACCGCGGCAATAAAGATTGGAATGCCATTAAGAACAGCCGGTCCGATCTTTTTAACTGGAGCGCTCAAAGTACCTATATCCAGAAACCGCCTTATTTTACGGGTATAAAGTTACACATCGATCCGTTGGCGGCGATCAGGCAGGCGAGATGTTTAGTGATGGTGGGGGATTCTATTACGACCGATCATATTTCACCGGCCGGCTTTATTGCCAAAGATTCTCCTGCGGGACATTATCTTAGGGGTAAGGGGGTTGATTACAAAGATTTTAACAGTTATGGCGCCCGTCGTGGCAATGATAGAGTGATGGTCCGCGGGACTTTTGCCAATATCCGTTTGCGCAATTTAATTGCACCTGGCTGCGAAGGTCCATGGACCACATATTGGCCGTCGGGCGAAAAAATGTTTATATATGACGCGGCCATGAAATATAAAGAAACACACACACCCCTTATTGTCCTGGCCGGCAAAGAATACGGCACTGGTTCTTCCCGTGACTGGGCAGCCAAAGGCCCTGCTTTACTGGGGGTGAGGGCGGTCATTGCGGAAAGCTTTGAACGCATTCACCGCAGCAATTTGTGTGGTATGGGTATCTTGCCCTGTCAGTTTAAACCAGGTGAAAATTATACTTCTTTGGGATTAAAAGGGGATGAGACCTTTGATTTTATTAACCTGGATGACACATTAAAACCTCGTCAGGAAATAAGGATTGCGGTGACTTCTAGCGATGGCCACAGAGGTGAGTTTAGTGTCGTGGCCCGCACAGACACGCCGGTAGAAGTCGAATATTTGCGTAACGGGGGGATTTTACAAACAGTTTTAAGGAAGTTAGCTAAATAAAGAGATTGCTTCGGGCTTTGCCCTCGCAAGGACACTGGAAGACGATAATGCGTATTTTATTAACTAACGATGACGGTATTTACGCGGAAGGTATTTATGCCGCTTATAAAGAGCTTGTCAAATTTGCCGATGTGACGGTCGTGGCACCTGATTGCGAGCAAAGCTCGGTGGGGCATGGGATCACGCTTTTTTATCCGTTGTTTGTCAAAAAAGTTTCGCCCGTGCATCGTTTTGAGGGCTTCGCCATGAGCGGTAAGCCGGCGGACTGTGTGAAATGGGGCGTGAGTGTGCTTTTTAAGGGTCAAAAGCCTGATATGGTGATTTCCGGTATCAATGCCGGCGCTAATGACGGCTGCAGCGTGTTTTATTCAGGGACAGTCTCCGCGGCACGCGAAGGGGCCCTGATGGATATCAATGCTTTCGCCGTCTCATTGGATTCTTTTGATAGTTTTGATTTTTCCCTAGCGGCTAAATTTACCGCTAAATTGGCCAAATGGGTTTATAAAAATAAGTTGCCTTCAGGGACATTTTTTAACGTCAACGTACCGGTGGGCAAACCCAAAGGTGTACGTTTAACCCGTCAGGGAACAGAGCCTATTCATGAAGTTTTTGAAAAGCGCAAAAGCCCCCATAATAAATATTATTATTGGATGGGCTCCCAAATGCCGGCGCATAAGAATGATAATACGGTCGATACGTACGCTTTAAAGAATAAATATATTACGGTCACCCCCATACATTCGGATTTGACGGATCAGGTATTTTTAGATAAAGTAAAGGTCTGTGATTTCTGAAGCGGGGGCTTTTGTCAGAATTAATTTTTAGAAAGAGAGGACTTTTATGGCGGACCATGTTCAAGTCAATATTGACGGAAAAATCCTGGAATGTCCTGTTATTGTCGGTACTGAGGGGGAGAAAGCTTTCGATATTACCAAATTGCGTTCTCAGACCGGGTTTATTACCATGGACCCGTCTTTTGGCAACACCGGTTCTTGTAAGAGTGCTATTTCCTATATCGACGGAGAAAAAGGGATCCTGCGCTATCGCGGCATTCCGATAGAACAGTTAGCTGAAAATTCTACCTTTGTGGAGACAGCTTTTCTGCTGATCTATGGGCGTCTGCCTAATCAAAAAGAGCTGGATGATTTTTCTTCGGCTTTTAATGAACATTCCATGATCCATGAGGACATGAAGAATTTCTTCGATGCGTATCCGGCGACGACTCATCCTATGGCCAGCCTTTCAGCCATGGTCTGCGCCTTGTCCGCCTATTATCCGGAATTAATTAAAGAAAATCCCACTACCAAAGAAATAGATCATATCGCGGTTCAACTGCTCTCCAAAGTGCGTACGATTTGTGCTTTTTCGTATAAGAAATCCATTGGCGAGCCTTTTATTTATCCCCGGCATGATTTGCACTATGTGCCTAATTTTCTCAACATGATGTTTTTTTCACCGACGCATCCTTACAAAATCATGGATGAAGTGGTACGCGCCATGCAAGTGCTTTTTATTTTACATGCGGACCATGAACAGAATTGTTCTACATCTACCGTGCGCTTGGTGGGGTCTTCGCGTGCGAATTTATATGCTTCGATTTCCGCGGGGATTTGCGCTCTGTGGGGGCCTTTACATGGGGGAGCCAACCAAGCCGTCATCGAGATGCTGGAATCGATCCAGAAGGATGGAGGCAATGTACAGAACTACATTGCTAAAACTAAAGATAAGAATGACCCTTCACGTCTCATGGGTTTTGGCCATCGGGTTTATAAGAATTTTGATCCCAGGGCTAAGATCATTAAACAGTGCACCGACGAATTGCTTAATAAATTAGGCATCCATGATCCCTTACTGGATGTGGCCAAGCGCCTGGAAGAAGCCGCCCTTAAAGACGAGTATTTTATCTCACGTAAATTGTATCCTAATGTCGATTTTTATAGCGGTATCATTTTTAGGGCTGTGGGTATACCTCTGGATATGTCTCCGGTCATGTTTGCTATAGGCCGTATGCCCGGATGGATCGCCCACTGGAAAGAAATGATCCAGGATCCGACGACAAAAATAGGCAGACCGATGCAAATTTATACAGGTGCTCGTAAAACAGACTATGTGCCGATAGAAAAAAGATAATAAATTCCCCCTAGCCCCCTCTTTAAAAAAAGAGGGGGAATAAGAATTTCCCCTCTTTAGTACAAAGAGGGGTTAGGGGAGTTAAAGACAAGGAGCTTATGTGATTTCATTTCGTCCTCAGGCTAAATATGACAAAGACGCCGTCGTGGTGCTTTTGACGGAGGGTCAAACCCATGCGCGTTTTAAAAAGGCATTAGACAAGGGAGAAATTTTTCCCCTCCTTGACGGCCGCAGGTTATTTTTATTTGTCGGTTTAGGGAAAGCTGCTAAATTGTCTTTAACCGACGTGCGTATACACGTGCGCAAGGCCCTGTTATCCGGCTATCTGAAAAAAGCCAAGACCGTAGAAATTATTCCGCACACTAAAGACAACGCAACGATCCATGCGATTATCGAAGGTGTTGTGATCGGTGCCTATGTCTGGGATAAATATAAATCGAAAGACAAGGATGACAAAACTGTTAAAAATAAGCAGGTGACCATTGCCGTTGAGGCTAAAAAAGATTTCGCACAGGCGGTGGCTGTTGCCCAAGGGGTCAGTTTTTGCCGTGACCTGGTTAATGATAATGCCGATACCATTACATCGGCCTATTTAGAAAAAACAGTGCGCAGTCTTATTAGCGGCAGAAAAACTATTCGTTTAGAAATTCTTAATCGCAAAGAATTAAAAGCTAAGGGGCTTAATCTTCACCTGGCGGTCAATCAGGGCAGTAATAAGGATCCCAAACTTATCATTGTCCGTTACAATGGCGGCAAGCCAAAAGAGGGCTATACAGCTCTTATCGGTAAAGGCATAACCTTTGATACCGGAGGGTTGAATTTAAAACCCACCGGCAGTATGGAAACCATGAAGATGGACATGTCCGGGGCCGCCGCTGTATGCGGTGTTTTAAAAAATGTTTTGAGCCTCGGTATCAAAAAGAATTTATTGTTTGTTTTAGGTATCGCTGAAAATGCCATCGGTCCTGCCGCGTATAAACCGGGTGATGTGATAATCGGGTATGCCGGCAAATCCGTTGAAATCGGCAATACCGACGCTGAAGGCCGTCTGGTTTTGGCCGATGCCTTGGCCTATGTCGTTGGCAATTATAAACCGGCGAGAATCATTGACCTGGCGACTTTGACCGGGGCTTGTGTGGTGGCCTTAGGGTTTGATTACGCGGGATTATTTTCTAATAATGATCAATTAGCCGGTCAATTGATAGAGGCTGCCAATAAAACTGATGACCGCATCTGGCGTCTGCCGGTTTATCCGGAAAGTAAAGAATACATTAAATCATCTATCGCGGATTTAAAGAACACCAGTAATATTAAAGGAGGCGGAGCGATAACCGCGGCAGAATTTTTACATCAATTTACCGAAGGCACGCCTTGGGCCCATTTGGATATAGCCGGAAGCGCGTGGGCAGAGGGCCAAGGCCGAATGTATTACAGCTATGGGGCCACCGGCGCCGGTGTGCGTTTATTGACCCGTTATTTATTAAATAATTAACTAGCCCCGCCTGTCCTGTTGGGCCAAATCGGCGGGATCCTTAAGGGAGAGATTATTATGGAAGCTATATTTATTCCTCTTTTATGCGTGTTGTTATTATTTTTTGCGGGTATCCGCATTGTTCGTCCGACTTCGCGGGGGTTGATTGAACGTCTTGGCAAGTACAAGCGTTTTGCCAATATGGGATTTAATTGGATCATCCCTTTGGTGGAAAATTTGTACATTGTCAATATCACCGAGCAATTGGTTAACGCTGAAACGCAGGAGATCATTACCAACGACAATTTAAACGCTAAAGTCGATGCTCAGGTTTACTTTAAAGTCAAACCCGATGAGGATAGCGTTAAGAAGTGCCAATACAATGTCGGCAATTATCAATATCAGATCGTCAATCTGGCGCGCACCACTTTGCGTAATATCATCGGTACCATGACTTTAAAAAGTGCCAATAGCGAGCGCGGCCGTATTAATACCGATTTGCATACTATATTGGAACGTGAAACCGCCAATTGGGGACTGGAAATCGTCCGCACGGAGCTTAAAGAGATTGACCCGCCCAAAGACGTTCAGGAAACCATGAACAAGGTTGTTAAAGCGGAAAATGAGAAAATTGCCGCCATTGATTTTGCCACCGCAACAGAAACCGCCGCTGACGGCCAAAAACGGGCAGAAATTAAAAAAGCGGAAGGCATTAAACAAGCTAGGATTTTGCAAGCCGAAGGTGAGTCTGAGGCTATCCGTTTAGTGAATGAGGCGGCGGATAAATATTTTGTAGGCAACGCCCAGCTTTTACGCCGTCTGGAAGCAGTAGAAAAAGCTTTATCCCAAAACGCAAAAGTGGTCGTGCCGATTAATAGCGAATTGGTCAATGTGATCGGGGAATTGGCAGGTATTGTTCCTATTAAAAAGGCGTAGTTAAAATGGATTATCGTATAGAAACTGACAGCATGGGGGAGATCAAGGTGCCTGCGGATAAGTATTGGGGCGCCCAAACCCAACGTTCGCTGGAAAATTTTAAAATCGGCGCTGACAAGTTCCCCAAAGAATTTATCCGCGCCTTAGGGATCCTCAAAAAAGCTGCGGCTATAACCAATCAAGAACTGGGTGTTTTAACGGCCGATAAAGCGGATTTAATCATTCGCGCGGCCGATGAAGTTATAGAAGGCAAGCTGGATAGCCATTTTCCTTTAGGTATCTGGCAAACCGGTTCAGGCACGCAGACAAACATGAACGCCAATGAGGTGATCTCTAATCGTGCCATTGAATTAGCCGGCGGGGTTGTGGGCCGTAAGAGTCCCATTCATCCCAACGACGATGTCAACAAAGGCCAGTCTTCCAATGATGTTTTTCCTACAGCCATGCACATGGCTGCCGTTGAGGAGATCCACCGGCGTCTGGTCCCCATGGTTAAAAAGTTAAGGGATGCGTTACACAAGAAAAGCGAAGAATTCAGCAGTATCATTAAAATCGGGCGTACGCACTTGATGGATGCGACACCGTTAACGCTGGGGCAGGAAATTTCCGGGTATGTGCAGCAACTGAACTCCGGCCTTGAACGTATCGAATCGGCATTGCCGCATTTGTATGAGTTAGCTTTAGGCGCCACCGCCGTTGGTACAGGGCTTAACACGCATCCGCAATTTGCCGTTAAATCCGCACAGAAAATAGCTCAAATCACAGGTAAACCTTTTAAGAGCGCCCGTAATAAATTTGAAGCTTTAGCCAGCCATGACACCATGGTGGAGCTTAGCGGCGTTTTAAATACGTTGGCTGTTTCATTAATGAAGATTGCCAATGACATTCGCTGGTTAGGATCAGGCCCACGGTCGGGCATTGGGGAATTGCAATTACCGGAAAATGAGCCAGGTTCTTCGATGATGCCCGGCAAAGTCAATCCCACTCAATGCGAGGCCATGACCATGGTTTGCGCGCAGGTATTCGGTAATCATACGGCCGTGACCATTGCCGGGGCCGGGGGCAATTTTGAACTCAATGTGTATAAACCGGTCATTATTTTCAATGTTCTTAATTCACTACGGCTTTTATCTGATGCCTGTGAAAGTTTGACTGACCATTGTGTGATGGGCATTCAAGCGAATAAACCCCACATCAAAAAACATTTGGATGATTCATTGATGTTAGTGACTGCCTTAAATCCGCGTATCGGTTATGATAATGCCGCTAAGGTGGCTCGTAAAGCGTTTGATGAACATATAACCCTCAAGCAAGCAGCGGTCGCTTTAGGATTTCTGACTTCCCAAGAGTTTGATGCGCTTGTCCGTCCGCAGGACATGATAGGCCCCCATTAATATGATTATAGGCGTACCTAAAGAGATCAAGAGCAATGAATATCGTGTCGGCCTTTTGGCGGAAGGTGTCGAAACCTTGGTGCGCGCCGGCCATCAGGTCATTATTCAGCGTGATGCCGGGCAATTAAGCGGTATCACCAACGTTGATTATGAGACGGTGGGCGGAGAAATCGTCGATACTCCGGAGCTTATTTTTTCTCAGGCGGACATGATTGTCAAGGTCATGGAACCTCAAATTGCCGAATATAAACTTTTTAAAAAAGACCAGGTCGTATTTTCCTTTTTTCATTTTGCATCCAGTCGTGGGTTGACCGATGCCATGCTGGGGTGTCGCATGACAGCGCTGGCTTATGAAACCCTTCAAACCCCGCAGGGGGAGTATCCTTGTTTGACGGCGATGTCTGAAGTGGCCGGCCGTATGGCCCTGCAGGAAGGGGCAAAATATTTACAGGATCCCGTGCAAGGCAGGGGGATTTTGTTAGGGGGCGTTCCCGGTGTTTCTCCGGCGGAAGTGACCATTATCGGGGCGGGAACAGCCGGGGCGCATGCCTGTCAAATGGCCGCGGGGTTAGGGGCAAATGTCACGGTTTTGGATATTAATTTAAACCGTTTGCGTTATTTGACAGACGTTATGCCCGGTAATGTCCATACGCTGGTGAGCGATCCTCACAATGTCCGTGCCTGTGTACTTAAGGCGGATTTGGTGATCTTGTGTGTTTCAGTCCATGGGGCCAAAGCTCCATGCCTGATTGACCGCAAGCTGCTTTCCCAGATGAAAAAAGGCGCCGTGATCGTTGATGTAGCCATAGACCAGGGCGGGTCAGTGGAAACTTCCCGGCCTACAACTCCTGAAAATCCCATTTATGTCGTTGATGGGGTGGTGCACTATTGTGTCGCTAATATGCCCGGAGGTGTGCCGCGCACCAGCACCTATGCTTTAGCTAATGTGACTTTCCCCTATATTCTGAAAATCGCCAACGACGGCTATAAAAAATTAGTCAAGGACTCCCATGAAATCCGCACGGCTTTAAATATGACGGAAGGGCATTTAACTATCAAGGAAGTGGCTGAAACTTTTGATCTTCCCTATAAAAAATTTGGTTTATGATTGATACCATTCCTATTGTTGAAAGCCTTTTTCGTCAACTATGGTTTTTTCCTCTCGTTGCTCTGAGCAGCTTAGCCATCTATTATTTTGAAAAATTTCAACCTCAATTGCCTTCGCCTGCTCTGTGTACTCAAAACAACAATAGGGGGGTATGGATCGCCGCACTGACCCTATTTGTTATTTTTTCTGCTCCTTATTGGATGTTGGGTCACAACGCGCCTCATGGCGGCTCAGATGATTCCGCTATGGTGTTACAAACGTATTTATCCGCATCTCATCAAGGGGATTCCATTAATTGGACCAATGGTCTATTGGGAGGCATGGACCGCTGGCTCTTGCCTAATTGCCATCCGCTGGCCCTGGAAAGAATTTATGCTTTATTTTTAAAAGAACCGTATCAACTCTATTTATGGGTCATGGGGATTAATGTACTTTTGGTATTTATTTTTTCCTGGAAAATACAAACTGAATTTTTAGGTGTACGCCGATGGATGGCCTATATAGGTTCTACGGTTGCGGTTATCACCGAAGGCTATTGGACAGGTATATACCCAGATGCGCATATTGTTGACGGACATGGATTTGCCGTTATTATCGTCGGTATTTATTGGCTGACGTGTTTTCATCAGAGTTCTAAATTTAGCATTATATCTTTGTTAGTGGGATTGGTTTTAGCCTTGAGTTCCGGCCTTCCGTTTCATAATTTACCGCCGCTTTTAGTCACTGTCACACTATGGGGTCTGGTATTTTGGGGTAAGGGAAGCTTCTGGAAAATTCTTCAAGCCAATGTATTGATTGTTTTGGCTTTTGTGTTTATTCTTCTGCCTCAATTTTTGGCGATGCAATTCTTATTTGCCGCCACAGGCCGTGCGGAAGTTTACCGTCAGTCCGTGGATTTAAGGACTTTTTATTTATTACCGGATATTATTCTACTTCTAGTTTTTGGCATTATCGGTGCTATTTTAAAAATTTACCGGCAAAAGATTGTCCGACAGGTATTAGGTGTATTTTTAGGATTTTGTGCTGTTCCGGCCTGCGTTTATGTCTTTCAAAGTTTAAAGATTATGCCGGCTTTTCGTTGGGAGTTGCTGTATAAAGGCAATGAGGCTTGGGGGTGGCTCGCGGTGATATTTTTTATGGACAAAATTCAACAAGCCATGGCCAAGCGCTGGCATCTGGGGGGTGTGGCCTTACGGGTATTAATTTTTTGCGTATGGTGGGTGCTGATTGCTTTCGCCTGGATGGATTCATTGTGGTTTGACCTGGACACTTCTTATCCGTCCGGCACCTGGGCGGCATTGACAGACACATCGATAAGTTCTGTGCTTAAAAAAATAACACCTGAGCCGGTGCGGGTGGTGGGTATTGATGATACCAACGACGTGCATTTTTGGGGGCAGTACCAGGGGCTTGAATCCATGCTGGGTTATACGCCTCTTATTGATAAGCGGAAGATTTATTTCTGGTGGTTTAGCGCTATGTTTCCTAGCCTGCACGGATTTCATAACGAAGGATTTTTATCCATACCGATACCGGTTAAAGAGCATTATCAGCACCTGAATTTTCCTGTACCCTTATCCGCGCTGATTGTTCCCGATGCTCTTAAATTAACTAATGTCCGTTGGATTGTTTCCCGTCATCCTTTGTATCCGATGGGCGGATTAGAGGCGGTCATACAAGATCCCGGTCAACCCATGGCTTGCACGGAAAGGGTATTTGCTCCTTCACAAATGGATTTCAAAGCCCTGCATGATTATTGGCAATATATCGGTTGTCTTGTTAAAGATTATGGTTATCGTAGACCCATATACGTTTATTATTTGCAAGAGGCCTTGCCGCGGGCCTATTTAGCGGCCCATGTGCTGCCATGGCCGTCGGGGCAATTTCCTGTGTTAACCGGGCAGCAATTGGCATTAGCCGCGCAAAAGATTGCATTCGTCCAGCCCCAAGAATGGGTGGCGACTAAGGGGCTATCTGCCGGGGATGGTGTCCGTATGGATAATTATCAAAGCGATTATATGCGTCTGGGTATTTCAACACGGCAGGATGCGTTGCTGGTCGTAGCTTCAACTTTAAATTTTTATTGGCGGGTATTGGTTGACCATAAACCGGTACGCGCGTTGGATGTGAATGGTTTTCAGGCAGGGTTTTGGGTGCATCCGCAGAACACCCAAGCGGAATTAATTTATTGTCCGCCTTGGCGGTTGCAGCAACATCCTTTGTGTAGGGATCACCAGTAAAGCCTTTTGAATCTTTCTGAATACCGTTTGATCCATCTGCGGGAGGCCTCTTCCAGGGAAACTTCTTTACCCGATTGTAAGCTCAGCAGGTCCCTGTAGCCGGCGATCAGATAAATCTGTTCGATCATTTTAGCTTTGAAAGCTTCTTGCATCCTTAAAAAACTCACAGCGATATCATAAAATTTTGTATCTGTATTGTGAACACAGCGGACAACCTGGGCCTTGATATGAAAGACCTTGTTTTCAAAAGGCATTTTGATTTCAATGCGGGATTTAGGATTGACCGGGCGTTTGGAAGGAAATAACAATCCTCCTAAGCTGACATTGGTCGTCCGGGAACGGATGTTTTTCCGGTCTTTTTTTAGATTTTTTTCAATAACTTTAAAGGAGAGAGGTAAACACAGCGGGTGACGGATAAAACGGCGGTATTCGATGATTTGCATAAGCGTCCTTAGGTTCGGGTATTAAATTGTATTTATTATAACATATCTCCAAAGTTAAATCCCTAACTCCGAATTAAAAGCTTAAAAAAGAGGAGAAAAAAAGAAGCCTCCGACGTAGAATGTGTTTGCGAGAACATCATATACATTCACCCAAAGGGTGAAAAACGGAGGCAATATGAAAA